>ERZ887849.1396-NODE-1396-length-22793-cov-53.731727_pt1 | contig 22793 bp, 19 predicted proteins | sample MGYA00521267_ERZ887849 | MGnify/ENA primary metagenome ERZ887849 (study PRJEB32303, sample SAMEA104408601) | aquatic metagenome | biome: Brackish water; feature: Pelagic; material: water | place: Baltic Sea | collected 2014-06-06T16:11:00 | depth 2,863 m ... | reverse complement strand
GGCCGCTTTTCGCGGCGTCGGCCAGTAGGAACCGGCCTTATGGAAGTTGACGTTCTAAGCCTCCGGCTGAAATGATTAAATGATTAAATGCCGAGCCTTCGTTATCCCGGGGAATAATGTTTTAATCCAACTGATGCACACGACGAGTGCATCTTTATTCGGCGCGACAACAGAGCGATTTCGAGCGACAGCTCGACTTTGAGTCAAGGGCCATGCCCTTGTAAGCACAACCATCGCGTACTCACGCAGCGAACGATTTTGAAAGGCGAACTTAGCTCATGGAAACAACAAACGGATCACTTAATCGCAAGCTGCGTATGGCACTTGTTGGAGGCGGACAAGGATCGTTTATTGGACGCGTGCACGCAACCGCAGCCGTGCTTGATAACCGAGCTGCTCTTGTGGCGGGAGCACTGTCTTCCAACGCAGAACGATCCAAGGCCTCGGCACCCGCTTATGATATTGCAGAAAGCCGAGCTTACGGTTCCTACCAGGAAATGCTGGAAAAAGAAGCCGCATTGCCAGAAAGCGAACGCATCGACTTCGTCAGCATCGCAACTCCCAATCACACGCACTTTGAAATTGCCAAAGCCACCGTCGAAGCCGGCTTTAACGTCATCTGCGACAAGCCGATGACCTTCGACATGGCTCAGGCCGAAGAACTGGTCAAAGCGGTTGAAGCCAGTGGAGTTGTCTTTGCCGTTTCTCACAACTACACCGGCTATCCACTGGTGCGACAGGCGCGGGAGATGATTTTGAACGGCGAGCTTGGCGAAATTCAGGCCATTCGCACCAACTATATTCAGGGCTGGTTGCGAACTCGCCTGGAAGCGGAAGACCAGAAGCAGGCGGCCTGGCGAACCGACCCAACCAAATCGGGTGCCGCTGGAGCGTTCGGAGACATTGGAACTCACGCCTTCAATCTGGGCCGCTATATGACGGGTCTGCTGCCGTCAGAAATCAGCTGCAACCTGAAGATTTATGCAGAAGGTCGAGCACTGGACGATTACGGTCACGCCGTTGTGCGTTTCGAAAACGGAGCTCTGGGTACGGTCACCGCCAGCCAGATTTCACACGGGCGCGAAAACGATCTGTTCATTGAGGTGGATGGCACTAAAGGCGCGCTGCAGTGGCGTCAGGAAGAGCCCAATGTGATGATCGTTCGCAAAAACGGTTCACCACATCAGATGTACACTCGTGACCCGAATGCTCCGTTTATGAACAGCATGGGAGCGTCCGCGTGTCGCCTGCCATCAGGCCATCCGGAAGCGTTTTTCGAGGCCTTCGCCAACGTTTATCGCTTCTCGTACGATTCGATGGTCGCACGAGCTGCCGGAGAATCGTTCGAAAAGAAAGATACAATTTACCCGAACGTCTACGACGGTGCCGAAGGCATGTTCTTCATTCAGCAATGCGTCGCCAGCAGTGCTCAAAACGGAGCATGGGTGAATGCTCGCTACGAAGGCGCACGATCTTAGTTTGGGCGGCGTCAGGCTCGATGAAAGGTTAGTGTTTCTGCGAGCCACATCAGCCGCCGGGCGTTAGCCCCGGTTAGTACGGATTGCGGAAAAAACCGGGGCTAACGCCCGGCGGCTGATTTAACCTTGCCGCTGTCCAGTGAGTTGCGCAGCGGAATATTCAACAGCCGCTTGGACGCTCGACCAAGCGGCTGGCTGTACTGCAAACTGAAAACTGAGAACTGCAAGCTTTCCCCAATTCAGTTAATAGCCACCTATAACTCAAATCGCGGGGCGCCATTCTTCGGCTGGGGCGATACGTAGCTTTCACGACATGCGGCGGCTGTTTGTAAGTTGGTCATGTATTGAGGAATCCGGAACATGCAGAAGCTGGTCAGAGGTATTCATAAGTTTCAGCAGGAATGCTTCAGCAAAGACGAAAAGCTGTTCGAAACACTTGTTGACGGCCAGAATCCACTGGCTCTGTTTATCACGTGTTCCGATTCCAGAATCGACCCCAGCTTTCTGACTCAAACCAAGCCGGGCGAACTGTTTATTCAGCGGACAGCCGGCAATATCGTGCCACCCTATGGAGCTGTTCACGGTGGCGAAGCGGCGACCATTGAATATGCGGTGTCTGCTTTGCGAGTGAAAGACATCATCATTTGCGGCCATTCGCATTGTGGAGCTATGTCTGGGCTGTTGCATCGCGAAAAAGTCGCAAAGATGCCCGCCGTCAGTGCGTATCTGCAACATGCCGAAGCAACTCGACGCATCGTCGAAGAAAACTACGCTCACTTAACAGAAGAAGACGAACGGCTGACATTAACGGTAGAAGAAAACGTTCTTGTTCAATTGGAAAACCTGAGAACTCATCCAGCTGTCGCCGCCGCGTTAGCGCGTGATCAGTTGAAGCTGCACGGCTGGGTTTACGAATTCGAAACCGGGCTGGTGTTTGCGTTTGACCCGGTCAAAGATCAATTTGTACCGCTGGAAGATATTCAGCCATCGGTGGTGGACACAATTGAGTTACTTCCGCCAATCTGATCCACGTCAGCTTTGATGAAACGTCATCAGTTCTGTCAGCCAAATGAGCCGCAGGGCGTTAGCCCCTTTGTGCAGATCCCGCGAAAAACCGGGACGAACGCCGTGCGGCTGATTGAGACTTAGCGCTGTACAGCTGATACGTGCCGTTCAATCCGTCAGCGTCGGGTCAGGCTTTTGAATTCCTGAACCGTCGGCTATCGGGTGAATTGAGCGAGAATCTACGTAACCTCATAAACACACGCAGTGCGTCCTTCACCAATCGAGACAAAGTAAGGTCTACCATGAAAGTTTTGGTGCTCGCAGGAGGCAACTCGGCAGAACGCAACGTCAGCCTGCAAAGCGGTTCAACGGTCGCTCTGGCCCTAACCTTCACCGGCAAGTACATCGCCGATCTTCGTGACCCGGCGGAATTCAACCTGCTGACTTCCGATTGTTCGCAATGGGACATCGCGTTTCCCATGGTTCACGGAACCGGCGGCGAAGACGGCGTATTGCAGCGTCAATTGGGCAGAATCGGTCTGATGTATGTTGGCAGCAACGCAGAAGCGTCAGAACTGACCTTCGACAAAATTCGAACCAATCAGCTGCTAAGTCAGCACGGCATTACGGTGCCCCCAGAAATCGTTTTGCAAAAGAACGACATGGCAGCAGACAACCATAACGCGATCATTAAGCTTGGGTTGCCCGTTGTTGTTAAGCCGCCGCGACAGGGATCCAGCATTGGCGTTTCGATCGTGCAGACCGCAGAACAAATTGCAGCCGCTTTGTCATTGGCGTTTGAATACGACGAAGAATGTCTGGTGGAACAGTACATTGATGGAGCGGAAGTTACGGTGACGGTCATCGACGGCAAGGCCTATCCGGCGATTGAAATTCGCCCGGCCACCGAATGGTACGACTACGATTCGAAGTATGCCGACAACCGAACTCAGTACATCATCGACACCGACAACACTTTCCAAACCGCCAGCGACATTGCCGTTAAGGCGTGCGAAATCTGCGGCGTGACGGGAATTGCAAGAGTCGATTTTCGAATTGACACCTTGGGTGGCACGTATCTATTGGAAGTGAACACAATTCCCGGCATGACGTCGCATAGTCTGGTGCCCAAGTCGGCAGCCGCTGCCGGGCTGTCGATGAGCGATCTCTGCGACCTTGCCATTCAAAACCGACTGCAGCGTCTGCCGTAATTTGTAAGAGACCTACTTAAAATGATGATCACTGTGCGTTCACGGTGCGTTCACGATTATCGAAGCGACAACGGAGCGGCTCGGCGTTTAGATCGTTCTACGTCTTGCCTTCCACCACGCCACCGGGTCAAGGGCGAAGCCCTTGTTGTACAGAAAGTCGTCTGCTGATGAGTGTTGAAATCGAACGCAAGTTTCTGGTGACCGGATCGGAATGGCGATCCGCGCAGTCAACGTATTATTGCCAGGGATATCTTAATACAGACCGGCAACGCACGGTCAGAATTCGCATTGCCGGCGATCGAGGAGTCTTGACGATCAAGGGGATCACGTCAGGATTGTCTCGCCCGGAATTCGAATACGACGTTCCCGTGGCTGACGCGACCGAAATGCTGAAACTGTGTGACGGCCCGTTAATAGAAAAGAACCGGTATGTCGTAGAACACGCCGGCCACGTGTGGGAAGTGGACGAATTTCTGGGCGACAACACGGGCCTGGTTGTGGCGGAAGTAGAACTGTCATCAGAAAACGAAACCGTTGAAATGCCTGCGTGGGTGGGTGAAGAAGTCACTCACGACCTGCGTTATTTTAATTCAAAACTATCCGCCAATCCCTACAAAAACTGGCCGGAAAACGCATAGCACAGCGGCAGCCTTTTGATGACAGAGCATTTGGCGTTGGGTAGGAATCGCGATTGGCCACTTTCTGTTTTCACAGCCGCGGAGTAGAGACATGCGAAAGGCCACCTGTCGCCGCGCTGCTGCCGTCTACAGCATGCCCAATATGGGCGAAGTTGATGACTGACAAGTCGGGATCCTATTTCGGGACAGCAAAGTAGGGCCGGTTCTTACCGGCCGACTCCACAAACAGAGGCCGGACGGAACCGGCCCTACGGAAGTTATTTCAGGACAATTTGTGGGGTGCGACCACAAGTGGTTTCCAGCCTTTGGGTTTGGCGTGGTCACAGATCGGCTTGCGCGGTTCCGCTGATTTGGGAAAACAGTGACTTTTGCCTGACGATATTCTTAACGGGAAGGTTGACTTCGGCCTGATTTTGAGAAATCAGGTGGATAAATCTCAACAGAACCAGCAATCCGCAGGCTTCATCAGAATAATTCTGCAGGAAGCTGAAGTGAAGCTCTTGAAAAAACCGAACCACATTGGCATACTCCGCGTCTCTTCGGAAGAAGAGATCAGGGCGATTAGCTCAGTTGGCTAGAGCACCTCGTTTACACCGAGGGGGTCGGGGGTTCGAGTCCCTCATCGCCCATTTTTGAAAAGATCCAGCAGCAGTGCAAACTGCTGCTGGATCTTTTTTTTTGCGCGCCATGTTTTTCCCGCCCCCAACGTGATAGAAGCGTTCGCAGGCGGAAAGCTGTCATTCGCTGTGTGTTCGTTGGATGTCAGATCGACTGAAAAACGGTCGGACGGTTCATGTACACGGAATTGACACACCTGGAAGACGTGTCGATTTTCGATTAAGAAATCGACACGTTTCATCCATATGTCGACTCAATCGATATTTGGGCGAGACAGCAGGTTCAGAATACCGTGATTGACGCAAAGCATTTCTCTGCCAACGATTACGGGCTTCAGCAGGTCCGCGTCGGCCAGTTGTTTTAAGTCGTTGGATGCTGTCTGGCGTTTCGCGATCCCGCTGTCCGCCAGGAATTGAATCTTGCAGTAGGGTCGATAGAAGAGCAGTTCCACCAGTTCTTTGCTGGCGGCCCGAGGGCGGTTGGCTTTGGCCTTCGCCAGAAAGTCTGACATTAACTTCGATAGCTCGCACGTGCTGCAACTGGTGTCGCGAACGGCCTCCTGCATAAACAGATTTCAGGCTTCCCGGTTACCGAACTCTGTCACATCACATAGCAGTCGGTTGTCGTCGGATTTGTTCTGAATGATGTAACGGCTGAAGTCTAAGTGTGGTTCGGACAGCAGGCAGCTGTTCAGTAAATGCAGTATGCAGAAGATCCGCCCCATACTTCCGTCGCCTGCGCTGAAGGAATGGATGGATTCAAACAGTTAGTGTGCCACTGCCATGCTAATCAGCGAATCTATTGTAGGGCCGGTTCCTACCGGCCACTGTATTGTTCGCCTGCCATGCGGCCGGTAGGAACCGGCCCTACATCAACCGGAGGCAGCGTGCGTTTGAGGAGTTTCGGCAATCGGCGGGTGGTTGGTTTGGCCGGTGTCTGTTGGTTTACTTGCGGACGGTGTTTGAACTATCATTTTCCAGGGCAGGCGTGAATCTGACCTTGGGGGAGGTTCACGAACGGCATTCTGGCGTTTTCATCGATCGCATTGCGTTTGCCTGCCATGCAGACTCAGCAGCGAATGAGATGAGCCCTTTTGGTGTGGAGCGTTTCGGCGGGAACCGGGTGCGGTGTTCAGCCGATGCAAACATAGTCATGATAATTTCACAGAGAGAATTCAAGATGCGATGTGCTCGTCGATTGTCTGCGTGTTTAGCTTATGGATGTACCTTCCTGATCGCATTTGCTTCAGCCAGGGCCATTGCTGATGAAGCGGTTGCTCCGGCGCAGGCTGCAGAAGGAGTGATAGATCCAGTTGCTGCCGTGCCGACTGAAGAAGTTGCATCCGACCATGTGGCGCCCAACGACGCGGAAGTTGAAAACGCTGAATGGAAGCCACTGTTGATTGTTACTCTGATGACAACCGAAGACGGTGCGCCTCTGAGGTCAACTCGCAAGGTTAGAGTGCCCGCCTACAAAGATTCGTTTTCCCACGTGAATCAGGGTGGCAGTATTGTGCGTGTTCCCATTCGCGAACTCATTTACAAAGAGCAAATGGTCGCCACTTCTTCTGCCGGAACAGCGACTCTGTTCTGCGACGACCTGGCGCTGAGTGTGTCAAAGCAGCCCGACGCGGTCGGCTACAGTTTTGAATGCTCAGGCCGTCTTCAGCTGCGGTTGGATGGTCTGCTGATGGACTGCGATTCTGGAAAACTAAGCAACGGGAAACTGGAACTCACCAACGTCAGGGTGGTCCATGCCGGAACAGGAATTGCGTCAGAAAAGTTGACCGTCAATATCAATGTGAAGGGTGTGCGAACAGCTGAGTTTGGCCAGCAGCTGCCGCCGGAATCCTGTGACCTTGTGCCCCCGGATTTGGTGCAACCGCCTCACTTTCCGCCGTATGTTGTTCCGGAACCGCTGCTGTTGGAACGTGATGATGTTGATCGACTCAACAGGGGGCGCACCTATGAACCAGATTCATCAGGCGAATTTTCCCCCAGAGATGCTTCAGTCCGTGACTTTAGACGCGAAGACAGCGGGGCGTCCTTCGATGCTCCGCAACCTGAGGATCGATGATGTTTTGGGGCGAGGCAGGACATAATCCCCGGTTGTGAAGCTTCTCAACTTCGGACTCTTTCAAGCCCGGGCTGGCGCGGCTGTCTTGCGATTGTCTTCCCAAAATGCTTAATGCTTGCGGGCGCAATCTGGCTTAGTTGCGATGACAGGGATGAGTCGTTTGGTGTCCTGATTCCGAATGGCAGCTATCGAACTCAACTGTTGTTTGTGCAGGCTGAATCTGTTCTATAAAGTGTCGTTGGTGTCTGGACGCAATCCACTTTCCACAGACTGGCTGTGCTTCTAAATAAATGCCTGTTGAAATGTGAGCGCGATGTGTCGCCGGGGTTGGAGCGAGGTGCGAGCAAAGCCCCAGGGTTTCCTTCGCAAGCTCAGTCCGACCTTGGCCCCCCATACAAGAAACTGCTTACTCATTTGGGGGGCGGAGTTATTCTGAACGTTGCGGCGGTTTACAAGCAACAACTTGACCAGACGATTTTTTAAAACGACTTCCTGACATGAATTCACAAGCGAACAGTGTTGATGCACGACAGGCCGTTCCTGACAGCCGGTCGTGGTGGCTGGAGATTCTGGGGCTGATTTCTATTCTTGGATTCTTCATCGGCATCGGTTGGGCGATGTACACTCAGTTTAATGGAACCGTTTCCCAGTCGAAATTTGAAGCCGTGCAAATCGGCCAGACTCTTGCTCAAGTGGAAGACATTATGGGGAATCCGGGCATTAAAGCAGACCAGCCCAACGCCAAAGTTGATGGCGATCTTTACACGTGGGAAAACAGCACCGATTCCATGGTGACCGTCGTGTTTGTTAACGGCAAGGTCGTCTCAATGTCTGCGAAAAATCTTCCCTGATCCCGAGGGGCGCAAGTCCCTTCGTTTACCTGTGTGCGCAGACCATGACGTAAGCGGCCATGAGATGTACGATTGGATGGCACGTGTTGCCGTCCTTCCGCCGGGTACCAAGATCGACAATATCACATTTGACGAGGCATCGCGGGCGGGCAACAGTTTAGGATTTGAAGTCCGCGAGGTACGAGCCGGACATCAAATCTGTGTTCAAGGGGGACGCGGAGTGGTAGCGGCTGCAGGCAGTGTGCTTGGCAGGGCGTTTGTTCGATGTGGCCTGTATGCTCGGATGGGGAAACCCGCATAGGGAATGCTTATGGAACAGCGGATGGCACTAAGTGTGGCAATGTTGGACTTGCATTGCCGCCAGCACAGATCGACTGGTGCAAAGGCCCGGCAAGCCCACGACGCGAGGTCGTGGGGGATATGGCATGAGGCAGCTGCTGGTGATTTTGCACTCAACGGTGAAGTTCTGGGCCCTTCCTCAATCAACTATCCGCCCGATGAAGTTGTTTGCTATCGTACTGTTTGGTAAAACCGCCTGTCTGTCTACCGGTGAGGAATCGACGATTGTCTAACCCCTACTTAGCGCCAAAATCTACAGATAGCACGAACAACAAACCAAAGTCAGTGGAACGAGGTCCGATAATCGGTCTGTGCGTTGGCTCACTGTTCCTCGTTGGCTGTGCCGTTTCAATCTGCCATATGGCCTATCTGTACATCCGCTATCCCAGCCTGATTGATCGAGCGTCTTTCCCAAACTATGCGCCGCAGATCTACGCCGAGATCGATCTTTTGCTTGCCGTGGTTTTCTTGCTGATCGGTCTACCGACGTTCTGGATATCTGCAAATGTTTTTCGACAAGGACGGCGCCCTTGACTCGGTGACGTGGCGTGCGGCAAGACATGGGGGGGGCAGCCGTTGAGACGATCCGTTGTTGCCACGAACAACAATGCACGCTTCGTGTTCGCATTGTTTTGAGCAAGGCTTTAACTGGACAACGCCATGTCTGAATGAGCCGCCTGGCGTTAGCCCCGGTTTTTCCAATCGGGCGAAACAACCGGGGCTAACGCCCTGCGGCTGATGTGGTAGCTGAGATAGTGCCCCTTCATTGAACCTGCCGGTGACCAGTTCAACTTACCGATTCGAGTCCGGTGCGCAGGAAGTCACTTCATGTTGACTGCGGAAAAGTGTTCGTCTTCGCATGCCTGTTTTGCAACGGGGGCGGGCACAGGTATAATTCGTGGACATTCCCAATCAACTGCTTCGTTGGGGAGCGGTGTTGCAGAAACCTTTCGCCACATGATCTGAGAATTTTCTATGAGCGGCCTCACAACTAAAGTCCTTCTTCGGTCAGCGTTTACTGCGTCGGATTCTGGACGCGTAACTCAGTTGTTGCGGGCCATTGCGCCGGACGTGTCTGAGGCTCGCAAAGGACGCCATTGGGATTTCACCGTGTCCAATGCAGTTGTCTCTTTGTCTGTGCTTTCCACGTCCGATCATGAACAGCAGTTTGAAGACGAATTACTTGCCAATGGACTACTGTTTGATGATGCTCCCGACGCATTCTTGCTGACGTTTCCGACCAATCGAGAGTGTGATCGCGAAATCTGTGCGGAATTGGCGGCCAAGCTGGCTGACACGTTTGAGGGGATCAACTGCGGCTGACACCACATTGCTGCTGCGGGGCAACTGCCGCTTCGGGGTAACAGCCGCCGAAATCGCCCATTTCCTCCTGTTTGCCAGACGCGAGCGACGTTGACCGAGAAACCTGAGAAGTGGTAGAATTCGGAATGATCGACTGCACGATGCAGTGATGTGATTTGGCGAAATTCAGGGAAGAAATCATGCAATCGCCCAAGCCCGGGGATGACCAGGTCATTCCGCACCACCGGCTGACGCAGCTTAGAGAAGCTCGCGCCGTGATTCAGCACGAAGCGAATGCTCTGCTTTCCTTGCTGTACGACATCGACACATCGTTTTGCGACGCAGTTGATCTGATTCACGAATCCACAGGAACGGTGATTGTAACGGGCGTCGGCAAGGCGGGACTGATCGGTCAGAAAATTGTCGCCACCATGGCCAGCACGGGAACTCGAGCGTATTTTCTGCATCCGACGGAAGCTCTGCACGGCGATTTGGGATGTGTTGGCCCGCAGGACATTGTGCTGGCTCTTTCCAACAGCGGCAGCACCGAAGAAGTGTTGCGGTTGTTACCACCGTTGAAGCGTTTGCAGGTGCCGGTGATTGCGATTACTCGTGATCGAGAAAACCCGCTGGCCAAAGCTGCGAACATTGTCTTACCGATCGGGCGTCACAAAGAAGCGGGCGAACTTCAGTTGGCTCCCAGCGTCAGCACAACGGCGATGGTGGCGATGGGCGACGCATTGTCGCTGGTGCTGAGTCGTCATCGTGGATTTACGGAAACAGATTTCGCAGGTTTTCATCCAGCCGGCAGTCTCGGCCGCAAGCTGCAGCCTGTTCATGAAGTGATGCGGCAGGGAGCGGAATTTCGAGTCGCCTGCGCAACGTCGACTGTTCGAGAAGTGATGATTGAACTTAGCCGTCCGGGACGCCGCACGGGAGCCGTCGTGCTTATCAAGCCCAGCGGTGCCATTGCCGGAATCTTTACCGACAGCGACCTGGCTCGCCTGTTTGAACAACGTCGCGAGCATCTTGTGGATGGCCCCATTGCCGACGTGATGACCGTGAACCCAACCACCATTCACCCGGACGCGTTACTTCCGGAAGCCATGCAGTTAATGTCCGATCGCAAAATCAGCGAACTTCCAGTGGTGGATCAAGACCGTCGACCACTGGGATTGATCGATATTACTGACGTCATCGACTTTGCTTCCATGGTTGAAAATCCGGAAGCCAATCAAAATCGCTCAACGTTTCCTGTTTCCAAATCTGCCTGAGAAATCACTTCGCGGCGAAGCAGGCCGGAGACGTAATTTATGAGCATCTACAGTCCTTACCGCCGATTCTTCCGCAGCATCGCTGTCGGTGTAGCGCTGATTGCGTTGTATCTGGTGGTTCGGGCGGTCACTTCGCCATTTCTGGATGTGGAACGCAAGCAACACGATTTTACTCAACGCGGGCCGGATGTGCTGCCTGAATATCGTCAGGAGGCGGCTCGCTGGTTTCCCGGTTTTCCGTGGGTGGCCAATGCGGCAAATCACTTTCGCGACAACGGCCAGTATTTGTTGTGCAATCAACTGGACCTGATCAGCGATGGCAGGTCTGTGGTGGCCAAGCCATTGGCGATGATGTGGCGTTCTAATCCAGCTGACAAAGACGAAGTGCCGGTGACGATTGTCGCCGATTCGGCTCAATTGAATTCCACCAAAAAGTTCCTGAACAGCGACTCTTCGTTTGGCCGCATCACCAGCGGAACCATCTATGGTCGAGTACGAATCGACGGGCCTCGCGGGTTGAGAATCACGGGGGAGCTATTCAACCTGTCTGAGGATTCGATGATGTTGTGGAGCAACAATCGGGTCGACTTTGTGTGGGAAGGCCACAGCGGCTATGCCACCAAAGGTGTGGAAATTCATCTGCAGGGCAGCAACGGCTCAGAAGCCGGGCTGACTGACGTTTCGGACGTCAGCACGTTTAAGCTTCTGGGGCAGGTTGTGTGCAACGTATCCATGCCGGAAAGTCGCAAGGGCGAAGATCCGCTGAACCTGAAGATACAGGCACCGGGCGGCTTTTCGTTTGATGTTGCCATGAAGACTGCCACGTTTTCAGGCCTGCGGCGAGCTGGCCCGACAGACAGCTTAAAGGCCAAAGACGAAGTGTGGGTTCGCCATCCCAATCCCGGTGGTGTGGCGGAAGATCATTTGGTGTGTCCGGAACTGAAGTTGCAGTTTCGCAACGAAATTTCGGCGGAAGACGGAACGCCCATTGAAGGCACGATGCAACTGGAACACGTGATGGCGTGGGGTCGCAAGGTTGTCGTTCTTTCGGAAGCAAATGATCTGCGACTGTATGCCAATCAGTTGCAATATTTTCTGGACGAACGTCGCTTTGATATTCGCAACACGGGAACATCTGGGATTTCGCAAAAGGTGACCGTGCGTCGTGGCGAGACCAGTCTGGAAGTGCCTCACGTGCAGATTCGCCATGCAGCGGATGGCACGCTGCAAAGAATCGAATGCAACGGTGAAGGCACCATCAAAAGTTCGGTAGAAAGTCTGGCAGCGAAGAAGCCCGCGATGGCGTTTGATTCAACGGTTCAGAAAGAAGAACCATTGGCGTTAAATGCAACGTGGACGCGTTCGATGGTTGTGCAACTGGCAGCGGACGGCGTATCTCGACTGCTGAAACTTGAAGGCAGCGCCAGCGTCGCTGAAGAATCTCGAAAATTCCGCCTGACCGGCGAATCGATTGCCATGCGACTGGCTGGCAGTACTCAGAAAGTCGCCGATCCGAACGATGCGGCAGCTCCAGCTTCGGGCAGCGACTCGAAGGGATCGCCAGCTTCATTCGATTTTTCAGACCTGCGTCCCGAAGTGCTGACGGCGGTGGGCAACGTGAGTCTAAGTTCGCCGCAGGGTGACGGCACTTTGCGTGATAAACTGACCGTGCGTTTTGAGCCCATGGCGGCATCTGCGTCGGACTCGGACGGGCCCGTGAAAACGGTATCTGCATCAACGAAAGACAACCCGTTCGGAATAACGAAGGGTGAAGATGGAGAGGCGGAGATTGGTGAATCTCTGGCTTTTGTTTCCGACACGCTGGACGCCGTTATTCGAGTTGGCGAAGACAACGCCATGGAATTTGAGGACCTTTGGCTGGAAGGCGATGTCGAAGTGATTCGTCAGGGCACGAAGGAATCAGAAGGCTTTACGGCCAAAGGAAATCAGCTGCATGCCAGCAGTGGTAATGGCAATCAACGAGAAATCGAATTGTTCGGCGACCCGGCTCGCATCATTCGAGACGGCGATACGGGCAACCTGGAAGGCACTCGAATTGACTTCAAAGAGCTGGGGCGAAGTGCTCAGGTTAAGGGCAGTGGACGTATCCGATTTATTACCGACAGGACGTTTGAGGGCAAAAAGCTGGAAACGCCGATGCCGATCGACATCTACTGGAGCGAGTATATGGACTTCCAGAAACAGTCGGCAAAGTTTGTTGGCAGCATCCGTGTGGTGATGAGCGACGGGGCGACTCAGGACGTGGAGTTGCTGTGTGCCGGGCTGACTGTCTATTTTGCAAACGACGTTTCGCTGGGGCCGAAAGAAGCTGACGGAGGGTTTGCCACGTTTTCCGAAAGCGGCGGATCGGCCGCCGACGAGAAAGGCCAGATCGAACGTATTGAATGTCACAGCAAGGTGACGCTAAAGGCAGAACAGTCCGTCGATAGCGCCTTGGTTGCTCGCTACGACGCTGCGTTCGCGGATCTGACGCTGAACCTGCAAACGGGTGACTTCCACGCAACCGGGCCTGGAAAACTGGAATCGATCAGCCCCGATAAAGACGGAAAGCTGCAAGGCGCTTCGCCCGCGGCTGCTCGAGCAAATTCTCCCGCTCAAACTTCTGAAACCTCTTTCGTTTATACTCAAACAGAATTCATCGGTGAACTTAGCGGAAACATGCACAGCAAAACAGCCAGCCTGTCGCAGAACGTGGTCGCGTTGATTGCTCCCGTAAGACGCGTTGACGAGAAGATTGATATTCGCAACGTGCCGATTGAACAGTTGCCGGAACGAGCTGGAATTTTGCGAGCCGAACACCTGACGATTAGTGGAATTGACGAACCGGAAGATACGCCGGATTCTTTTGCGATGGTCGCCAAACAAAACGCAGGCTTGTGGTCTCAATCAATTTCCGCCGGAGCCGACGTCATCACTTACGATCATTCCAAGCAGCAGTTTATTATGCGAGCTGACGGAAACGGTCAGGTAACGGTCAACCATCGCGCGGGGCAGGGAAGTCGATATAGCCAGTTCACGGGCAATCGGTTTGAGTACTATCGTCGTACGAATCAGCTGAAGGGCGACCAGATTCGTGGGTTGGATGTGACAAATTAGTTGCTGACCGGCGGATGCAGGTGCCAACGACTGGCATTCCGGCATGTCGTGGAATAGTCTCCCGACATGCTGCAATTCTTTCTTAACCCTTTGATGCTGCTGGGCCTTGCGGGCGTTCTTTTGCCTGTGCTTGCGCATTTGCTGAGCCGTCGAAAATTCGACGTCGTTAACTGGGGAGCCATGCAGTTTCTGAATCCGAGCCGCAAGACTCGCCAGAAAATGCGGCTGGAAGAATTGCTGCTGCTGCTGGTTCGCATCGGCATTATTGCGTTGATTGGTTTCGCTCTGGCAAGACCGTGGATTAACAGCGGCTTTTTGATGGGCTACAGTTCTGCGGGCAGTCGCGATGTCGTGCTGGTGATTGACGGTTCCAATTCGATGGCTCGAAGTGACGGGCTGACGTCGCTGCACGAAAAGGCCGTTCGTCGAGCGAAGGAGATTTTGACCACGCTGGGACCCGGTGATTCTGTTTCGATCATTGATGCTCGCGATTTACCAATTAAGGTGGTTGAATCGCCGCTGCAGAATCTTGAAATCGTCGCGGAGGCGCTGGAAACGATTCCGCCGGCCACTGGAGCTGCTGATTTGCGGAAAGCCTGCGAAGACGCTGTGGGAATTCTGGGGCGGTCCAGCAATGGTTCGCGAGAAATCATTGTGTTGACCGATCGCCAGAAAGCAGGCTGGGATTTGGCCAACGATGCATCCTGGCTAAGGTTTGACGAAATCCTGAAGTTTCCTGCGGTGCGCCCATCTGTGTGGGTGATGGATATCAGTCACGGACTTTCCGCCATTGCAACAAACGTTTCTGTCGGACAGATTGATGTTTCACGCGACCTGACACCGGTCGACTATCCGGTGTCGATTCAAGTGCCGATTCGCAATTCAGGAACGTCGTTGGTGAATATTCCGGTGGAGGTGCTGGTAAATGGGCAGCGAGTCGCCGGGATGGACGCCACGGTGCCTGTGCCAGCTGGTGCGGAATCGGTATTTAGTCGAACGATGCGGTTCGATTCCAGGGGGACTCACGTGGTGTCGGTAAAAGTGGATTTGCCAAACGACTCTGTAACCACAGACAACCGCAGTGATGCTGCAATTCGAGTGACTCCAACGATTCCGGTCCTGCTGGTGGAAAGTTCAACCAGCTTCAGTAAGCGCCGGTGGAACACATTCTTTGCTCAGTTAGCCTTAACGCCTCCGCAAGCGACTTCGCCGTGGATTCAGGCGACCACCGTGAAGGCCAGTGAATTGACGCCGAAGGATCTGGAATCCGTCTCTGCTGTAATTCTGGCAGACGTTTATCAATTGCCGAATGGCATGCCCGAAGCCATTAAAAGTTTTGCGGCGGCTGGCAATGGAGTCTTCATTACACTGGGTGACGGCACGTCCGTTGAATCGTTTGGACAACTTTACGGACGCACGGGGCTGCTGCCCTCAGTTAAATTGAAACGAATTCGAACGGTGGCTCCGGATGCCGATATTCCGACCACAATTGCCCCCTACAGTATCGAAGCCAGCTGGTTAACTCGTTTTCGAGAACGCAAAGGGGCCAGCCTGCTGAAAGCCGCGTTTAGTGACTGGTGGCTGGTGGAAATTCAGTCAAATCCCGAGACGGATGCTGCGATTTTGAGTTCCCCGACGCCTGTTGATGGGCCTGCTAATGCAGCTGCACAGAAGGCACCTGAAGCATCCGCGTCGGCGGTGCCAGCAACCGTGGCTCAGTTAATTACAGGTGACCCACTGCTGTTGCAGGCGGCGTGTGGGCGAGGGTCTGTATTGTTGATGACTTCCAATATCAATGCCAGATGGAACTCTTTGCCAGGTCAGCCAGACTTTGTTCCGTTTCTGCACGAAGCATTGTTTCAGATGGCTTCATCCAGTGTGACTCGCAATGTCAGTTTTGGTTCGCCGTTATTGGCGGAACTTCCTTTGCTTGATGTTGGAGATAAAATCGACGAGTTCACTTTCAAAGAGCCATTCGATCGCACAGAAGCGGCAAGCGTTGTGATGTCTGAAGATTCGGTATCGGCTCGGCTACCGGGAACTCGGCTGCCTGGTGTTTACCAATTGGCAGCGTCTGCGGACGACAAAGCGCCCGTGCTGGATTCGTTTGTTGTGAACTACAATCATGCAGAAGACGACCCGCAGGAACTCACAAAAGACGATCGGGCGTACCTCGGGCTGAACAAGCGAATGGCATTCTTTGATTCCGTTGATGGATTGCGGAAGAACATGTACGGCAACGAGTCTCGCAGTGAACTATGGGGACTGCTGATGTGGCTGTTTCTAGGGATGCTGACGTTTGAAGTCTGGATGATCCGGCGACTCATCACCAAAGGGCACGCCAATATTGAGGTGCCGGTTGCCGCATCGTGACTTTGCCGGGACATGCGCCAGTTTCGCGTGCTGTGTCTACGCGGCGATTTTAAGTCCGGGAAACGGTGTGAATTGATGGATGGCCGGGGGTGGGTTTCAATTCAGCCACCGGCTTTAGCCGGTGGACCCGTTCCGAATCCCACGCCTCAAGCCGGCTTTAGCCGGACTTCACTCATGGCTTCAGCCCTTGCCGACATGGGTTAGAACCATGACGAGAAGCCCGGCTTTAGCCGGTGGCTGAGGGGATCGGAAAACTTGGCGGCAGCAGCGGCGAGGAGGATGGATCAAGCATGTGGCACGTACCCAACCCCGGCCACTTTCTTATTGATTTCATCCGCCCGTGGCCTGGCGAAATCAACAAACCGTTGACGGTTCCCGCTACGGTATCAGGACTTCCTTTTAGTCGCAGATTGTCAGCGTTCTGGTTGATCGGGCAGAGGTGGCAGGATGAAAATTTCGCCGTACATGACAGGCTGTTCGGCTCTGTATTGTTCGTGGCGAATGAGTTCCAATGTCGCCTGAAAGATTCCGACGATGCGTGATTGCAGTTTCTCTCCGTCGAAGAACGAACTGAAAGCAACTTTGCCTTCCACCAGCAGGCGTTTGCGAATTCGATCCTGAAACTCAGCGATCGGAGTTTCATCCATACGGATACTGGTCGACTTGTCAACTTCCGGCATCCGCACAATTCTTGCCAGAGCAGACACAAGGTCCCACAACTCAACTTCTCGAATGCGGTCCGTGGCCTGGTCGTGTTTTAAGTCCGGTCGGTCGTCGTTAAGGCGCGGGTATCGTTCCAGCCATTCGGACGCTCTTTGGTCCAGTACCTTGGCGGCGTTCTTATAGCGTTTGTATTGCAGCAGCTGGCCGATCAGATCACCGTCTGATTCTTCCACCTCTTCTTTTTCAACAACTTCTTCTTCCTGCTTGGGAAGCACTTCTCGACTTTTGATTTCCAGCAGCGTGCTGGCCACCACAATAAAGTCGCCCACCAGATCCAGGTCCAGCAGCTGCAATACTTCCAGATAGTTCTGGAAATCGCGAGTGATTTTGGCCAGAGAAATCGTGCAGATATCAAGTTCGTGTCGCCGTACCAGGTACAGCAACAAGTCCATGGGGCCTCCGAAGCGTCCCAGTTCAACTCGGTATTCAGCCAGATTCATCGATAACTCCGCTCAAAACACAGCCTGCAGGCGAGGTGGGCAGAGAGCACAGAAAAGCGCCCGTTCGCCCAGTTCTGTTTATCGGCTGATTTGGTGCAACCGGACCAGCTTCGCTGAATATTCTGTGCAGCGGGAAGTTCGGCTAAAGTTCGAGGGGCGGGGCTCAGCAGCAACGACGCCAGCAGACTGTCGATTTAATCAGCCGCAGGGCATTAGCCCCGGTTTAGCATGCAAAAAAAACCGGGGCTAACGCCCTGCGGCTAATCCGACTGGGCCTTGTTCCAGACTAAATCGACAGCCTGCCAGCGGCACGAGCGAGTTCAGCGGAACTCAGGCGGACGTTTGGCGGGGTCTGCCACGTTAAGGCAAGCGGCATGAAAGAGCTGAACGTCATTCCCGCGCAGGCGGGAATCCAGCAGCACTGGGTTCCCGCCTGCGCGGGAATGACGGTGGTTTGATCGTGGGTAGATTTCCATCTGCCGCTCGCCTAAACGCGTGTTTTGCGGAATATTGCCGTTAAATCCGTGCCACAGCTGGCCGGAAACCCAAGACAGTTCAATTTCCCACTTTTCAGCTACAAAAATTCAACGGTATTCCGTCTGCCCCGAAACCAGACGCAGTTGGCAACTTTGCCACCCCGCCGACGTTTGCGGCAAAGTCGCGACCTTTCCAATTGTAGGAAAAGCACTGCTAAAACATGGGGATTCAAGGCGGTGTGTGGCTGCGATCCAACTTTTCGAGACGCTTCAGGTGTTGTTTTGCCACCTCCGTGCTGTACCATTCCACATCGAGATCGATACTCGATCTCAATACCCGCAAGCCAGCTCACCCACAAGGTGCTACAGCAATCTTCTGCTGTTTAAGCCAGCCAGCACAATGTTGACACTCTCCTGCGCGACACTTCTTTCTTCTCATAGCGCCGCTAGCTGCCATTAGAACACCTTTCGCCATTTAATGCCTTCCATGTCACCCTTGCTGCTTTCCGAGATAACTGTCACTGGGCTGTACCGCTGCTTAGATGTAGCTGGCGACGGAGACGATGCGCTGCGGCTGAAGCGGCTAGGCATTTGTGCGGGCCGAAAGATAGAAGTTCTGCGAGCTGGCGACCCGATGGTGCTGAACGTTCTGGGAACTCAGGTCGGGGTTTCTCGACTGGCGGCCGCATTGGTGACCGTTGAACCAGTCACAGCAACGACAGCTGCCACGCAGGACAATTCGGCAAAACCGGGCGAGTCTGCGGAAGGCGCGAATCATGGTTGATGTGCTTAAGAAAACGGCCACCGTCGTTTTGGTTGGTAACCCCAACACCGGCAAGACCACGCTGTTCAATCGGCTGACCGGGCTGCGAGCAAAAACGGCCAACTATCCCGGCATTACGGTTGATGTGCGTAAAGGCACAATTCAGCTGAAGGGCGGCCCGGCAGATCTGGTCGACCTTCCCGGAATGTACAGCCTCAACACGGCCAGCCCGGAAGAACAGCTTGCCAGAGAAGTGTTGCTGGGCGAAATTCCGGATACAGCCAGGCCAGACGCTGTCGTCCTGGTCTTGGATGCGACTCAACTTGAACGCAATCTGATGCTGGCCAGTGAGATTCTGGACCTGAAGCTTCCCACAATTGTTGTCATCAATCTTATTGATGCCGCCGCAGCGCTGAACATCAAGATCGAACCGGAGAAACTTGCCGCCGAATTAAAATGCCCGGTGGTGTTGGTGAGTGCAAGAAAAAGTTCCGGACTGAACGAACTGTGCAACACTATTGATTCTGTGCTGACACAAAAATTGCCGTTGCTGCTGGAACAACACACGTCGTGCACGATGGGCTGCAGTGGCTGCACGTTTTCTGCCAGATTCGATTGGGCAGAAAAGGTCTGCAACAGCACTGTTGAACGACCTCTGCAAACCGGTTGTAAAGTTGCGAAGCTTGACCGCCTGCTCACACATCCAGTGATTGGCGTCATCGCTTTTCTAACCGTCATGCTGGCGGTGTTCTATCTGATATTTTCGTTGGCCAGCATTCCTATGGATCTGGTTGATGGCGGATTTACTCAGCTGGGCGAATTTGTTGGACAGCTGATTCCGGAATCGGTTCCCAACCCCGCATTATGGTTTGCCGGCACCGCTTCGCTGTCGATGCTGGTGTTTCTTGCGAGCTATTGGGCAGCGGAAATTCGCTGGTCTTTAAAAAACGGATTGATCGCCGCTGCGGTTTCCGTATTTGTGGCCACGTTGCCAATTGATGATTTTCGCAGCCTGCTGGTTGATGGAGTGATTGGTGGAATCGGCGGCGTGCTGGTGTTTCTGCCGCAGATCTGCATTCTGTTCTTCTTCATTTCGCTGCTGGAAGACACCGGATACATGGCTCGAGCCGCGTTTGTGATGGAACGCCTGATGAGATTTGTCGGACTGCCGGGTAAGGCGTTTGTGCCCATGCTTTCTGCTCACGCGTGTGCGATTCCCGGCATTATGGCTGCCAGAGTGATCGAAAACTGGCGCGACCGATTGGTGACAATTCTGGTGCTGCCGTTGCTGACCTGTTCGGCTCGTCTGCCCGTGTATTCCATGATTACCGCATTGCTGTTCAGTGATTCTCCCGTGAAAGCGGCTGCCGTCTTTGTGGCTGCTTACGTCTTGGGAATTGCCGCTGCTCTGTTTTCGGCATGGTGCCTGAAGAAGACAATTCTGAAGGGCGACACGGTTCCGTTGGTGATTGAACTGCCAGCTTACCGACGCCCAAGTTTTTCTGGAGCGTTTGCAATTGTTGTCGAACGAGCCGTCAATTTTGTGGGCACGGCAGGAACCGCTATTTTGTTGATTTCGGTGATTCTGTGGGCTCTGGCCACCTACCCCAAAATGCCGGAATCTGCCTTGCCGCAGAATGTTGCAGAACAGGTTGCCACACTACGCAGTGAGGCTTTGCTGGCCGGTGACCCGGATTCCGTTTTGGCAGAAGCCGACCGCATGGTCGCTCAGGAAGCATTGGCTTATTCGTGTGCGGGGCGAGTTGGTCGACTGCTGGAACCCGTGTTTGCTCCGTTAGGTTTCGACTGGAAGATTAATGTCGGAGTCATCACTTCCTTCGCAGCTCGCGAAGTGGTTGTGTCGACTTTGGCCATCGTTTATGGAATCGGTGAAGACGCCGCAGAAGACAAAGCGACTCTGGTTGAAACACTTCGCCGGCAAAAACGCCCCGACGGATCTCCGGTGTTCACAACCGCAACTGGAATGAGTCTGCTCGTGTTCTTTGTGCTGGCCATGCAATGTCTGCCAACTCAAGCCGTCACCAAACGCGAAACCGGTTCATGGAAATGGGCCATCTTCCAGCTGGTCTACATGACAGCGATGGCCTATGTTGCAGCTCTGATCACGTACCAGGTCATCAGTCGCTCATAGCCCGAGCCAGATTAATCCGCATGTGACAGCTCTTGTTTTTACCCACAAACGGCCAATGTGCTTTCTGGTGCCATCAAATTAGTTGTGAGTAACAACAAGGTTTACAATCGTCCATCAGTCGCAGGGCGTTAGCCCCGGTTTGGTAGCGCTATTGGCTCAGACCACTCGAGTTACGCGGCGAATCCGTTGGTTAATTTCTCTCGGCGCAGGGCGTTAACCCAATGGCACACGATTTGATTTTCGACAAAAACATGGTGGCAAAAAATTCCAGTACGCCAATCTATTTGCCGCCCATGTTTTTGCAGAATTCGAACTTCGGGAACCGCTGAAACACAAACCAAGTGCCATTTGGGCTCACTGCCTGTAACTGATCAAATCGACAGCACCACTTGCCGACGGGGCCATGCAGTCATGCGTTTTTTTTGAACAGTTCTTGAGGAAATTCAATTATCTATTCACGCGCTGGCGTTGAGGTGTCATCCAAGCCGGAATTTGAAGACAAGAAACGGAATCGCGTCTCACCGATGCCGGAAACCACTCTTTGTCGTTTTTTCGAAAGAAGACCTGGAGACAGCATTCTGAAACTCGTTTAGCTCATTGCATTATCCCCTGATAAAAACGGAATACTAGCTTTATCACGCCATCTCCATCACCGCTTGCATGCAGCACTAAGTGGTGATAGTGTTCCAGTACGAGGGGATAAAAATCAGGTATAGCGTCATACCCGGCAAAATCTCCAGGTACAATATTGTTATTTTGCTAAACCATGCATCCCAACTCCCGCGATCAAATCCTGCTCGACATCGAAGAACGCATCGCGGTCACTTTTCCGTCATTCGATTCTACAGCTACTTGCGTGATCAACTCACACGCACGCATCTTTCCCGATCTGGAGGAGTTCCTACGGCAATGGCACCCTCAAGCTTCGGTCATTCCAAAACACAAGAAACTGATGTTCGAACTACTTCCGGCGACCGGTACATTCAGCGTGACATTTGACCTTGGCGTTCCTGAAGGTATCGACACCCTGACAGGTAAGCCTGCCATTGATTCCATATCTTCGCCTGCCGAATCCATCTTCAACGGCCGATCGCGTTCGCACCTGCAGGAGATACGCAACACTCTCGCCGATGAAACGCGGTACGCGTTGGTTGAATTTGGAATTCGCAATTGTGACTTCGATCATCTCGACGATGCAAATCGCTATGCTTTGTTCGGTCATCCAAGACGGTTTCCCTATCCGTTCAACGTGACAATCGCTCGAATGCTCGTCTCAAATTCGCCTGTTCTTTGGTATGCAACAAGAGCACAAGGACCGATACACGCAAAATAACAATCCGTTGCACACGGAGCCGCGGGCCGCCCGGTTGGTGAGATCAACGTCGTTCGCCGCGGCCCGGTGAACGGCGGCGTTATACGGTAAAGAGATGATCGCCTTCCGCGTCAGTGTCAACGGGAATTGTCCAGTGGTTGCTAGCCAACCGGACTGGTCCGTGCTTTCTGCCATTGTGTCGGCCAGTCGTGACAACGGACCCCGCGGCGCCGAGGATTACATCAGTGTGTCACTCGGCGGACTTCGAACGCATCTAACCGCGATTTCTCAGAGCATTTCCGTTGGCCTGAGACAAACCTGGACGTCGGAGACAAGATTGAGATCGAAATAATTGACACTCAACATCCCAGTGAACCCGCCAAGAGATACCGATCTGATCGACAGACGCAAGAGTCCCCTTATACGGAGGAAGAGTGGCGTGAGATGAGATACAAGGACTACCTGGAATTAAAGGCAGAGTTTGAAGGCGACAGCGGACCGTAAGTTCTTCGTGAGAGGCACGGCGGGGCGTTCGAAAGGGGACGCAGCTCAAAAAGCCAAATTGAGTCGCGTCCCCTTTGTTTGCCCACCTTCGAAGTGAGTGTGCAGAGTCCACTTCATCTTCTCTCCGCTGCCCGCCTGTGC
>ERZ887849.1395-NODE-1395-length-22805-cov-10.924615_pt1 | contig 22805 bp, 25 predicted proteins | sample MGYA00521267_ERZ887849 | MGnify/ENA primary metagenome ERZ887849 (study PRJEB32303, sample SAMEA104408601) | aquatic metagenome | biome: Brackish water; feature: Pelagic; material: water | place: Baltic Sea | collected 2014-06-06T16:11:00 | depth 2,863 m ... | reverse complement strand
CCCATGAGGAAAACCCCGCAACCGTAGTGGGTGCACTGCAAGAGGGTGAACGCGCTGCGCTTGCGATCCACGCCATCAACCGCCAGATAAGCAATACACCCTAATCGCTACGCCTTAGCATGCGATTATTTGGGTGTTGCAAATATGCATCGTAAGACTTCATATACATATATATCGTTGCGATAAGTGCTCCTGTAGTCTCGTCAGCTTCACTTAGTGCTATTGAAGAGAGAGGCAAAAATGAAGACAGCAAAAGGTGCAGTAACTCAGCCAGCGATGGCGGCTCTTGTGGCGGCTTTGGTGTTGATAACTCTGGGCGTCATGTCACTTTTCTCGACATCGGTTTCGGCCGAAAGCCAGAGCGACCATATTGCAATGTGCAAGCTAGAACTGAAGGCCCTGTACGGAGACGATGTGCGGGTGAGGATGGTGAAAGCCAAGCAGTATAAAGGCCAGCATAAGATGACGCTTAAAGTTTACCCCGCTGGTGAGGCGAAGACGGTTGTTGAGTGTGTGAGTGACGATGCGCCAGAACCCGGCATTGTGCTGATGGCCAAGGACGGGTCTATACTCAACGCATAGCGTGAGGATATATAAGCGGTCGAAGTGAATTGGGATGACTTAAAAATTTTATTGTCATTGAGTCGGTATGGCTCTACTCGAAAAGCTGCTGCGCAACTCGGTGTTAGCAACACCACGGTAATGCGCAGGCTTGATGGCCTGGAAGAGGCAATTGCAGGTAAGCTTTTCGATCGTACTCCTGATGGCTTTCAAGCAACGGCACTAGCCGCTGAACTGCTTCCGATAGCTCAAGGGGTTGAGGAAACACTCAACGATGCGGAGCGCCGCCTGATGGGCATGGATGCCCAACTGACCGGAGGGATCAAAGTTTCACTACCCCTGTGGTCGGCGCAGCCAATATACGATGCTCTCGCTAATTTTTCACAGCGATACCCGGGTATTGATTTAGACATTTCAGCCAGCGACGATCACGTGGACCTGGCACGTCGTGAGGCCGATCTTGCGATTAGAGGAATGCCCAAAGAGAAGCGCCCCCCAAAAGATATTGTCGGCATTAAGCTCATGCCTATTTCCATCGGATATTATGTGCATACAAACTTGCTCACTGAAGCGGCAAAAGGGCTTAGAGAGTTAACTTATATTGGATCCGCCCGGGTCCATACACCGGGTGAGCTCGTAACGGCAGGAAGCTTGGGTTTGTCGGGCCGGCATCTTTTTCATGGTCTCATGCCGCGCTTCATGGCAGTTAAGCACCAGCTGGGGGTAGCGGTGTTGCCATCTATGATGGCGGCCGACGACCCAGAGCTCCTACTCCTACCCAATGTGCCAGCGGCACATTGGGGGTATCTTTGGGTGTTGCACCACAAAGATCTCCGTCAGTCGGCTCGCATTCGTGCGCTATTCAAATATTTGTCGGTGCTCGAAGAAGCTTGATCTGAGCGCGATAGTGTTTGGGTTGATCGAGGCTAAGCCTTCCCAGCGAATGCGCAATACCGGATGGGTGCCCGCTTCAGTCTTCGGTCGGCTTTTTGGCTTGGCCAGCCCCAAATGCCATTGCGTGCCAATCTCTAAAGGGCCCCAGCGTATTTTGTAAGAATGTTCGATAGTTGCCCTGAGTTTCGGGGCCCAGTCCCCAGGGCGTGGTCTCATCCTTCTCAGGAATATACAGCGTTCCAAACAGCCGATCCCAAATGCTGGTCACTGCCGCGAGATTTTTGTCCCAGTGCTGTGGTAGATAGCTGTGATGAACATGATGCATGACGGGGCTGTGCAGCCACTTTGATAGCCACGGTGGATAGTGAAAAGCCACATGGTAGTGCCTAAAAGACCCGTTAAATCCAAATAAGAGTGAGAAGAAGCCAATATTAAAGAGCGTGGCCTGCGTAATACCCTCGACAAAAATCCAGCCAAACAGTCCGCCCGCAAGACCGTAAGCCACTGCGGCCCCCACGGCATAAATAGGCCCCTCAATAACGTGTTCGCGATAACGGGTCAGAGGCGTAAGTACCTCGGCGCTATGGTGAATTTTGTGAATGGCCCACAGGGCTGGAATCTTATGCTCACAATAATGAATGAGATAGAAAATGGCGTCGTAAAGGAGCAGGGTGATCAAGCTGTACAGCAGCATCCAACTGGGGGTGGAGGCTAATCTGGGGCTAGGTCCCAGTAGGTTATTCATTGTGGCGATGACGGACTGTTCGATTGCAGGGGCCAGCACTATTAACACCGGTGCCACCCAGAGGGGCCTGAGTATTCGCTCAAATACATAAAGGGCAATATCGACCCGGGCAGATACGTGAGTGTAAATATCTTTAGGTAGCAAGAATTGCCATAGCGTGGATTTTTGTTCGCACCCATCGGCATTTTTAGCACCGTGACCCCTTCGAGCAAGCCATATTCCTGTGGCCAGCAGGGTTGTCATCAGTAAGACAGGCCACGTCAGATCTCTGGGTAGGTTTGCCGAAATTACTTGCCAGAGTTGGGCGACGAGTTCGGTAGTAGGCCCCACTGGTTGGTCTGCAGAGATGTTCATGGGCGTGCCGCAAACCCCGAAAGTGGAATCATTAAAACCGTGTTCTTCTTTATTGCGATCATGATTTTTGAGGCGTTATTGGTTGGGGAATGACCCGAGGCGCGAATGGACTTGATGTGTTCGTTTCTATTGATACAGCCATATCAGTTGGCCCCCACCGTTTTGCCCTGATCAATGTACGGTCTGGTAGACCACCCAATACAGATCAGCAATAACACCTGAACAAACAACCTTACGCTGAGCGCCATTTCTGAGACGTCGGGAAACAGCTCGGGATGCATCCACATATGGATATTGGCTGGGGTGACTGCCAATGTAAGAAGAATTAGACAGTTGCCCGCCCACTGGCGAGTTTTTGGGACCAAAATGCCCAGAGCACCCAGTATTTCCAAAATACCGCTGATATAGACAATTTCAAGATGCCACCCGACATAGGGGGGCATGATATTGACGAAAAATTCAGGGGAGGTGAAATGAGTGACCCCACCAACCATGAACCACAGGAACACAATCGCCAACCCAACCGTTTGCCATCTAAACATGAGTTATTTGCCATTCGATGCCAGCCAATACGTTACCGCAAAGTTCGGGTTGGGTCATAAGTCTATTTAATTCGTCAGGAGCCCTAAGGTATGCCAAGGTTACTGCAGTTTGATAAAAGCGCTCATTAGGGAATGGCTGTTAAACGCAACCGCGCAACTGACATTAATTGCACAACGGAGGCTTTATGGCTGATCTTCTAACACTCTCTGCTGACGTTATTGATGGCAGGCTTGAGCTTGATCGCGCGGGCCCATTAAACCGAATTAATCACACATTATCTGAGATCAATGACGGTTTGGCGGTGGTTGAAGCCTTCTCTCATTGCATTGCGTTCCAAACCGATGACGGCCTCGTGACTTTTGATACCTCCAATGAACACGGTGGGCAGCGCTGTGTTGAGGCAATCCGGGGTTGGAGCGACTCGCGATTTAATGCACTGGTTTTCACCCACGGCCATATTGATCACGTGGGAGGCGCTGGCGCCTTCATGGCAGACTCGGCGTCGGCGACAGTTGTCGCCCATGAAAATGTCGCCCTGCGTTTTGAGCGTTACCGGTTGACCAATGGTTATAACCACGTCATTAACGAGCGCCAATTTGGCCAGTTCAAGCGTAGGGGCTACGACTTGGCAGGCGCCCGTCACTTTCTCCCCAGCGGCACGCCCAACCCCCATCAAACCTATCAATCGACCCTCGACTTAGAGGTAGGCGGAACACTGTTTCAGCTTAACCATGCTCGGGGTGAAACCGATGACCATACCTGGACTTGGGTGCCCTCACACAGAGCTATTTGTGCCGGGGATTTTTTTATTTGGGCGTTTCCCAATGCGGGTAATCCGCAAAAAGCTCAGCGATATCCCCGAGAATGGGCGCAAGCACTGCGCGATATGGCAGCCATGAGGCCAGAACTGTTTTTGCCCGCTCATGGCTTGCCAATAGCGGGAGAAAAACGTATTCATTATGTGCTCACCAGCGTTGCCGAGGCACTGGAGTCATTGGTGAAACAGACGCTTCAAATGATGAATGAAGGGGCTCGGTTGAACGATATTATTCATGCGGTAAAAATCCCTCAGGCCTCCTTGGATTTACCTTGGATGGCCCCGGTTTATGATGAGCCGGAGTTCGTTGTGCAGAACATATGGCGGCTATACGGTGGCTGGTACGACGGTAATCCTGCCCACTTAAAGCCTAGCAAAGATGCGCATTTGGCGGCTGAAGTTGCTCACCTTGCAGGGGGTGCGCTAACTCTGGCTCAAAGAGCGCTGGAACATATCGATACCGACATTCGGTTAGCATGTCATTTGGTTGAAATGGCGGCCCTGGCCGATGTCGAGAATGTCGGCGTTCATGCCATTAGAGCTGAAATTTATCAAAAGCGTAGGGAGGGGGAGACCTCCCTTATGGCAAAAGGAATTTTTGGTTCTGCGGCCAACACATCAAAGGCTAACCTCGAGTGACACTCCTGAAAGCCTGTTTTTTTATTGTGTGCTGATACTGATGCGACTTATGAGTGACACAAATATTTTTTGCAGGAGCCAACGATGACTGGCGCAGATTTAATGGTGGTCGGGGCAATAATCGTGATTGCTTGGATTCTGTGGCGCCAAGAAGAAACAGAGCATTGGCGCGACTGGTTGATTAAAACGTTACTGATTTCTAGCTTATTGGCTGGGCCCTATTTCTTTGCCGATGAATTGGCGAGTTATTGGCGTTCATCCTCCGACGGGCCAGTCAATATAGAAGCGGGTTGGTGGTGAAAGTTGTTTAGTGATTGGCCGCCGCCAGAATAAATAGACCTGCGTACAGCAATGCAAAAGCGATCTCTGCTTTTCTGGGTTCAACATGGTGTACGTAAATGACACCCCTAGAGACAACCCACCAAGTCCAGCCCATGCTCAGTATCAACAGTGGTAAAGCGCTCAGTAATTGGCTGATGGGAATGAAAACGGCTGCGGATGCCGAAATATGAAAGCTGTCACCGAAGTGACGGGTACTGCCTAAGCTGCGACACAAAACTTGGATAATTCCCGCCATAATAAAAGCGGCCACGACGGCAATCACCGGACTGATAATGAGTGTGGGCACTAAACCCAAAGAGGCGCTTAGGCCGCTTGTATTGCCCATAATGCCAGCGAGTAACGCGCCGAGCACGGCCATCATAGCGACGTAAATACTGCCGTCGCCAAAGTCCATAAAGTCATCGTCACAAGTAAAGTAAAAATGCGGTTGCAGTAATATAGCGGCGCTGCGGTCTAGCGTAGTTCTTGCGATCACCGGAGATGCTCTCTCTGAATTTGGAATATAGGGTATCGTGGAGCTTCCCAATTGTCTCGTTAACATTTTGCATCACAGCCCGATCGTGCCATGCTCTGCCGGTGCTGTGTTCTGGAGATAAGTGCGATGACCGACCTGCCAAAGCTATTGCTTGTCTTTGTATTGAGCTATGTACCTTGGGCGACTGCTAATCCGGTGGCAATTGCCCTGCATGGTGGGGCGGGTACGCTAACTCGGAGTGCTATAACCATTGAGCAGGAGCGTGCTTACCTTGAAATTCTAAATGCAGCTGTAGAACAGGGCTATGAGCGCCTGCAACGCGGTGCTGCGGGTTCAGATGTGGTTCGTGAAGTTATCCAGCTTATGGAGAATTCGCCGCTTTTTAATGCAGGACACGGGGCGGTTCTTACATGGGAGGGCACACACGAACTCGATGCCTCTATTATGTTGGGGCAAAATCTGGCGGCGGGGGCTGTTGCGGGCGTGACCCGTGTAAAAAACCCCATTGAGGCTGCTTATGCCGTGCTAAAACACTCGCCACATGTATTGTTGTCGGGAGCGGGTGCCGACGAATTCGCTGAGCAGCAGGGGCTTGCCATGGTGGGCAATACCTATTTTTCGACGCCTCGACGCGCAGAGGCGCTAGAATTATTTCGGGCGAAACAGCACGCTAACATTGCTCATGAAGGTGACGAAAAATTTGGCACGGTTGGCGTTGTGGTCTTGGATGCGGCAGGAAATTTGGCGGCAGGAACCTCTACCGGAGGGATGACTGGCAAGCGCTGGGGGCGAATAGGTGATTCACCGCTGATTGGCTCAGGCACTTATGCTGATAATCGCAGCTGTGCGGTATCGGCAACAGGGCATGGCGAGTTTTTTATCCGCTGGCAGGTGGCGAGTGATATTTGCGCCCGGGTTAACTACCAGGGCCTTGGGTTAATGGCGGCAGCGAATCAAGTCATACATGGAGAGCTTGCCGAGGCGGGTGGCGACGGCGGTGTTATCGCCATTGACCCTCTGGGCAATGTGGCTTTGGTTTTCAATACCGAAGGTATGTACCGAGCCAGTATTAATAATAAGGGTCAAAAAGTGATAGGCATCTTTGGTGAGCCTTACAATACAGTTAAACACGGACAGGATCTGAGCGATGGGTGATGGTGGCGGAGATCGGCAGCTTAATGTTTTAGGCGCCCCACTCGGGGTCTGCTGTAAAAAACCTATGACAGGTTTTTATCGAGATGGGTACTGTAATACGGGACCCATGGATACGGGTACGCATACCGTTTGCGCCCATATGACAGAGGAGTTTCTGACCTTCTCTGCGCGGGCGGGAAACGATTTGAGCACTCCACGTCCAGAGTATGATTTTCCCGGGCTGCAACCGGGCGATCGCTGGTGTCTTTGCGCTCGCCGTTGGGTAGAAGCGGAAATGGCGGGGTGCGCCCCGAACATTTTGTTGCGAAGTACCAATATGAAAACTTTGCAAATTGTCGCGCTCGAGACGCTGAAGAAATATGCCGTAGACAATTCTTAGCACTATTTATTGCTATCAGAGGAGGGGAGCGTTTTACTGGCTTGCCGTATTCTTCGGGTTAAACGTTATCGGTGTGTGTTTGGCTAATGAGGTAATTAATTTGAGTCCTGTCATCCCCCTTAGGAGAAATGATCCATGAGCAGCCCAACCAGTATTCGGGATTGTATGCATCGCAATCCCCTCACGATTAACCGATCCGCTCCTCTGGTCAAGGCCATAGAGTTGCTGGTGGAGTTCAAGCTGACGGGGCTCACAGTCATCGATGAGGCCTCGATTCCCTGCGGTAAGATTACGGAACTAGACTGTATACGAGCTGTTCTTAACGCTATTTATAATGACGGCAGTCCTGAAAATATTCAGGTTGAGCAGGCGATGACGGAGGAGATTCATGCCTGCAGCCCCGATGAGACGATTGTAGAAGTTGCGCAGCGAATGATCGATTCCAAGCAGCGCCGCAATGCTGTGACCCACCAAGGGAAATTAGTGGGCCAGGTGAGCTCTAGCAACGTGTTGTGGGCTTTGATGGAGCACTCTAGAAGGAAGCTTGATGCTTGAACGAGTGATCGCGCCATTAGGCTTTGATCTGATGAGGCGGGATTGTTGCACGGGTTAAGGGCGCGATTTTTTAAAGAAACTTGCAGATTTTTGAATTCTTACATCGCACCGGCTCAGCGAATTTAAAGTCGACAACAAACCTTGTCTACTGCATCGCCAATAACCAGTAGTTCAATATTGTCACAGAAGGTCAAGCCTAGATTTAGTGCACAAGCGCGCTGTGGATGACCTTATGGAGGTATCGGTGGCTTTGCCTTAGGGCCTTGGTCTAGAGCCCCGAGTTTGAAGCCCAGTCACGGGCAATGAGAGCGGCCTCTTCATTCCCCGACAAAGCAATATCTGTTGCAGTGTGATCAATAAACTGCTCTATGGGGTGGCTGACTGCAGCACTGGCAGTTCGATAGCCGCCTTGTTGCTCTAGGAAAACTTCTCTGCCAATGACCTGGGTTACCCAGCTCTCTGCGCCTTTACAAGCGACACCTCGCCAGTGACTGGCATCGGATGCCAGCATAAACTCACGACACCACTGCCCGTCTGCTGCAGGGAACGTCAGTACCACTCGTAGTGCACGTTCGTCGTCGATAATATTCCATCCCTCTGCGCTAGAGGGCACTGTGTCCAGAGCCTGTGCTAGCGTCGAATCAATCTGCGGCGTATTCGAGAGCGGTGTATTCCAGAGGTTGTTCACCATTACGGCGGCCGTTGCCAGCACTACGCTCGCCGCTACCGCAAACTTATAAGCGGGACCAAATGCGCGACCACGCCTTACGGGAGAGGTCGCTATGCGATTTGTGACATGAGCATTGACCGAATGATCTCGTGCGGTAGTAACGCTTCTAAAGTAGGCATCGTTAGCTTTAAATGTCTCTAAACGTGCGCGCAGTTCTGCATTTGCGGCAAGTCGTTCTTCAAGATCAATGCGTTCATCAGCGGAGCATTCACCATCGATGAGTCGACTGAGAAGTTCGTCGTCACGTTGCCCTGCAATGTCCAGCGTATGAATATCCGCCACTTGATATCTCCTTAACTACCACACTTACCGCCCGTTTATTGATGCTGGGCGTCGCCCTCGTGTCGTCCGAGGGCCCACTTATGCAATTTTGTCGGCAAGGCTGCGCCGCGCCCGAGCCACTCGGCTCATTACGGTCCCTATTGGAATATCCAGCAATTCGGCAACTTCCGCATAAGACCTACCCTCTACTGCGACCAACAAGAGCACGGTTCTCTGCTCCTCAGGCAATGTATTGATCGCCTGATCAACCCGTTCAAACTCTAGTCGCTCAAGCCCACCAGCGTCACTAACACCCAAATCACCGTTACCTGCGACTTCTGCTTTGGCGTAACGACTTCTAACTTCACGGGCTCTTAGTTCGTCTAACCATAAATTACGACACACCCGGTAAGCCCATTTCCCAGCATGCGCGTCTTCGGGCATGCCCCGCTCTAGCACCCGCTCTACCGTCAACTGCAATAAATCATCAGCATCATGTAGATCGCCAGTAAGGGATGAGCAGAACCGCTTTAAACCGGTGAGTTCACTCATTAATACAGCTTTTTGATTTGCGGTAAACTGACTCATAAAGTGCCTGTTACACTAAAGACGTGTCAGGAGCCGTTTTTATTCCCAAGCTCGCAGGGAATGTAGCGTAATCCTGAAACGTCACTACTGTATTGAAGGCCTTTTTTAGGCCAAGGACCCCAATCATGCCCATATTGTCAGAAGGGACGCAACGTAATAATAGCACCGGCTTAGATTTCGCTTTGCTGTTGTTGCTGTTGCTGACCCTTTCATTCTCAGCGAGCTCAGTCCATGCTGACTTCACTTTTGGTGGTGGTGAGGTCGCGGAGGAGGCGGCAGAGGAGGAGGTCGAGGAGCAAGTTGAAGAGCAAATCGAGGAGTCCGTAACTGAGGAAACTACCGAAGCGACAGAAGAGGAGGTTGCCGATTCAGTGGAGGAGCAGGTTATCGATGATGCAGAGGAGGCAGTTGAAGATGAGCTGACGTTTGGAGGCCTCCCCAATTCTGCAGAAGATGAGGTTGAAGAGCAGGTCGAGGAGCAATTGGAGGAGCAGTTTGAGGAAGAGCTCGCTGAGGAGGCCGAGGAGTCTGTTGAGGAAGAAGTGGCGGAGCAGACTGAGGGAGTCATTGAGGATCAAGTGGCTGACCAGTCTGAAGCGTCAGTGGAAGATGAGGTTGAGGAAGCCACCGAGCAGCAAGTTGTTGATATTACAGAAGAAACGGTTGAGGATGAGGTTGAAAGTGAAATTGAAGAGTCAGTGGTCGCAGCGGCTGAGGATTCTGTTGCGGAAAGCGTAGAAGACGAGGTGGGTACCGTTGTTGAGGATGTTGTAGAGGAAGCAGTGTCTGATACAACAGCGGCAGAAGTTGAGGAGCAAATTGCGGACTCAGTCGAACAGTCTGCGGAGGATTCTGCCGAACAACAAGTGGTTGAATCAGTTGACCAGGTCGTAGAAGAAGTGGCGGAAGAGCAGGTGGCTGAGGCCGTTGACCAGGTGGTGGAAGAAACGGCACAAGAGCAGGTCGCAGAAGTTGTAGAGCAATCCACCGCAGAGGCTGTAGAAGAGGAGATAGCAGATGCCACAGCATCGGCTGTGGAAGCTAATGTGTCTGATACATCTGAGGGTAACCTAGAGGATCTTATTGCTCAGCAGCTCGAAACAAACGGGGTAGTGGCTGCCGAGGCGCTTGCTATGGAGAGGACCGAGGGTCGCCTCTCAGCTGAAGTCGATGAAGTGCTTGACGCCATTGAAGCCGAAATTGACATCGATGCGAGGAGAATCCACCAAGATCAGTGGCTGGTCATGGCAGAACCGAAGGTTTTCGATGAGCTGGCTGACGAGGGCTATATTTTTGACGAATTTACTGAGCTTCCAGGCTTGGGTCTTCGACTAGCTGAGGTCGCTGCTCCTGCAAGCTTCGATATCTCAACAACCCGCGACGGCATTATGGATGTTGTCGGATCAGATCGGGCTGAAGTCGATTTAAATCACATTTACACCGCTGGAACGCCCGAACCACAAACCGATGAAGCCGGTATCTTGCCGCTAGATGCCATGGCCTTTCCAGAGGCTTTGGCGACTATGAACCTGCGTATCGGTATTGTAGACAGCGCTGTCGATACCGATCACCCAGCCTTTGCATCGGCGAAAATTTCGTCGCGCCCCTTTGCGGCTGCCGCCAATTTACCCAATTATCATGGCACCGCAATAGCATCGATTATCGCGGCGAATGCAGTGCCCTTTAGCGGTTTGGCACCTAAAGCCGAGCTGTTTGCGGCGGCTGTATTTGAGCGTGATGAGACTCGTGGAGAAATCGCGAGTACTGTAAGCCTGGTACGAGCGCTCGACTGGTTGCTCTCTTCAGAGGTTGATGCCATTAATTTGAGCTTGGCAGGCCCTCCTAACCGTCTTTTGGAAGTTGCTCTCACACGTATTTCAGAACAAGGTGTGATGGTTTTGGCAGCGGCAGGTAATGGCGGTCCGATGGCTAGACCGCAGTACCCAGCGGCTTACACCAGTGTGGTTGCGGTAACGGCTGTAGATCAACGCGGTCGGGCTTTTAGATTGGCCAATCGGGGAGATTATCTGGACTTGGCTGCGCCAGGTGTTAATTTGAGGCACGCCGTAGCGGGGGGCGGATATGCCTCCTCATCGGGTACCTCCTTCGCGGTTCCTTTTGCCGTCACCGCTGCTGCGCTCATGAAACATCAGGAGCCCGATAGCGACGTAATTGCCCGACTGTACGCCGCGGCAACTGATATAGGCCCGCCGGGCCGTGACGATATTTACGGTTATGGTTTGCTAACGCTATGAGGACTTAGAAGGTAAGCTCTACTAAAGTGCCTACGATAGACTGGTCATAATCAGCCGAGGGAAGGTTTGACAGGTAATCGCTGTAACCGCCATAAACCCTCCAGTTGATGCGATCTGTGAGGGGAACATCGAATTCAATGGTCGCTCTTAACCTTTCGTCACGACGCCGTTCGCCAATGCTGGGTGTTTCTTCGTCATAATTTCTATCTTCATAGCGTAACCCAAGCTCCAGCGTTGATAGTTTTGAAAAAACTTCAAAGCGCTGCACCATTCTAAGTTTGACTTGGTGAGCCTTATACTTGAATCGCGCCGCCTGACTGTCTTCCTGTCGGTAGACATAACCTAAGTTGATGTAGCGACGCAGCCCTCGCCAAAAATAGTAGGCATCGAGCTCAGTTCCGTGATTTTGGGCATCACGACCGGGCCGATTAGCGATTGTTTTATCGCCAAAAACATAAGCTCCGCGCAAAAACCACCGCTTACTGACGAAACCGGATAAGGATGGCGATACTCGGTGATAGGTTAAGAAGTCATTGCCGTCTAGCCGTGCATTGATATAGAAGTAGTTTATGCTAGTGGTGACGTCCTCCCATTTTGAACTTAGGTTCCCGCCTAGCATATGGGTTTCTCGATTTAGAAATTCGAAATCTTGGTAGTCGATACGGGAGTAACCGTAAGAGGCCGATGCCGATGTTTTATCGGTGAAATCGTGATCCACAGAAATGTCTGCCGCGAAAAGAACACCACCATCACCTACGCTAGAGCTTCTGTCCAATTCATCGACGCTCACATTACTGTCGTATTCGTAGCCTAAACTGACTTCTCCAGACACCAACGTTTCTGCATGAGCGTTGACACCAGCAAAAACCGCAGATCCCAGCACTAGCCACTGACAAAGAACAGCTGTTGGATTTCGAGCGGGCATTTTTAAGTTGCTTCGATGCATATATTTTGATTGGAGGGGTACGTCGCAGAGGCTACAGCATGCCCTAAGTCACGACAACAAACTGGTACATTAGATGAGGCGGGTGTCTGGCTCTGGTATCATCGCCATTCAAACTATAGGAGCTATAGCGCAATGTCCGATCAAGACCAGCAAATGGAAGCCACGAACCGGTTCATCACCCTGGCCAATGAATTGAAAGATAATGGTGTGCCCATCCACGTCATTTCTTGGTCGATGCTAACGGCCGGCGCTATCTACTCGACATTTTCTGTGGCGGGCAATACCGGGGGGCTCAATCCATCGGGTGTTGATAAGGTTGTCGACAGCTTTCGTGACTGCATGAATCAGGTACAAGATGCGCGCAAGGCAGAATTAAGTGAAGCGGGCGCGGAATTAGAAAACGAGCAATCCTAGCTCAGCTGTCTGAGTTGTCCTAAGTGCGCGATGAAATAAACTGCGACTGTACAATAATACCTGCGCACTAGCTTGCGTCCGGGTTAAGTAGCGGCGGCTAAAAAATTTCAGTTTCATCTATTTCGGCGTGAAAAGGGCGCGAGGCGCCACCGCGGTTTAGGCCGTTGCCGTTAAAAGTAGTGGCCCGGGGTGGATAGTTCATCATGAGCTATCCAAAAAAATTTCTGGCCGAAGCCAGTCTCAAAGTTGGAACCCTTTGCCACCCCTAGGTATGTCCCTCTTGAAAAAACGGGATGGCATTGGTTTCCTTCGAATTTCGTGCCTGTGTAAGAGCGTTTTTGGCAGCTTTAACGAGGCCTTCAGATGTTTCACTGTGCAGGGGTGCCACGGCAGCACCCGCCACCACTTGAAGACTGTGCGTTTCAGAAATGGGGTTCTTAAGTAGATCTAATAGTCGCTGTGCCGCGGAAAGAGCGGCTTGGGTGCCATTAATGCCATGACGGACCACGCAGAACTGATCGGCGTCAAATAACCCAGGCCCCTGCGCATCGTAACCGCGACTGATGATGTCGGATTTACGCACTGATTTTAAAATGCGCGAAGTTATGTCGCGCAACACAGGGTCGCCGGTTTCTCGACCCTGGGTTTTTAGAATCTCCCCGAGATTGCCTATTTCTAACAGCACGAGTCCTACATGGCGGCGCTCCCTGGCGGCAATGTTCATCACGAGTGCCATCTGTTCCATTAACAATTGCCGGGAGGGGAGATTTGTGGCTGGATCAAAATAAGCTTCGGAAGTTTGTGGGGTGGGATTGTCAGCAGCTTTAAAATCAGACCTCTCACCCAGTTCATGCAGATCTTGGCGATCACTAATCAGTTGGTTAGAGGTCAAGGCGATTTGCTGAAGATTTCCGTTGAGTTGGGGGCTTAGTTCAATTCTTTGCGGCAGACCAAGGGCATCGGTGCGATCCATAAGCGTCGCAAGCTGAGCAGTCTGTGAATCTAATCGATGCACAAAACTTCGTAATGTAAAAAGTAAGGCAATACCAGCTATTGTTGAAATCATGAGTACGAAGCTCAGCGTAGGTATCATGGGAGCGATAATCTCTCCTAGGAAAATACCCTGCTCAATATACCCCGCCACAAAACGTGTAGGCCGACTTGTGCTGGGCCCTAGTGCTTGTTGGTAGGCCGAGCGTGAAACGTCTGAGCGCATAGGATCAATAGGCGAAAACACGGGAATCGATATCAACAATTGTGCGGTCATGAACGGCACGGCAGCCAACGGTCCGACATAGGCGGATTCAGAGTTAGAGAGTTTGCGGTTGGTAGGCCACTCGACGACAGTCAGTATCTCTGTTCGATTGCCCGAGTTTCTTGAGAGTGTTGGTATTGCAGCGTTGTTTTGTTGAAGATACGCCATCGCCAATATTTCGCCGTCTACATGAATAGCCCGCATCCAAACTTTCTTGGGTGTTGTCTTAAGGGCTGGGAGCAGTGCTTCGGCAATGTCGGCCTCATTTCGGTAGTGCAAAGTTGAGGCCAGCGAGAGATGAGTTGATACCCTTTCCTCTGCTGACTCTGCCAATAGTGTTTTGCGTTGTTCAACGGCGCCCAACCCAAAAACGACCGTCAATACAACGGTACTTAAAAGCATGAGACCGAAAGTGTGTTGCAGAGTTCATTTGGCTGAGTTGAACAAGCGCAATGTGCTAACTCTGAACGGTTCTTGCAGTATTGGGATAGCGATCGGTCAGTCGCTGGGGCAGGCCGTTGGCGGTCACCAAGTAGGCATGCTCGCGGCCTAGCTCGTAAGGATTGACGACACCACAGCTATGAGCCACGACTTCCACCTCGTGTAAAAGATTTCTAGCGTAGTTCGCCACTCGGACGGCTTTGAGTTCGGGATCAAGGCCCTTCTGCAATTTAGGGTCATGGGTTGTAATGCCCGTAGGGCAGGTGTTTTTATTGCACTGCATCGCTTGAATACAGCCCAGTGCAAACATAAATCCTCGGGCGGTATTGACACTGTCTGCACCCAAGCACAGCGCGGCCGCTACTCCCGAGGGTGTGCTCATCTTTCCCGATGCCATAACTTTAATTCGCGTCTTGAGTCCGTACTCAATCAGCTTATCGACGACCCAAGGAAGGCTGCTATCGGCGGGCAGCCCTACATTGTCCATTAGGCTTTGCGGAGCTGCGCCTGTACCCCCATCGGCACTGTCAACAGTGACGAAATCGGGTGCGTATTCTAAGCCTAGTGTTTGAATGGCATGACACAGATCGTCGAGCCACTCGGGCTGACCCAATACAAATTTAATGCCGACGGGTTTACCCGTGACCTGTCTGACGCGATGAATCATATTCAGTAGATCGTCGACTGAACTGATATCGGTGTGTCGATTGGGGCTTAGGGAGTCTTGCCCCATGGGAATTCCCCGGGTGCTCGCAATAACGTCGGTCACCTTTTCCGCCGGTAAAATGCCTCCTTTACCGGGTTTTGCACCTTGGGAAAGTTTTATTTCGAACATTTTTACTGACGTATGGGACGCAACTTCTTGGAGTTTTTCATCACTCAAGGTTCCGTCGGTGTTGCGAACGCCGTATTTTGCCGTGCCAATTTGAAATACTAAATCACACTGGCCATGGAGGTGGAATGGGGCAAGACCCCCTTCACCGGTGTTGAGTAGAATGCCCGCCTTAGCGGCTCCCATCGAGAGTGCTTGTATGGCCGGTGCGGAAAGCGCCCCGTAGCTCATTGCTGAGATATGAAATACTGAATGCGTCTCGTAGGCCTCCCGGGCATAGCCCTCCCCGAAGCACAGGGGTGTTTTGGCTGAAAGCTGGGTTTCCTCATCCAGCTTAGGAAAGGCACTGTTGAGAAATAAAATGTCACCCGGGGTATGAATCGGTTTGGTCGATCCAAAGGCAATGGTGTGGTCAATATCTTTGGCCGCTCGCGCGATCCAGCCACGTTGCGCGCGATTAAAGGGCAGTTCCTCCCGATCCATAGCGAAAAAGTATTGCCGAAAGAAAACGCCTAAGTGCTCAAAAAGGTAGCGAAACCTGCCAATCACCGGGTAGTTTCTGCGGATGGCCTGCTGGGATTGGGTGACGTCTAGAATGTAGAGCACGACGACTGTGACGAGACCCGCTAGTATTAGCGTGGCCACTAGCAAAGCGCTGAATTCAATAACCTGCATTAGAAAGTCGTGTATTTTGACCATGTGTCAGGACCCTGTGCCTGTTTGTTAATCCTTAAAGTAGTTGTTTTAACATGAAACCAGAGCTGTTGATGTTGTTTATTCCCACCATTGCCGTTGTGTCGCTCACGCCCGGTATGTGCATGATGTTGGCGTTCTCTTTGGGCATCTCGGAGGGTTATCGACGCACGCTGTGGATGATGCTGGGTGAGCTTTTCGGTGTGGCAGTCGTGGTTAGTGCCACCGTTTGGTTGCTGCAGAACATGATGCTGCTAGATCCCATGTGGTTCCGAGGTCTGATGGTAATGGGGGCTCTATATTTGTTATGGGTCGCTCGTGCGCTGTGGTTGTCAGAACCTGATACCAGTGAGGGGGCGGTTGAGGGCAATCTATCGGGGCCAACGCTGGTGATCCTGGGTTGCACCACAGCGGTTATGAATCCTAAGGGCTGGGCATTCATGTTGGCCTTGCTGCCCGGATTTATGGTGCCTGGCGAGGCGATACTTGGCCAGCTTTCAGGGTTCTTGTCCGTTATTATGGTGACCGAGTTTTTATCGATGAGCCTCTACGCCATGAGTGGGCAGTGGCTGCGACGTCGCGTGAGCGCGGGTTCCCAGCTGCGCTGGCTCAACAAGTTGGCGGCAGTGCTTATGGTTATCGTCTCTACGCTGGTGATCTTTTGAACAAACGGATGGCCCTGATAATTAACGATTAACGTTAACGAGTAGTCGGCCACGAATTTTTCCTGCGAGTACGTCGGCCCCGCTATTTATCGCCTCGGCTAAACTCATCTCATTGATCATACTTTCCAGTCGGGTTTTATCGAGGTCAGTCGCCAAGCGCTGCCACGCCTGTTCACGAGCAGCAAGCGGCGCCATAACACTGTCAATGCCATAAAGCGTAACGCCACGCAGAATAAAGGGCATTACGGTGGCGGGCAGCGCCGGGCTCTCGGCAAGACCGCAGGCGGCAACAGCGCCGCCGTAACACACTTGTGCGCAGGCATTGGCAAGGGTTTGTCCGCCAACAGCATCAACAACACCTGCCCAACGTTCTTTTTGCAGTGGTTTCCCGGCAGTACTCATTGTGTCTCGATCGATGCATTCACTGGCGCCCAGCGCCTCTAGGTAGGCAGCTTCATGACCCTTACCCGTAGATGCCACCACTCGAAAGCCTTGAGCCGCCAACAGAGCTATGGCCACGCTGCCTACGCCTCCGCTTGCGCCGGTCACAAGAATGTCGCCATCGGTTGGTTTGGTGCCGTGGTTGATCAGTGCATCCACGCACAGAGCAGCGGTATAACCGGCGGTGCCAATACACATGGCTTCGCGAGTTGAGAGCGCGTCGGGGAGTTTAATCGGCCAATCACCTTTGACTTGAGCGTACTGCGCCAAACCACCCCAGTGACCTTCGCCCATACCCCAGCCGTTCACTACGACACGGTCGCCCACTTGCCAGCGTTGGTCGCGGCTGCTCTCGACCACGCCTGCTAAATCGATCCCGGGAACCAAAGGGTAGCTGCGAATGATGGGCGCTGTCCCTGTTAGGGCAAGGCCGTCTTTGTAATTGATGGTGCTGTAGTCGACGCGGACAAGGACATCGTTGTCGGGTAGATCCTTAAGCTCCAGGTGCTCAAGGGACACGGTTTGTCCCGCATCAGTTTGTCTGGCGATCAAAGCGTTAAACATCCTTGGTTTCCTTTCGTTGTTAACTCATAGCTTCAGTACCTATACGAGGCACCCGCCATAGAAATAAAATTGGTGAATCAACTGCCGGCCTAACCTCATACAACGTGTGAAACGTTTGTGACCCTATTAGGCTATTGCAGTTCAGGGACTTTTAACGTCTAACAGCTTTTAAGTGGATTCCCTGCTGGGGACGACTGTATTACAAAAGGGTAGGCCGAGGAAATTTTGGTCACATGCCGCATCCTGCAGCGACCAAGTCAACAGACAGTTTCGGCTATGAGCGACCTCACAAGAGGCCCCTAATATGACCGGTAGGGCAGGCGTGGGACTTGCTGTTGGTTATGCAGCAGCGGTCTTTTTGTAACCGGCTAACCCCAGCCCCCCTCGGATTCACGGTCATTTGGGGCGTCACTGCTACCCTCGAGGACAAGGTCAGCTGGGACGTATTCGCTCATATGCTTCGGCATTAGGCCCTTAACCATATCGCCGATGGTATTGAGCTGATCGATATCAAGCTCCATTAGGTCATCGGCAATACGGCCCACCCTGTCCGAGTGTCGTATTTGATGAGCTCGGTACTTTTTACGCTGAATGATCATGGCATCTACGCCGACCGCGTTGCATACCTCTTGTGAGGTGTTAATAGACGGGGCGACTGTAGCTGTAAGGCAGGACCAAACGGCTTCCTCGGATACCGTGCCGAACTTGCTAATCGCATGAGCGGTAATATTGTTGAGCTTAAGGTAGGCCTCTAAATTTGCTGCTAACGCCTCATTGGGTTTCATCTTGTGGTTCTCCCTCAGATTTTATCGTGACTGTGATGACAGTCTGAGTGGGCGAGGCAAGCCCGTGATGTGCCGTAGCCGCCAAGGTGTTGGCTAAGAGCGACACATTTCACCCAAAGGAAGCACACCACCCTGCAATGAGGCCTGACGCGTTCAGCACACTGATTGGCGCTTTTTGCCCAGCGCTTATCTTTTACATTCAGCAGAATAACTCAGCTGGTCACTTTACGGAGGCCCTTCGTAGCCTTGGTGAGTTTGGTAAAGGATTGAGCCGTCTACCAGCACTACAAAATTGGCGAGTGAAGCCACAGCGCTGTTGGAACTTTCTATTCCTACGCGTGACCAACTACGCAACCACCACCCCTATTTCGGGTTGGCCAGTGGATTGACGTTTAATGACAATGCACTGAAGACTTGTCTTTACGATAATGTCATTAGCCAAGGAGAGGCCACCATGAAATCAATACGTTTAAACGCATTCATTTTCGCAACTGCATCTATCGTCATGCTTTTAATGGCCGTGGAGAGTGGGGCAGCGCAAGAGAGGGCTTTAGCGTGCAAAGGGACGGGGCACGAAGGCGCGGCAAAGGTTTGTTTATGGGGTAATAAGTAGCTACTGGATCGATCTTCAGCGGCTATTTTTAAATCTACGAAGAGTATTAAGACTCGTACATTGGGTGATTATGGATGGAGGAATAGACTGCTAGATGACTTTGCAATCGTCACGAGCGTTAAGCAACGCGACGGGGCTATTTAGCCTACCGGTAAAAGGTGAGCTCAATGCCTTAGGCATGTGTCACCCCGCTAAAGAAAATTGTTTCTGATCAGCTATGACTAACCCGCAGCCAAAGTCTTCCAACTGGTCAGTCCTCGACGAAAGCGGCAGGCATGTCGGCGATATTATCCGTCAACATGGATCGACGCTGTGGAGCCTTCAGCGCCTTGGTATGGATCGCCCGTTTAAGCGGGATATTCCCTCACTGGACGCGGCAAAAGCATTGGCCGCTGCATACCCGCAGGTTTGGGCGGGCAGGAATTTTAAGCTGAGCCAGTCGCTCAAAGCTTACGCGTTTTGGGTAGCCCTGCTCGCGGCCTTCGCCGTCGCAGTTCACTTTGTTGCGGTGAGCTAACGGTTCCTAAGAAAACAAGCTTAGAAATTGATACCAACAGTGACACCAACTACGGCGACTATGTCATCAGCCACGAAATCCACCATTGCGTGGGGCGCAACGATTAAATCATCAACTTCAAACTCATATAAAACTCCCGTACGAAACAAAAATTCGCTCTTAGTTTCCACATCATTCCCCTGCTTACCCCACTCAACACCGGGTCCAGCATAAACGGCCCATCGATTCAGACGGTAACCCAGGGTTAAGGCTGCAATGCTAAAGTCTAAATCACCGAAGACATGCTCTATTGCGGGTGTAATAAACCACTCCGCACTGAGACGACGCTCGTACTCCACGCCCAGCGTACTTGCTCCCTGACGACGGCCCTCACTCGTTACGCCAAGAAAGGCCGAAACGCTATTTAAGTGATGGCCTGGTTCGGCACCCTTGACTGGAGCGGTAAGCGCCAAGCTGATCAATGCTAAAATCGCTGCGTTTCTCATGGGCTGTTTCCGATCTAGGGCTCATGAGTCTATACGGGAGGTACGATTAGGTTTTTAGCAAAAAGCGTCAACGATAGGTGCGCCCTGCTAGAAACTCACGAGAACGCGTGGCTCAAGTGATTGTTAGTGACAGTTGATGCAGCCGCACAAGGGATAAAAAGGTACTGACAGGGGCTTTGGCTATACCCCCCCCGGCTGCCTAACCAGAGGCCTCAATGAGTGCATCGGTGTCACCTTGTGATCCCGTTAAAGATTGCAGGTCCGTAACATCAGTAACCGCGTCTTTTGCATTGCTTCTTGTGAAAATACTTTGCGATACGTTTGAGGCATAGTAGCGCGCGGCCTGCCGCTTATAGTCCAACACGTCACTATCAGCATTCCCATTTGCTTTCGCGCCAGTGATGAGTAGCACAACCATTTCGGATTCGGTAACGCGACCGCTGGTGAGGTCTAATGACCAGTAAGCAACGTCGGAGTTGGTCGCAGCACGAGCGAATAAATTTAGATACATCGCCCTCACAATATTTTCGGCGCCCGATTGTGTAAGACCATTATTGGTGCCGATGCCCAATGCCCACTCAGCACCAAGCGTCATATCATTGGTAAGCTTTTTCAGCGCGACCCCAGAGTTCTTTCCGGCAGCGACTGCGTCGTCGAGTTCTGATGCCCAATACACCAACCCATTGGGGTCAGGCGCGCGGCCATGTAAGCCGATGTAGGCCTCACTTATTTCATTTAAAGAGCTTTCTGAAGTAAAGCTAGCGTCTGCTACGAAGCTGGCCACCGCCCAGCAGTCTCCGTAAAGAGGTTCCGCTGTATACACGTTGTAATGCAGCGACCCAGGACAAGTTCCGGTTACTTCATCCAGCTTGTGGCCCTCGGCTGGTTGAAACGTGATCTCTACCTCAGCATCTACTCTTACGTGCATCGAGGGATAACCAACGACTGAGCCACCGGCTCCAGCCGCAGCTCGGACTATGCCGTAGTCGCCATCGTAGTCATCGTCGAAGAGGATGTGTGTGCCTTCTACTTCTTCACCCGTCTCAGGGTTCTTGTAGGTAAAAAAGGCTTCAGTGATTGCTGAGCCAAACGGCTGATCAACCCCTTCACCACAATAGCCCCGGCCTGAGTACCCACCGGCTGGTAAAACAAACTCACCGGCTTCAAATGTGCCAGTAAAGTAGCTTGAGCCGTCTACTCGCAGAAACGTTTGCGACATCACCTCGACAGCATACTGTGAGGCGTTAGTCATGTTTATTCCTTGATAAGGCGTTCCATCTTCACAAGAGGAATATACGGGTACTTCTTGAATGGCGGCATAGTCGAACCCTGAGCCTTCATAACCAGCAACAATAAATTTTGTGTTGGTCAGTGTTCGTTTGTTATCTGCTGAATCAGAGTACGCAGGTGACACACCACAGGGGTAACCAAGGCAGTCGCTCTCGGGATTAGAAAATAAGGCGATGGTTTCCTCAAAACCATCTCTGTAGCTACCCATTATCGTGTTGAATACTGCGGATCGTCCCGCACCGTAGCTGTAGTTGTAGGCTCCACCCGCAGAGGTATTATCGTCACCTCGGTGGTGCGCAGCGCCCATGTTGTGACCTATTTCGTGGGTGAAAGCGTCTTCGCTACAGTAACTTCCAAATCCCTCTTGGGGCTTCCACTCTGTAATGCCGTTTGTTTCCTCACGATAACCCAAGCCTCCGTAGATACTGTAAGACGCCCGGCCACAATTTGGCAGCTCATCCTCTTCTGCCTTATCAACTCTTACGACATGAACGAGGTCAGCATTGAGTGCGGTCCTGTCATCATCGGCCAGCGTGAAGGGGGCTTCTCTGTTTCTCAGTAAATCCAAAACAGCAGTATTGTCCTGAGCACTGCTTATCTCAACTGGTATTAGCCCAGCAAGGTTAAGGTTTAATGCGATTCCGGTTCTAGCGTAGGCTAGGTTGCTGTATTCAAACAGGTAGTCGACCGTGGCTTCTGGGGTAGCCATTTTGCTGTCGTAGTAGACCAACACATCAATCTCGCTATCAGCGTTATACACCGGGTAAACCGTTCCAGCGCCCGCAGCTGAAGTTGTGATTTTGCCCTGCTTATAGAGTGAGCGAGTTTTAACATCGATTGGATTAAGTTCGATTAATTGCCTGACTGAATCTGACCGACGAAGCTCTGGAGCGACGCCAGCTTTATCAATAGGGCTTGGCAACGCTGAATAGTCTCGCTGCTGTAATGTGGGAGATCCGTCCTTAGAGAGGATTCTGTAAAAGTCAGGCCCTTCGGCCAATGAACCTTGCAGCTGACCGTCTGCAGTGATGACTAGCACGAAAGTACCTTTGTTCTCTGTAGTGCCTGATAGAGAACGGTTACCTGCGGAAGAAAGTTTAGACCGCGCAATCGTAACGTCATACGTGCGGCCACGACCATTTGAAATCTGCAGCACCTCACCCACGTGGAACACCTCGCTATACAGTTCGGCGGCCGAGAGATTACGTCCCCCATCCAAAGCGAAGGTCACGGATGTCTCTGCCTTCGCGAGCGAAGCAACCATCATCAAAAAAAATACAGGCCATAAACTCGTAAGTCCCGACACGCTCAGTTTCCGTCTCAGCAGTGGAGAAGGTTAAAAACACTAATGAATGTCATTGTGATAAGCAATATTCTTGAGTTCCCAAGGTGACGATTGGCATTAACCGCCAAGTGATAGGCAGGTGGCGATAATTTCACGGCAAAAAAAGACCGCACGAGGCGGGCAACGGACGCTCTAACTTTGGATGCGTCCATTATTGAGTGGCCGGCTGTTTGAGGATTGGCAGGTAGCGTCAATGTATGTGCTGACAGCGACTACTAACGGCTGC
>ERZ887849.1391-NODE-1391-length-22848-cov-28.666126_pt1 | contig 22848 bp, 24 predicted proteins | sample MGYA00521267_ERZ887849 | MGnify/ENA primary metagenome ERZ887849 (study PRJEB32303, sample SAMEA104408601) | aquatic metagenome | biome: Brackish water; feature: Pelagic; material: water | place: Baltic Sea | collected 2014-06-06T16:11:00 | depth 2,863 m ... | reverse complement strand
GAGACTCATCTGTAGGAATGTGTTATTGTATAAGGCATTGTATATCAATAGAATAACATACACAAACATGTATTATAATTAATATTATGTTAAATAGAACATCACATGTTAAACTGAAGAACAATACTAATGGTTATAAGATTCATAACCTCCTTCAAGGTCATAAATAATTTTAAATCCTTTCTTTCGAAGATTCTCAGCAGCCATTCCACTTCTACCTCCTCCGGCGCAATAAACCAAAACTGGAATAGATTTATCGAATTTGGATTTCACTAAATCGATGAACTTTGGATTCCAGAAATCAATATTAACTGCACCATCAATACCACCAGAATCAAATTCTTCAGGAGTTCGTACATCAATTATCTGAGAATTGCCTAAAGAAATTAAATTGTCAAAAGTTGAGGCATTGACCAATACTATGCCTTTCTGACAAAACGAAGCCGTAATACTTAAGGTGAAAAATAGTAACAGAAATAGTTTCATTGGATGTTTTTAACGAATATATAAAGAATGATCAAAATCTACATATTTGAATACTATCTATCTTTCAGTATGTTTGTTAAAAATTAAAACATGCCGATATACTCTTTTAAAGAATTTATTCCGGTGGTTGACCCATCAAGCTTCGTTCATCCTACTGCTTCCGTTATTGGAAATGTTATTATAGGTAAAAAAGTTTATATTGGTCCAAATGCAGTATTACGCGGTGACTGGGGTTTGATTCGTATAGATGATGGGTCTAACATCCAAGAAAATTGCGTAATTCACATGTTTCCTGGAACTACAGTGCATCTAATGGAGAATTCACATGTTGGTCATGGAGCCATAATACACGGTGCTAGACTTGGCAAGAATTGTTTAATAGGAATGAATTCAGTAGTCATGGATGATGCTCAAATAGGCGAAAACTCTATAGTAGGAGCGTTATCACTGGTCAAATCGAACGATACCCTCCCTCCTAACAGTTTAGCTGTTGGTAATCCTGCTAAAGTGGTAAAACAATTGTCAGAAGATCAAATTCGCTGGAAAACAAAAGGTACTGAGTACTATCAACATTTGCCTAAAGATTGCATGAATGAATTAAAAGAATGCGAACCTCTTGATTCAATCGAAGATAATCGCCCTATGCAGACCTCAGATTACAAAACTTGGAAATCATCATAAAAGGTTTACCTGCACAGCATTAATAAAAATCATCTTTTTTTATTGGTACGTTGTGATGTTCTGTTATCTTTGCCCACCGTAGTTACTAGTTAAATTTATGTCAAATTCTGTTAAGTATATTTTTGTAACAGGTGGGGTTACTTCATCTTTGGGCAAAGGGATTATATCAGCCTCCCTGGCCAAACTTCTTCAAGCAAGAGGGTATTCTACTACCATTCAAAAACTAGATCCATACATCAATATAGATCCTGGAACATTAAACCCTTATGAACATGGTGAATGTTATGTCACTGATGATGGTGCAGAAACTGACCTTGACTTAGGGCATTATGAGCGTTTTCTCAATGTTCCTACAAGTCAAGCCAATAACGTTACTACCGGTAAGATTTATCAATCGGTAATCGAAAAAGAACGTAAAGGTGAATTTTTAGGTAAAACCGTACAAGTAGTGCCACACATAACGGATGAAATTAAGCGTAGAATTCAGCTTCTTTCTACAAATAATAAATATGATATTGTCATTACTGAAATTGGTGGAACCGTAGGTGATATTGAGTCATTACCCTACGTAGAGGCAGTACGTCAAATGATGTGGGAATTTGAAAATGATTGCATCGTTATTCATTTGACACTTATCCCCTATTTATCAGCTGCGGGTGAGTTAAAAACGAAACCTACACAGCATTCTGTTAAAGCGCTTCTCGAACTTGGTGTACAGCCAGATATATTATGTTGTAGAACAGAACATGAATTAGAATTAAACCTAAGAAAGAAAATAGCGAAATTCTGTAATGTCTCAATGAATGCAGTTATCGAAGCAAAAGACGCATCATCTATTTATGATGTGCCTTTATTGATGCAATCTGAAGAATTAGATAAAGTTGTTTTGGAAAAACTAGGACTACCTAAAAAATCAAGTCCCGATTTGAATAAGTGGAAATCGTTTTTGGAGAGACTTAAAAATCCAAAATCTGAAGTTAATATTGCTTTGATTGGTAAATATGTCAAATTAAAAGATTCATATAAGTCGATAAGTGAGGCTTTTATACACGCCGGTGTTTCTAATGAAACGAAAGTGAATTTGAAATGGATTCATTCCGATGAATTATCTAAGTCTTCAATTGAAAAAGAATTATCTGGTCTTGATGGAATTCTTGTTGCTCCAGGATTTGGATCTAGAGGTATTTCAGGAAAAATTCAAGCTGTTGAATATGCAAGAAAAAACAAGGTGCCATTTTTAGGTATTTGTTTGGGAATGCAATGCGCCGCAATTGAATTCGCGCGAAATGTTTTGGGGCTAGAAGATGCACACTCTACCGAAATTGCAGAAAAAACCAAAAGTCCTGTCATTTCAATTATGGAGGAACAAAAGAAAATCTCTGATTATGGGGGCACCATGCGTTTGGGAGCATACAAATGTCAGCTCAAACCCAATTCGAAGATATCAGAGGCGTATAATAAAGATCATATTTCAGAACGGCATAGACACCGTTATGAATTCAATAATGACTATTTAAAAGAATTTGAAAACAAAGGCATGATGGCTACTGGGATAAACCCAGAGACTGGATTGGTTGAAGTATTTGAACTAAAGAACCATCCTTGGTTTGTAGGTGTTCAATTTCACCCAGAATACAAAAGTACAGTTGATCAACCCCATCCCCTATTCGTAGCTTTTGTAAAGGCTACTCTAAAAAATAAAAACAAATAATGGATCGCAATACGATTACAGGTCTTGTATTGATTGGACTGATACTCACAGTTTTTTCAATTATAAACAAACCGTCCGAAGAGGAGATTAAGGAACAGCAAAAAAAAGAAATTGCCAAAACCGAAAAGATTAAGTCTGATAAAAACAAGGCTACAGTAAATGATACTACAGTAAGAGATACAACATCAACAAATCAGCCGGTCATGGATGATGCTAATGAAATGATCTCAGACACAGTTCAACCAGTTGAAAAGAAGGTAGTAAGAGATACCGTTATCAAAAAAGAAACAGACAAGTTTATCATACACTTTTCTAATATTGGTGGTCAAATTCAAGCGCTCTATTTAAAAGAATATAAAAGCTACAATAACTACAAAGCAAATAAAAATGAGGCATTGTGCTTATTTGATAAAGGGGACCATTTAACGGCTTTCACCTTTTATGATGGAAACACCCGTATTAACACTGCAAAATGGGATTTTGACTTCGATAATTCTCAAGCGAATAAAATCACATTTAGTTGTGATTACAAAGAAGGGAAGGTAGTTCAATCCTATAAACTAACAAAAGGTTCTTTTAATGTAGATTATCAAGTTCAATTCGTAAAGCTGGACAACGTTTCAAAAGACAATATCCAACTTACTTGGAAAACATCATTTTTACAAACTGAAAAACTTCTATCTGAGCAACGAAGAGTTTCAACGGTATGCTTTAATGAAGTAGAAGAAGGCTTTGATTATTTAAGTGAAACATCTGATGATGAATCAGATTTAGAAAATGATGTCACTTGGATTGCGTACAAGCAATCCTATTTCTCCTCCATTCTGCAACCGCAGCAGCCCTTTCAGAAAAAGAAATCTCAAATGATTGTTAGAACTTACAGCGAAGGTTCTAGCAAAGATTCAACACACGTAAAAGACTTTCAATCTGTTCTTAGCCTAAACCTTGATAAAAACTCAAATAACACTGTCAGCTTTAAGTGGTTTTTTGGTCCAAATGATTATGAAGTATTAAAAGACGCTAATCCTGAATATACACAGATATTGAATTTTGGATGGGGACTATTTAGATGGATCAATATCTATGCAGTTCAACCCATATTTAACTTCTTACTGGGTACAGGAATGGGCTTAGGTATTGCGATCTTGATTCTTACATTGATAATAAAAACACTGCTCATGCCTGTTCAGTGGAAAATGTTTGTTTCTTCAGTCAAGATGAAAATCTTAAAACCAAAAACGGAAGCTCTTAATGAGAAATATCCAAATAAGGATGACGCAATGAAAAAACAAATGGAAATGATGAGCCTGTACAAGGAGTCCGGTGCGAGTCCTTTATCAGGATGTCTTCCTATGCTGATTCAAATGCCTATTCTATTGGCAGTCTTTAGATTTTTTCCTTCTTCCTTTGAATTAAGACAGCAGTCGTTTTTGTGGGCAGATGATTTGTCTTCTTTTGATTCAATTTGGGATTTCGGTTTTTATATTCCTATTTATGGTGATCACATGAGCTTATTTACGCTCCTCATGGCAGCTACAACGCTCGGTTATACTTTTATGAATAGTGGCAACATGCAACAACCGTCACAACCTGGAATGCCAAATATGAAGGTATTAATGTACATCTTCCCGATCATGATGATTTTCTTCTTTAATAATTATTCATCTGGATTAAGCTACTACTACTTTGTATCTACCCTGTTCTCTATATTAATAATGTTTTTGATTAAAAAATTCTTTGTAGATGAGGAGAAATTAAAGTTAAAAATGGAAGCCAAAGTTGATTCTAGTAAGAACGGAACACAAAAGAAAAAATCTCGTTTTCAAGAACGTCTTGAAGAAATGCAAAGAAAGCAACAAGAAGCGTTGAAAAACAGAAAAAAATAATACCATGAAATTTTTTATTGATACAGCAAACATAGATGACATAAAAGAAGCTTATAGTCTTGGAATATTAGACGGAGTAACGACTAATCCTTCATTAATGGCTAAAGAAGGGATAACCGGTTCAGAAAACATCAATAACCATTACAAAGCGATTTGTGAAATTGTCGATGGAGATGTTAGCGCTGAAGTAATTAGCACTGATTTTGAAGGTATGATTTCAGAAGGTGAAGCGCTTGCTAAATTACACGAAAACATTGTCGTAAAAGTACCTATGATATTAGAAGGCATTAAAGCCATTAGGTATTTCTCAAACAAAGGAATCAAAACGAATTGTACGTTAGTTTTTTCAGCAGGGCAAGCTTTACTCGCTGCAAAAGCTGGAGCTACATACATATCACCATTTCTTGGTAGATTAGATGATGTTTCTACGGATGGATTGAGTTTAATAGAACAAATCCGATTGATTTATGATAATTATGCTTTTGATACCGAAATCTTAGCCGCTTCCGTTAGGCACCCTATGCATATTATTAATTGTGCTGAGATTGGTGCTGACATCATGACGGGGCCACTAAAAGCAATTAAAGCATTGGCTAATCATCCTTTAACAGATATTGGATTAGAGAAGTTTCTTGCAGATTATGCCAAAGGAAACAAATAATGTTCTCCAAAGAAGAGAAAAGGACATTAAATCATCAGTTTTGGGGAGAGTTTAAATCTCTAATGAAAGGAAGGACATCCGCTTCAAACACCAGAATCAATTGGTTAAGCTACCCTACCCATCTGAAGCATACTTATTTGCGACTTGTTTTCAATAACAAAGAAGCGTCGATATGTTATGATATTCAGTTCCGTGATGAGGAAATAAGATTGATGTTTTGGGAACAGCTATTGGAATTGCGTAAACTTATTGATGGTACTTTAGGTTGCACTACGGAATGGATTCAAAACATAGAAACAGGTGAAGGCTTAACGATAAGTCGATTGAAATGGCAGGCACCAGACTTAAATATTTCCAATAAAAAAGATTGGAAAAAGGCTCAAAAATTCTTTAAAGAAAGTCTTATTGAGTTCGATGCTTTTTATCAAGAGTATCAAGATATTTTAATTAATTTGATTAAATAATACATTTGTAAAATGAAAACAATAATAAATTTATTTTTCTGCGTTCTAATCTCTTCTTGCGTAAGTTCGCAAGTGACTGTTTTTGAAACTGATTTTCAAAGCGGTATACCTTCTAATATGCTTATATTAGACAATGACTTAAATGTTCCTAATGCTAATGTTTCAGAATTTACTTCGGCATGGATATGCGTTGAGGATCCCAGTAATTCAGCAGATAGTGTAGCCGCATCTACCTCATGGTTTTCCCCTATTGATACTGCAGATCGTTGGTTAATCACACCTGCTCTTTCTCTAGGCGCTTTTGGTAATTCTATTTCGTGGAATGCGAAATCTCAAGACGCATCCTTTCCAGATGATTATTTCATCCTTGTTTCGAATACCAATACGGACCTTTCTAGTTTCACTGATACTATTGGATATATTCAACAAGAAGACTTTGAATGGGTCGAACGGACAGTAGATTTAAGCGATTTGGGATACAATGACGAAACCATCTACGTCGCATTTGTTTTAAGAACCTATGATGGCTATAAGCTTTATTTAGACGACCTATTGGTAACAAAGGAGGATGAAGCTTCGATTCATCAAGAAAGCATCATACACGTATCAATTTACCCGAATCCAGCAACTATGTCTATTCATTTAAAATCAGAATACGCTATTGATTATACTGAAATCATTGATTTATCCGGTAAAATCCTATTAAAAACGAAAGATTCTAATATCGATGTCCGATTCATTGACGAAGGTGTATACCTTATCAAAATCTATACAGGTGGCATGATCGTTAACAAACCTCTTCACATTAGATAAATTGATCGTAGAACGCGTAACGAAATTGGTTCGAAGCAAATTTAGCTCTATGGAAGGGAGCCATGATTGGTTTCATATCCAACGGGTATTAAAAATGAGTCTGCATATTCAAGAACAGGAAGGTGGAGACAAAGAAGTGATACAACTTGCCGCTTTATTACATGACATTTCCGATCATAAATACAATGGTGGAGATTTCGAAAAAGGAAAAGAGGAAGCATGTCATATTATTATAAATGAGGGAGGCACAAAAGAACTTGCGCATAGCGTTGGCATGATCATACCACAAGTCTCGTTCAAAGGTGCTTTGGTTGAAGATGAAAACATTTCTATCGAAGGCAGAGTGGTAAGAGACGCTGATCGTTTAGATGCCATTGGTGCCATGGGTATCGCAAGAGCTTTTGCATATGGCGGAAGTAGAAACAGACCTTTGTACAATCCAGATATTCAACCTGTGAATCATTCAAGTAAAGAGGAATACCTGAATTCTAAATCGCATACAATCAATCATTTTTATGAGAAACTACTACTCTTAAAAGACCGTATGCATACGGAAACCGCAAAGAAAATAGCATCCCGTAGACAAGAAGTAATGGTGAATTATTTGGAAGAATTTTATGCTGAATGGAACGTGGAAATTAAAGATTAAAGCCCTTTCCCAACTCTTCGTATATTTTCTTTCTTTCTAATTCAATCCAGGTTTTGAGCCTTTCCGTTTCAACCTGATCCTTATTCATAAGCTGATGATTCTCCGCAGTTCTTAATTTGAAAATCCGATTTAATAGCCCTTCGCTCTCTTGACTAAAATAAGTTTTAACAAAATGAGACCAAACAAAATCAATGGCCTGTTCATTTGGATGAATTAAATCCTTTTTATAGAAACGATAATCCCTCAAGCCATCAATTACAATTTCATAGGAAGGGAAATATAAAACCGGGAAATCTTTCCTGAGTTTTGCAATTAAAACAAATAATTGGGATTTACTTTGATTGTTTGAAATCAATCCATCTTTTAGATGCCTTACGGGGCTTACAGTGAAAACAATATTGAGTTTAGGATTCATTGAATATAATCCCTTCAAAACTGCAGACCATGCCTCAACCATCTCATCCAAATCAGTTTGCTCTTTTGTGAACAAGTCTTGATTCTGTTTATGACAATTTGCGACTATAAAGTTTTTCTTTTTATGTCGATAACCTATTGAAGTTCCTAATGTTATAAAAAGCCAACTCTTACCTTGTATCTGATTTCTTACAAGTTCTTGCTGTTCACTTATCTTAATCCGATGTTCCTTTTCCGATATTGAGCTAAAAATATGTGAAGAATCCCAGTCATAAATCAGATTGTTGTGACGAAGTAAGTTAGATTGATTTTCAGGAGAGATACAATGGGTTAATATTCTAGCCAAAGGAATGGGGTGGAAAACAGTCCCAAAAGGGTTGGATAAAGTTGCTAAGCCGTGGGCATTGGACCTTCCTCCTATTTCATCTGAAAAGCAGCTGCCAAAAAAACAAATTTTATCCGTAAAATCAATTTTATTTTTTGAAGGTTCAACTGGAACAGTGAGCTGGAAAATCATATTTAATTCATTAATGATTTCGCGGTATCTAAAGCCGATTGAGTTACATTTTCACCACTCATTAATCTTGCAATTTCTAGAATTCTTTTATCCATATCGAGCACATCAACCGAAGTAATGGTCTTGTCGTTGGCAATATCCTTATGCACCATTAAATGTTGCTGTGCTTTGGAGGCCACCTGTGGCAAATGTGAGATGACCAACAATTGCGTTTTAACTCCCATGTTTTTCAAAAGCTGACCGATCTTTTGCGCGACATCACCAGAAACACCAGAGTCAATTTCATCAAACAATATCGTAGGCATTTTTCTTGATTCGGAAATTAATTTAAGCAGAGCCAACATAAACCTTGATAGCTCTCCCCCACTTGCCGCTTTTTCTATTTCAATTTGTGGATGACCTATGTTTGCTGAAAAAAGAAGCTTCAATTCGGTAATCCCCATTTCATTCAACGCGCCTTTTTCCATCTTGAAAAGGATTTTAGTATGAGGTAGCTTTAAAGATTTAAGCTCATTAACTATGCGTTCTGATAAGTTTTTCTGAGCATCTAGCCTGCTGGAATGCAATGCCTCTGCCTGGCTTTGAACCGAATCTTCAGTTTCCTTAAGATTTCTATTCATTTGTTTGATTTTTGAATCAAGATCAATGAGGCTCAATGAATTGTCACTAAGACCATCTCTTATGGACTTAAGTTCATTCTGTGATCCAACTTTATGCTTCTGAAGCAATCTGTTGTACTCATCAAGGCTCGACAATAGCCCTCCTCTCCTTTCAGGGTCATCGACTAAAGAATCAATTATAGACTCTGATTCATTAGACAGTTCTTTCAGCTCTATTGAGATCGCTGATAAACGCATTGTAATATCTTCCAATTCAGATCCGGGACTATCAATTTTTTCAAGCTGTTTTAATGTTTCTTTGATACCCGTATAAAAACCATTTTCTTCACTAAAGCCTTGAATTTTGTACAAAGCATCTTTTATGGAATCAATATTATCAAGTTTATATAACTCAGACTCAATTTTCTCATAATCCTTTGAATCAAGGCTTAATTTGTTTAATTCATCAAATAAAAACTGACTGTAATCAGAATCCTCGGATTGTTTTTTAAAGTCTCTAACAAGCTTATTGTAATTGTCCCTTTGCAATAGTAATTTTTGATACAACTTAGAAAAAGCTTCAATTTTTTGGGTGTTGCCAGCAAGAGAATCATACAATTCAAGCTGTGTCTGTTTAGATTTCAGCTCATAAGTATTGTATTGTGAATGAATTAAAAGTTTATCGGTTGTGAATTCGCGTAAAATAGCAAGTGAAACAGGAGTATCATTAATAAATACTCTTGACTTGCCATCTTTGACAACCTCTCGCCGAAGTATGATTGTCTCATCAAAATCAAGTTGATGCTTATCAAAAAACACCTTGTCTTGTGCTTCGCTGGTCAAATGAAATTCAACGATAGCCTTATTCGAATAATTACCAACCACTGAAGAGCTGGCCCTTTCCCCAAGCATCAAGGAGAATGCATTTAATAAAATTGACTTTCCTGAACCCGTTTCACCTGTAACTATGGTAAAACCATTTTTCAATTCAAGCTCAAGATGCTCAATTAACGCAAAATTTGAAATGCGCAATTTTTTTATCATAGGTCTAATTCAATATCTCCTGAAATTTGGAGCTGTTTCCTGGGTCCAATCGTTTTAATAGATTAACGAAATCAGTCTTCTCTTTCAAGTCTGACTCAGCCAATAAACTTTTTAGTTCTGCTGTTTTACAATAGACAAAATTGATAATATTTACCGTGTTTGGTCGTGTTTGGACTACAGGCTTTAATTTCAACAGTGCCTTGTATAATTCTTTAACTCCCTTATCCTTGTCATCATAAAGTTTATCTACACCTTTTCTATGGTATTTATAATTACAATCACGTAATGGTTGAAACAGTTGTTGTAAAATGTTATCTACCAACCAAAATCGATTCCTTTTACCTGTTTCGCTCGCCTTCCATCCCGGTGCGCCTGAAGTTTGAGCGTTAACAACTATCTGTTGGGCCTCAACAAAATAAGGCGTTCCTCCATTGGCTCCAAACGAATCGTAATCCATTCCAATAACGAAATAGGCATAAAAGGCGAGAATGGAAGACAAATTGTCTCTGAAAGAGTTCTTAGCATAGTAAAGAGCTGTGTTTCGCGAAAAACCAAAGACGATATCATCGTCTTGAAAATTAAACAATAGAGAATTGTAATTTGAATTAAAAGCAGGTCTACTTGACAATACCTGAAGCGACCCTCTAAACGTACCTTGGCTAGGTATACTATTGATCTGTAATTGAATATTACAATTGATACGTTCCTCTATTTTGAATTTATCTTTAGTCCACTGTGTACTATTCATAAAATCAAAGATGACTTCTTTAAGTTGCTTCAGTGCCTCCTGCTCAGTCGTTGTAACTTCTAACTTTGCGTCAGTAATAATCGAAACCTGACAATTGAGTTCTTGAGCACTTATGACTGAGCACTGAATCATTAATAAACCAAAAACCAATCTTTTAATCATCTAATCTTGACATTATATTTACTATTTCAAATCCCAAATCTAATTTAGACTGAAGTGGAAATTCTAATTTATTTTTGTCCCTATCGAATATAGTAACTTTATTTAAATCCCCTCCAAAAGTTGCCTTTTCGTCACGGGTTGAATTTAGAACCAACAAATCTAATTTTTTAGCGTCTAACTTGATTAACGCATTTTCCTCCTCATTATTGGTTTCGAGTGCAAATCCAATTACTTTTTGTTCTGTCGTTCGATTAAAAGAAGCCCATTTGAGAATATCTGGATTTTTTGTAAAGCCTAAATTTAGCTCACTTTCACTTTTTTTGATCTTTACTTCACTTGTTTTAATCGGTGTGTAGTCTGAAACAGCAGCTGTAAAAACACCGAACTTACATAAGCCCCATTTCTCCTTTACTTGTAACATCATTTCATTCGCGCTCACCACGTCACATCTCGTTAAATTTGGATGAATAAGCTCTTCACTGGTCGGGCCTGATATCAATTCAACAAGATATCCCTTTGCCAAAGCTGCCTTGGCAATTGCGAAACCCATCTTACCTGATGAATGATTCCCGATATATCTTACAGGGTCAAGGTGCTCATAGGTTGGACCTGCAGTTATTAAAACTTTCTCTCCTTGCGAAGAAGTAAAATGTATAAAGTCTTCTAAATATTTTGCAATAGCTTCTGGCTCCGGCAATCTGCCCTCACCTTTTAAACCACTAGCCAGCTCTCCTTTTTCTGCTGGGATAATGGCTACACCATCCTTTCTAAGCAACTCGAAATTCCTTAATAGGCTTGGATGTTTATACATGTCCAAATCCATTGCTGGAGCTACGATGGTTTTGGTTTTCATAGAGAAGTAAGTAGCTAGTAATAAGTTATCACATAGACCATTCGCCATTTTACCAATAGTATTCATGGTGGCTGGGGCAATTAGAAAAACATCTGCCCATTGGGCATAATCAACATGATTATTCCATTTACCGGTAGCTTTGTCCCAGAACTCAATAGGGACCTCGTTTTCTGACAAGGTAGATAAAACAAGGGGGCTTATAAAAGCAGAAGAGGCAGGAGTCATTATACATTTGACTTCTGCCTCTTTTTTCTTTAATATTCTTATGAGGTAAGCAATTTTATACGCTGCAATACCTCCGGTTACTCCGAGAAGAATGCGCTTGCCGTACATCTATTCGTTCGTGTCCTCTGGTTGTCTTAGATAAATTTTATCATCAAGCAATTCTTGGGTTGCAATAGCCGTAGCTTTTGGCAAACCTTCATAGTGCTTTGAAATCTCAATTTGCTCTCTGTTTTCAAAAATTTCCTCCAAGTTATCCGTTGAACTCGCAAACTCTTGAAGTTTAGAAGTTAATTCTTCTTTGATCTCAACACTGATTTGATTTGATCTTTTTGAAACAGCTACGATCGACTCGTATATATTACCTGTTTTTTCCTCGATTCTAATCGTGTCACGAGTAACTGTTGTTTTTTCTGCAACTACATTTTTATAACTCATCGTTAAAATTTATTCGTTAGTTTCCAATCTGTTTACGTACGTTTCCAGCTCTTTGCTGTACTTAGAGTCGTTGAAAACGGCTTCAAAGTTACGCAATCTTTCATAAGTATCCTCAATTCTCTGTGACTTTTTACTTTCAATACTATTAATCGTTAGATAATATGAGTTTTTAACCATCAGGTAAAATACTTCTTCAGTATAAGTAGAGCCTGGGTAATTTTCAAGAAAGATAACAGCTGAAGCGACGGCTGCTCTATATCTCTCCGTTTTTGAATATAAGGTAACGTGAGTATAATCCTTTGTTTCTAGCTTAAATCTTAATCTGTCTATGATTTGATTGCATGAATCCATATACTTGGTATCAGGATATCGATCAACGAACATCTGAATACTATTAATCGCCTCATTTGTTTCGCTTTGGTCCAAAGACGGTAGAGGTGAGTTATTCACATTACATAGTGCCGCCATGAACATCACTTCTTCATTCTTACTCGAATACGGGAACCGTTGTACATATGAGCTTAAATAATAGGCTGCCATGTAATAATCTTCACTATTGTAATAGCTCTGACCCAACCTGTAGTATGCCAATTCTCCCTCACCAGTTTTTGGAGCATGCTGATAAATTTGTTCGTAAAGAACAATTGAACGAAGAAATTCACCTTCTTCATACAAAGAATTAGCAGTCTCGAATTTTTGCGCGTAATTATCACCTTTAACAACTTTGTTATAGCTGGAGCACGAAACACAAAAAAACAAAATCCCGAAAATAAATTTTATCTGCATTTTATCTTACTCTTATGTTTTGACCAATCTGCAATATACTTGTTTTTCGTAAACCATTTAAACTGCAAAGCCTATTAATACTTGTTCTGTTTTTTTCTGCAATACGAGAAAGGGTATCTCCCGATCTTACTTTATAATATTTTTTCTCAACGTATTGCTTCTTTCCTTTTGAATCCGTTTTCCATTGATTCGAAGGCGTAACACCTGGTCGAAATAAAGTTTTATGCAGAAAGAGGTTTGGGTCCTTCAATTGCTTTTGTTTGAAATCAATAACTTCTTCCGGGTTAATCGTATTGTCATAAAACCTGACTTCAAAATGAAGATGTGAACCAAAAGAATGTCCTGTATTCCCTCCAAGTCCGAGCACATCTCCAGATGTTACTTTTTGACCAGAAAATGTCAATAATTTACTTAAATGGGCATAATAGGTTTCCAATCCATTATAATGTCGAACAATAACCAAATTGCCATAACCCCCAGAATTGACTTGTGCATAACGTACTACTCCATCCCAAGCACAAACCACCGTGTCTCCCGTTTCTAAGTCGATATCAATACCATTATGGAATTTTCCATTGCGGTATTTGTACCTCGAAGTGATATAACCATCAAATGGCATCGTAAATTCTCCAAGCTCTTCTGATTCAACACACAACCAAACCGTATCTTTTAATTTCGTTAAATCGTTTTTTCTACTGTAACAATCGTTTGTATTCCATGTCAATGAATAGTTACCCTGTTCAGGCGAATTCATAATATCATGAATGCGAGGATTTAAAACTCCATCAAAATCTTCATCCTCTATCAGCTCCCATGATTGATCGGAGTAAATCACTATTTTACCAAGATCCAAAATCGCAGTATCCATTGCAATTTGAGAGAAGCTGTGAAATGATATCAATAAGATAAATAATGTGTGGTAAATCTTCATGTATGAATTATAACTGCGCAAAACTAATAATAATGAGTGAAACCTATTCAGATTGAAGAATTTTCAAGTTGTAGAAAACAGACTCGTTTGGCTTCACCAAATCCATGTACCCTCTATCTCCATAAGCCATTTCCGGACTTAACACCAAAAACAAATGTTGATTTTCTTTTGCTTTTTTTAACACTTGCTCCAATCCTTTTGGATAATTCTTTTGCCCTGGAACATAACTTTTTGGCATTCTATCATAATAAGTGTTGATAACATTTGCTTTGTTTTTGGTTGATGCCACAACGTGAAATTTTATTTTAGAATTATTGAGAACATCACCATCACCCGCTAAATATTCCCAATAACGCACACCTCCCTCATCAAAATCTGGTGGCACTAAGCCAAGTATTTTAACAAATAGCCAGTTGTCTGTATTCGGAGGAATAACTGTGCTCAATCCTTTTTTTCCATAGGCCAATGCAGCAGGGATTTCAATTTTAGCAACGTCACCAACACACATCTCAGACAAAGCCAAGTCCCAACCTTTTTGTTGCATATTATAACCAATCATAAAGGGTAAATAGGGTTTATTCATTTTGTTGTTTCCGTCAATTATTTTACCATCAGGGAGCCCCAGCCTATATTCAATTTGAATCAGTTCTCCGGCCTGAAGTTTCCTGCCTCTTTTTCGCTCAATCCAGTTGATTTTAAGGCCATTTTTTAACACGAGATTATCTACATATTTAATTTCTTTCTCGACGTCTAAGGTGGTCATCATCGTATCTTTTTCATCAATAATTTCCGCGTTGACTATGGATTCCAACAACACAGAATCATTTTCATTATTGATAGAAAGCGTATCTTCCTTAGTCATTATTGAGTCGGATAAGAAACGTTCATTTAAATTTTCTTTAGATGTCTCTTGCTCAATTAAGTCGCATGAAAACAAAACGACTAGAAAAACCATACCCATTAAATGTTTCATCTTTTAATATTTAAAAGTTCAACTTCGATAATAATTATAGACTGTGGCGGAATAGATTCAGAGTCACCTAATAATCCATATGCCAAATAGCTTGGCAAAATCAATTTGGCTTTGTCATTCTTCTTCATCATGGCAAGAGCTTCTTGCAGTCCAGACTCTCTTTCACTTCTCCCAAGAACAAGTCTTTCAGGGACAGAATCTGTTTCGTAGCATAATGTTCCATCCAAAAGCTCTATTTTCAAATCTAAATCTAGAACATCACCTTCTTGAGCTAAAGTTTCATTTAATTGATTATTCTCGACAATGGTATAACGCAGTCCTGAAGAACTTTGCTTCATTTTTAAATCTTTATGATGCTCGAGGTATAGAGTAATGTCAAGCTCTTCCCTAACATGTATTTCTTGATTAAAATCAACGGAATGATTACTCGACCATTCAGGTTGAGTTATAGGGGTTTCTACTGTCTGTTCTGTATCATTTTCATTTCGACATGATAAAATGAGTAACAAACAGAGTGCAACTGCTAATCTCATAATAACTCTTTATAATATTCAAGAACTTTATTCCTTGTCTCTAATAAATTACTGTGGCTAAAGCCACCAGCAGCATACTTATGCCCACCACCATTAAAGTGCTTTTTGGCAAATTCATTTACGAAATATTTTCCTTTCGATCGAAAAGACATTTTCACCTTTCCTTCGTCATTTTCTAACATAAATATGGCAATTGACATTCCTTTTATTGAGAGTATAACATTAACTAATCCTTCTGTATCACCCTTTTTATAATTAAATCGATTTAGCTCTTCGATGGATAGCGAAATCAAACCAACTGGACTATCTTCAATAAGTTCCATCTTATCAGACACTGCAAAACCTCGTAACTTTAACTTTTCACTTGTGTTTTGGTCAAATATGCTTTCATGAATCTCAAAGGGAACCACTCCATTAGAAATGACCTTAGCCAGGACATCATGTGTTTTTGCATTAACGGATGGATACCTAAAAGAACCTGTATCCGTCATAATACCTAGATAAATGGATTTACTTGCATTAAGGTTTAATTTATCCGACATATTTAGCTCTTCTAGCACCTCAAAAAACAATTGAGCTGTCGAACAAACCTCCGGTCTTGATATTGTTAAATCACAAAACGCACTTGGGTCTGGATGATGATCTATCATAATCTTTTTACACTCCAATTGCTTAAAAATATCGGACATCTCCTCTCCTACTCTGAATTCATGATTGTAATCCAAACAAAACACCAAGTCGAATTGAGAAAAATCCAAATTGTGATTTTCGTAGAATGAATAATCTACACCCTCTAGGTAAGGCATTAGATTGGATGCAGGAGGATCTGGTAATAATACGAACGGTTCTTTACCGATTGATTTTAAAAACTCGTAGCAGGCCACAGAACTACCAACGGCATCACCATCAGGTGATTTATGAGAAGTCACAAGAACTCTATTCGAGTTCTGAAGAAGTTTCTTAAATGTTTCAATCATGAAACAAAATTACTCTTTCTTTTGCATTTGAGCGTCTTCCTCTGGGTCAGGAGGAAAAAGCTTTGGGAGATTCTCTTTACCCTGTAAGCGATCAATCATTTCTTCGAGTTGAGAGATAGAAATACTTTTCGCAATGATTTTCTTGTCCTTGTCTAATAAAAACACTTTAGGTGTAGAAAAAATATCATATGTCCCTTGGTAATTTAAGGACTCTAAATTTGTTGTTCTTAACAAGTTCATTAGTCTAGGCTGCCCTTGTGTAGAATCTTGAGCTTCTTTGTATATGCGGTCTGTAACTGCAACATTAATGAATGTCAAGTCATTGTCTCGAATGAACTTCTTCCACTTGCCAAAATCATCTCCAACTGCTTTTCCTACCGAATATATTTCCACATTGCGTGCTTTGAATTTCTCTTGATACAGGGTTTCAAGTTTTGGAGTGGTTTTTTTACAATGACCACATTCTGGATCCCAGAAATACAATACCGTATATTCAGAAGGTAGGGAATAAAAATCTTGCCAATGGTTATCTGTTGTATCCTGTAGAATAAGGTTTGGAGGAATTGAACCAACCGTAAGCCTCAATTTGTTGCTTAAATTATCACAAAGATCAGTAAACTTATCATCAGAAACCCAAAACGCAGGAGATTCTCCTTTCGAGTTTTTTGTGCAATAATAACGATTGATCATCTCAAGATAGACCTTATCCATTCCCATGATTTTGCTCTTTCCAAATGTAGATGTAATCCAACCTACACAATATTCAAACATTTTCGTGTCTGGATTAAGCTGATCACAAAAAGGAAAGGCATAAGCAATGATTGAATCCCAATGCTGTACCATCATTCGATCTCCAAAAAAGTATTCTAGTTTGTTATGGAAGACAGGGTTATTGACTAAGGCATCATCTGTTAAATCAACGTTATCCCAGTAATGGCCTCTATAATATTTAAAAGTGAAATTTGAATCAATCATATTTCCGTTTTCATCTCTCGGTGAATCGGGAACAATCACATCCATAGACATCTTTACTATTTTGGAAACCAATCTGCCTTGTTGTCCTTCAACTATATCATCTTGGTAATCCTTTACTTTTTTATTTATCTCCTCCATTTTATTTGTCAACTCTTTGTAGTTCGGATCATCTTCGGAAAGCTTTGACCTTTGTTTGCCAAGCTGATTGGCCTCAGACTTATTCTTACCAATAAAACGTATATAAGGAATAAATACTTTGTTTTCCACAGACTTAATGACTTTCATACTTCCCACCATATCAGGTAAAGAAGTTTCAAGTGTAATGTCCTCGTTGTTATAGATAAACTCAAAATATTTCTGCCCTGGTAAAAGAACGCCTAGGATACCCGGAACTTGCTTCTTGCCGTCAAACTCTACTCTTCCATTTTTCATTTCAGCAGTATCAGCATAATAAAGCTTTTTACCGAAATATTTTATCAAGTGAACCGTCGTATCCTTTTGATTTTCAATCTTAAACGATAGTTTTTGTGCATTTAAGGAAAATACAAAGAACATTGATATGAATAAAAGTCCTTTTTTCATTGGTTTTATTTTTCCGTTAATTTAAATCAAAATAATGGCTCGGCAATTAATTTTAAACCCTTTTAACAATTCTTTAACGATTAAGTATTCACTGTTTTTAAAATCCGTCTTTTCGTGCTCATAAAAATAGAAAACACAAATACCGTACTAACGAAAAACAATGCAGCATATAGATAGTAAGAAATAGAATCTTCTAATGATATTCCATTTGAAATAAACACTTCTTGCAAATAATACTTTGCCGGTAAAAAGGCCAAAAGAGCAGAGAGAGTAACTATTGAAAAAAGTAAAACAAAATATTTCATAAATACCTTGATAAGCATTTTTGCTGAATGACCAAGACGCAGAAGCGTTCTTATTTCGTAATCATTCTTGGTTAAAATCAACTGTAAGTATTGTATTAAAACCAAAATTGAAAGAAAGACAGTCAACAAGGATACGATTGATATAATTGACAAGAGCACACTTAATGCGCTTTTTAATTTGGCTATAATCAGCTGTGATTTTTTGGATTCCAGCTCCTTTTCGTCTAAATGTTTTTCTAATAATCCAAACTGCCCATCCTTACTCTTTACGACAAGCTGGCTAATCTCCTCCTTATCCTTCTCACCATATTTTTGATTAGCCCAAAGCAAAAATTCTTCTGGCACCAAAATGGATGAAAGCTCATTTGTAAAACCTACAATTCGTGCATGTATGGTTTCACGATTATTTCGAGTACCTATCTTAAGGTTTATTTTTAAGTCGAGAACCAAATTGTCAGAAAGCTGTGGGATACTGCTTGCAGATAAGAAATTATTCATCATCATCAGAAAATCACGAGGCATTATGATGGGTAGGATATCGCTATTTTCATCCCAATCCCAACGGTCTGTTTTCACATCTAAATACCCTTTCTTTACGGATTGAACATAGATGTCAGAATTAAAAGCAGGAATCAAAGGGTCATCTATTTGCAGGACAACCTTAAACGTGTTAGAGCGAATGGGGTCACAGTTTTCAACAAAAGGTTTGGATCGAATCTCTTCAATTTCTTCATTTGAAAACTCAGAACTGCTCAATCCTAGCAAAGATCCCGACTTAACTTTCTTTTGAACAACAATGGTGTTTTTGGAAAGCATTTCTGTATTCTCCCCATAATTATAAATTTTATGTAAAAAATGCAAAGACGTAAACAAAAAGAATAAACCAAGAAAGGTTCCGAGCGAAGCCAAAACAAGCTGCTTTTTGTTTTGGAATTTAAAAAACAACTGCTTCATCATAACTGAAGTGTTTTAATATCCGTAAATGAACACTCTTCTTCTAGGCCCAAAAGAATTAACCCTGCCTGCTCTTCTTTCAGTCTTTTTTCAATAAGCACAGTGCATTTCATTGTGTTAAGCTTGTCCAAATGAGAAAACGGCTCATCACATATGAGAAAATCAAACGGCTTCATTAGAGCTCTTATTATAGCGACACGCTGCTTCTGACCAAAAGAAAGCTTACTTACTTTTTGTTCCCATTTCTCGATGATATCCAAATCTTCAAGCATCTTGTGGGCATTCTCTAAATCATATCCAAAAGCAAATTCAGGAAGGATGGCAATGTTTTCCTTCACTGTTAAATCATCAAACAGCTGTAAATCCTGAAAAACAGTGGAAATGCCTTTTCTTCTTATTTCTGTAAAGGCTTCCATGTCAATAGAATTAATATTCTTTCCATCAATTAAAATAGACCCTGAATAATCATTTCTCAAGCCAAGCAAGTAATGAATGAACGAAGTTTTTCCACTTCCACTTATGGCATGTATTAATATCCTTTCATCTTTAGAGATTACAACATCTTTATTCCATATCGAGCTATTCAAAACTACATTTTGAAAAACGTGAGGACAGAGCTGTTCAAATTTAAAATGCATGTAAAATCGCTTGTTATAAATGATTGATTAATTGTTCTAACATGGTTGTTGATTCATAGGGGCTTAAGCTTATTAAATCAGAATAACGTTTCATCCAAGTTTCTTGCCTTTTCCCATAATTTCTTGAGTTTTTCTGAATCATAGCTATGGTATCTTCAAAAGACATGCCATTTTCAAAATAAGGAATCCACTCCTTGTACCCCACAGTATTTTGAATGAGAATATTTTCCTTTAAAGGAAGCCCTTTAACTTCTTCAAGCAATCCGTTACGAATCATTTCATCTACACGGGTATTGATTCGGTCATATAAATCTTGTCGATTCCAAGTTATACCAAAACGCAAATGTGGATAATCAATTTTTATTTTCTCTTGTTTTCTAATCTCTCCTAAAGTTTTACCCGAAACCCGTATCACCTCAAGCGCTCTTAGAATCCTCATAGGGTTATTGACATCAATACTGTCGTATGTGCTCGCATCCTTGTCCTTTAGTTCTTCAAGTAATAGATCTATTCCCTTATTTTTCCAATCATTATTTAAATCAGACCTCACCGAAGCGTCACTTGGAGAAGGGTGTAAACCATCTATTAAAGCATCAATAAACATACCTGAACCACCAGTCACCACAATGTATTCGTTGCCCTCATTAAACAGTTGCGAGATTTTCTGACGACCTATCTTCATGAATTCCGCACTCGTTATGGTTAGATCATGAATAGAATGTGAATCAACAAAATAATGTGCAGCCATTTGCTGCTCTTTCTCTGAAGGTTTGGCCGTGCCTATACTTAATTCTTTGTAAAATTGCCTTGAATCCGCTGAAATTATAGGCGCACCTAATTTCATAGCTATTTCAAGAGATAAGGATGATTTTCCCGAAGCAGTAGGGCCTTGAATTATGATTAATTTACTCATTTAATTTCCATGACATATATCGCGAATATATGGATTTTACATAATTTTTAGCAGGCCCACGGTAGGCACCGTATTTTACAGGTTTATTTCTGTAATATTCGGGTATGGAAAGGTTTTTAATCATTAATTCAACATTGTCATCCCATACATGTGGGTTATATCCTAACTTTTCAGCTAAACGAACAGCATCTTCAATATGTCCTTTACCAGCATTGTATGAAGCCAAAGTAAACTTTAATCTCTGTTCACGAGACTCAATGTTATCCCACTGATTGTAAAGTTGATCAATGTAACGCATCCCTGCATCTATTTGAACTGCTGGTGGTGAATCTGGGAAAACATTAAAAGAAGGACCTGTATTTGGCATAAACTGCATCATCCCATATGCGCCTCCAAACCCTCTAGCATTAGGGTCATATCGAGATTCTTGATATGCAATAGAAGCTAAAAATCTCCAGTCCCAGTTTCGTTTGAGCGCTGAGGCTTTAAAAAGTTCATCATATTCAGACAATTCAATATTAAGGTTTGTGGTGCTATCTATATCCTCAATATGAAAATTGGTCTCTTTCATATAATCAAAATATTTCTTACGAAGTAATTTATAGGCATCAGACTCAAGATAATTATCTAGAAAATAATCCAACTTTTCTTTGAGTTTAACATCTGACTTCCTTAATCCAAAAGCGATGTTTTGACGAACAGATAATAGTGTAGCGATATCAATATTAGGATGACATGCCTGTTCAATCCGTGCGGTATTTTCCATTGAAATTGTAAAATCGATTTCTCCACGTGATACCAATTCAATTAAATCTTCTGTAACTGGATAACCTGGAATAGACTTTACATGAATGTTCTCACCAATTTCATCTTCCAAGTGCAGAATCCTCTTCAAAAAAGAACTCTTATTTCTGATGTAAATATTTTTGTTCTTTAGTTTTGAAATATCTCTGACCACACTGTCTTCAGAAACCCTTTGAACAAGAACTTCAAAGGAATGGTTGTAGGGAATGGAAAATGCATGAAGTTTTTTATCTTCCATATGAATGGGCTTGTTACAAGCAATTAAATCTCCCTTTCTCGAATTCAAGTATGACACAAAATCATTTGGATTGGCAATTTCTATCAACTTTAATTGAACACCCAGATGACGTGCAAACGAATCTAAAATTTCATATTCAAATCCGAGATATTTATCCTTATACTCATAAAATGAAATGGCACCGTTTTCAGTCAAAACAGTCAATGTGTCCTTTTGAATTATGGCTTCCAGGTCACTTAAAACCTTAACCTTCTTTGCAGGTGCTTGTTGAACTGAGCTACCACAAGAAGCCAAAATCAAACCAAAAAAAATCATCGCAATTGCTTTGCTCATTCTGTATTCTAGATTAATCTAATATACTGATTTACGGACTTATATCATATTGGTTTCATCTAAGTAAACATTTGTCTTTCTCATAAAAATTCCGTTTATTTGATAGAACTAAAACAAGGATTATGGGAGGCGATCAAAATGAAATTTATTCTAAAGTCGTAAGGGCTGGTAAACGAACTTATTTTTTTGATATTAAAGCAACGAAGGGCAATGACCTTTACCTTACCTTGACTGAAAGTAAAAAAATATGGAACGAGGAAGGTGAGGGGTCCTACCAAAAACACAAGATTTTCTTATATAAAGAGGACTTTGAAAAGTTTAAAGATGGGCTTGATGACGTTCTTAATAAAATTCAAGAAATAAAAAACGAAGAATAATTTTTTCTTACTTCTTCGTAATTCAGAAAATACATTTATATTTGCACTCGATTTGGGCGATTAACTCAGTTGGTTCAGAGTGCCTCCCTTACAAGGAGGAAGTCGGGGGTTCGAGTCCCTCATTGCCCACCAAAAAGAAACCCACTCAATTGAGTGGGTTTCTTTTTATAAATTACGATAA
>ERZ887849.1388-NODE-1388-length-22869-cov-8.836329_pt1 | contig 22869 bp, 21 predicted proteins | sample MGYA00521267_ERZ887849 | MGnify/ENA primary metagenome ERZ887849 (study PRJEB32303, sample SAMEA104408601) | aquatic metagenome | biome: Brackish water; feature: Pelagic; material: water | place: Baltic Sea | collected 2014-06-06T16:11:00 | depth 2,863 m ... | reverse complement strand
GAGCAACTTTGCTGCACCCTCTTCCGGGCACTGGTACTTCTCCCTGAAAGACAGTAGCGCCCAGGTGCGCTGTGCCATGTTTCGCAACCGCAACCAGCACATGCGCATGACACCCGCCAATGGCATGGCTATTCGCCTGCGTTGCCGGGTATCCCTGTATGAAGGGCGCGGTGAGTTCCAGCTGATTGCCGAACACCTGGAGCACGCGGGTGCTGGCGCGCTGCAGGCAGCTTTTGAACGCCTGCGCGACAAACTTCAGGCTGAGGGGCTGTTTGCCGCCGAGCACAAGCGGCCTTTGCCGGCCGAAGTGCGCGCCCTGGGCGTCATCACATCACCTACCGGCGCTGCTATTCATGACGTGCTTACGGTGTTGCGACGACGCCACCCTGCGATGCAGGTATTTTTGCTGCCGGTTGCGGTGCAGGGGAACGCGGCTGTGGGAGAAATTTGCGCGGCTATTGCGCGGGCCAACCGCTGGCAGGCGGCAGGTGATATTCACCTTGATGCGCTGCTGGTCACTCGCGGCGGTGGGTCGCTGGAAGATCTCTGGGCGTTCAATGAAGAGGCGGTTGCGCGAGCTATCGCTGCCAGTGCGCTGCCCGTCGTTAGCGCCATCGGCCACGAGGTGGACATCAGCATTGCGGATATGGTGGCAGACCACCGCGCCGCTACCCCATCCGCCGCCGCGGAAATGCTCAGCCCCGACCAGCGCGAGCGCCAGGCTCAGTTGCGGCGTTGGGAGCAGGCTCTGGAGGGCCGTATGCGCCTGCGCCTGGAGCGCTTGGGGCGTGACCTCCACAACCTCCGCCAGCGGCTGCGTCACCCGGGGCAACAGCTGCGTGAACAGGCACAAAGGCTGGATGAGCTGGAACAGCGCCTGCTGCGCGCACAACGCACTCACTGGCGTGAGCAGCGCGGTGCCTTGGCGCTTCTGGAAGGACGGCTTCGGGCACGTTCGCCGGCCACCCAACTGCACAGCCTGCGCGGCGATGTGGACAAACTGGAACAACGACTGCAGCGCGGCGTACAGCAGCAATTACGGGTGTCATCCTCGCGGCTGGGACAGCTTTCTCAGCTACTGGATTCGGTCAGCCCACTGGCGACGCTGCGACGCGGTTACAGCATTCTGAGCGATGAACAGGGGCATGTTGTGCGTGATGCCAGCAAGGTACCTGAGGGTGCCAACCTTGCGGCGCGCCTTGACCAAGGGGAACTGCGCTTGCGCGTACTGGGAGCCAAGTAGCTCCCGCGGCGGAGTCAGTATTTAGCCGGCAAGCGGGTATTGATAATGATGTGGCGGCCTTCAAAACGGATATATTCACCAATGGTGAGGTCCTTGAGGATGCGCGCTACCATCTCACGTGATGCACCCACCCGATCTGCAATATCTTGCTGGGTGAGCTTCTCGGGAATGAACAGAGTGCCGTCGCCGCGCTCCTCCGACAAATCCATGAGCACGTTCGCCACTCGCCCGTAGACGTCCTGCAAAGCCAGGCTTTTGACGTCTGCCGTCAATTTACGCACTCGCTGAGCGAGGTTGCTGATCAACTTGCGCGCAATACTTGGGTGTTCATCGAGCACCCGGTTGAAGTCTTCCTTGAAGATAATGCAGAAAGAACACTTTTCCACCGTGCGCACAGAGGCAGACCGTAAAGAGTCATCCAACAACGCCAGCTCACCGAAATAGTCCCCGGCGCCCTGCGTGTTCATGATGAACTCTTTACCGTTCTTGTCACTGCAGTAAACCTTGACCTTGCCGCTCTCAATCACAAACAGTGAGTCGGCCGGATCATTTTCATGGATCACGACAGTATTTTTTGGAAACGACCGGCTAGTACTGCTGCTGGCCAGTGCGTCCAGTTCTTCTTTTGAGAGTCCTTGGAAAATCTCTACTTGCTGCAACATGCTTGTTATTCCTGCCTCATGCAAAAGCCTGTTCCTGAAGCTGCAGCGACATACTACCTCAAGTGTCGCGGCAAGCACACCTGTGAGCGTGATTAACGCAAGCCGCCAGCCCCAACAGCAGTGCTGTGTACTTATATAACGAACGAAACTCTAATTTCCACAGTAATCTGTGCATCGCTATACTGCAGTACACCCAGCGACCTGGAACTTAGGCCACGTGAGCGACAACAGCACCGATTCAGACGCCCTCTGGAGCCACCCATTACGTGGCGCCATCACCGATGTGCGCGCGCTGGCAGCCGTCACCGGCGAACCGTTGCCCGCAGCGGCAGCAGAGGATCTGCAGCGCGTCTTCAAGCTCGCGGTAACCCTCGACCAGCAGTTAGCGGCGAATAGTAGCCGACACGACATTATGAACACACTCGCCGCCATTCGCGGCTACACAGAAATGTTGCTGGAAGATATCGGCCACAGCCAACCCAAGCTCAACGACAGTCTCATCGCGCTGCTGCAAGCGATTGCCAAGGCTGATGCGGCCACTGAACCGGCGGTCGAGTCTCTCGACACCGGCACCTCGACAGGGACCTCTGACAACACCAACTCTGCGCTTGCCGCGGAACCCGGTTTTATCCTCGCCGTAGATGACCTTGCGGAAAACAGGGAGCTGGTTGCGCGCTACCTGTCGCGCTCAGGCCACCTGGTGGTTACCGCTGCCAGCGGCGCCGAAGCCCTGCGCACCCTGGCGGATACCGATGTGGATGTGGTGTTGCTCGACCTGATGATGCCGGACATGGATGGCCGCGAGGTGCTAAGCCGCATCAAGGCCAATCCCGACTGGCGGGCGACCCCGGTAATCGTCATTTCGGGCAGCCAGGACATGGATGGCATCATCGCCTGCATTGAGGCCGGCGCCGATGACTACCTGTTCAAACCCTTTAACCCGGTGCTGCTGCAGGCGCGCATCAAGGCCGGCATTGAGCGCAAGCGCTGGCACGACCGCGAGGAGCAGTACCGCCAGCAGCTCGAACGCAATGAAAAATTCATCCGGGCCACCTTCGGCCGTTACCTTTCGGATGAAATTGTCACCGATATTCTGGAGCGGCCTGAAGGGCTGGAGCTGGGCGGCGACCTGCGCGAAGTCACCATTATGATGTCCGACATTCGCGGCTTCACCAGCTTGAGTGAGCACCTCGCGCCTGCCGAGGTGGTCGCCATGCTGAACCGCTACCTGGGCACCATGACTGACATCATCATGGCTCACAATGGCACCATCGATGAATTCATCGGTGACGCAATTCTCACCGTGTTCGGCGCACCTCAGCGGCGTGATGACGATGCCGACCGCGCGGTCCGCTGTGCGCTGGCCATGCAGGCGGCCATGGAGGGCATCAACGCCGACAATCAGGCGGCCGGCCTGCCGGCCTTGACTACCGGCATCGCGCTGAATACCGGCGCCGTCATTGCCGGCAACATCGGCTCCGAACGGCGCAGTAAGTACGGCTTTGTCGGCCACCCCATGAACGTGACATCGCGCATTGAAGACCACTGCGAGGGTGGCGAAATTCTGATCTCCGATAGCACCGCCGTTGCGCTGAGCGGGAATTATACGCTGAGCAACCGGCGCGAACTCGACGCCCGCGGGCTGGACCGCATTGTAGTGGTACACCGTATTGAGGAGGCCACCCATGTTTGAAGGCATACGAATCCTGCTGGTCGAGGACAACGAAATCAATTGCGAGATGCTCGCCCGCCGGCTCACCCGCGCTGGCCTCAGCGTCATCACCGCGGCTGACGGACAACAGGCCTTGCAGATGATGGCCAGCGAGCAACCGGCCCTGGTGCTAATGGACATGAACCTGCCAGTGCTGGATGGCTGGAGTGCCTGCCGCCAGGCCCGCCTGGATGCCCACTTGAAGGATATTCCGATCATTGCACTCACCGCGCATGCCATGGAGACAGACCGCAAAAGCGCACTGGCCGCCGGCTGCGATGATTACGCGACCAAGCCGATCGACTTTCCCGAGCTCATGGCCAAGATTCAACGGTTGCTGCCTGCATGAGCCTGCGACGCCGCCTTACCCTGTCCCTGTGCACAATCCTCGTGCTATTTTCGATCAACGTGGGCACGCACTTCTGGGGCAGCTACGCGCGCCAGGAAAGCATGCTCGCCTACCGCAGCTCGGTGACCGCCGCACAGCTGTCAACCGATGCCGCCCAGCTGCTGGAAAACCAGCGGCAGCAGATTCTGGTGCTGGAGACGCTGCGCGAAACCACCGGTGACATGCTCGATGCCCAGGAGCTGGCCGATGCCGAGGCCGACATCGCCAGTATCGAACGCAAACTGGAAGAGCTGGGCGCACTGACCAGTGAGGTCACGCGGCCACAGTACGAACGCCTGCAGCAGGCCGGCCGCTATTTGTTGGACAGCTGGCTGGCGTTCTATCGAAATTTCAACGACCCCAACTTCGACAGTGACATTGACGACCCGCTACCCTTCGTAGAAACCCTGGAACACCTACGACAGCTGGAACAGCGCCAAGCGTTTATTGCTGCGCAACGCTCCACCATTATTGACCGCACCATTGCGCTCACCGACCGCATCACCGTCATCGGCTTTATCGCCACGATCTTTCTCACCGCACTGCTGGGATTCTTTCTGCTGCGCTATACCAAGCGCTCCTTGAAGCGTCTGAAGCGCGGCACCGAGCAGATCGGCATGGGTGACCTCGACTACCGTATCGCCGATTTCGACGACCGCGGTGAACTCGGCGACCTGGCCAAAGCCTTTAACGACATGTCCGACAAACTGCGCCGGGCTATCGAGGATGTGCGCCAGGCGAAAGACGACGCAGACGATGCCAACGCCGCCAAAAGCCGCTTTCTGGCCAACGTCAGCCATGAGCTGCGCACACCGCTCAATGCCATTATCGGCTATAGCGAAATGCTGCAGGACGAATTGGGGGACGCGGGAGAAATAGACCGCGCTCAGTTTCAAAGCGATTTGGACAAAATTGTACGCTCCGGACGCCAGCTGCTGGCGCTGATCAACGACATTCTTGATCTGTCGAAGATTGAAACCGGGAAGATGACGCTGCATCTGGAAACGTTTGCGGCGGGCGACATCCTTCAACAAGTCTGCGACGCCATGATTCCCTTACTGCGTGAGCGTGAGAATCGACTGCACCTGCCAGACTGGTCAGGCCTGCCGCCAATGCACGTCGACGCCACGCGCTTTCGGCAAATTTTTCTCAACCTGCTGAGTAACGCCTGCAAGTTTACTCGCGGTGGCGACATTTACCTGGAGGCCAGCCATTTTCAGCGCGCCGGCGAACCCTGGCTACAGTTCATCGTGCGCGATACGGGGATTGGGATGGATGCCGCGCAACAAGCGCGCATTTTTGATGCCTTTGTGCAGGCAGAAGACGCCATTAGTGCGAATTACGGCGGCACCGGCCTGGGGTTGGCAATTTGCCGTGAGTACTGCGAGCTGATGGGCGGCCATATCACCGTGGCCAGCGCGCCGGGGGCCGGCGCCACGTTTACGGTTGAGCTGCCCGCGACGGCCCCAGTGTCAGTTCACGCAGGCGCTTGATGGCCTCTTCACGTTTTTGCAGATCTTCACGCAATGTCGCATTGCTGCTCTCAAGGTCGTCAATATGCCTGTTCAGCAAGGCAAAAGCCCCTAGCGAATCGCGCATCAGCAGTGCTGTTGGATGTACATGCATATCGGCTTTAAGCTGCGCGACCAAGCGACGAAATGTCTCTTCTGCGGCGTCGTGGTCGTAAAAGGGGCTGTCGGGCAGCATACCCAGATAGGCAATCGCGATATCCGCTTCCCACTGCGCTGCGGGCTCCACCTCAAGGCGTTTGTAGCGCTGGAAGTGCTGTAGCGCAGCAACGGGATCACCCTCACTCAGGGCCCGGTAGCCGCGTTCGAGAAACGTGTAATCCCGGCTTGGCGCGCTCACGCACTGGCACTCCTTGCCGGTTGCCAAGTTCAGCGTCAGCTCCGGTGTGGACGCTTTCTCCGTGGCTGCCTGCACTGTGGGCGCCTCACCTGCCCCTGCGGCCGCTCCAGGCAGGGCCGCTCCAGGGAAGGCCGCTCCCGGCGGGGCCACCGCGCAGGCGGACAGCAAACCCAACACACCGACGACAAACAGTGAGGTCAAAAAAGTGCGCACAGGGAATGTCCTCAGCCTCTCCAGTCAGCGTGGAGTGTAACACCGTGAGACAGGGGCTGCTAAGCCAAACTCGCGACCAGGCCAGTGCTCATTCAGGCCGCATATGAGGGAACAGGAGAACATCACGAATAGAGGGCGAACCAGTAAGCAGCATCACCAGCCGGTCGATGCCAATGCCCTCTCCCGCAGTGGGCGGCATGCCATATTCCAGCGCGCGGATGTAGTCTGCATCGAAATGCATAGCCTCCTCATCCCCTGCGTCCTTCTCCGCAACCTGGGCACGAAAACGCTCGGCCTGGTCCTCCGCATCGTTCAATTCCGAAAAGCCGTTCGCCAATTCGCGGCCACCCACAAAGAACTCGAAACGCTCGGTCACAAATGGGTCGGCATCACTGCGCCGGGCCAGGGGCGACACTTCCGTAGGATAGGCGGTGATAAAGGTGGGCTGATCCAGGCGGTGCTCTACCGTTTTTTCAAAAATTTCGATCTGCACCTTGCCCAGGCCCCAGCTATCTTTCAACGGGATACCCAGATCGCTGGCGATGGCGCGCGCGCCCTGCTCGTCGCTCAATGCGGCGGCGTTCATTCCAGGGTTGTGGGACAAAATGGACTCGAACACCGTCATACGTGCAAAGGGCTGCGAAAAATCATAGTGTGAACCTTCGTACTCGACGCGGGTATCGCCCAGCACCGTGGCAGTGAGCTGACGCAGCATGTCTTCCGTCAAGTCCATGGCATCGCGGTAATCGGCATAGGCCCAATAAAACTCCAACATGGTGAACTCAGGGTTATGGCGCGTGGACAGCCCCTCGTTGCGGAAGCTGCGGTTGATCTCAAACACCTGCTCTAAGCCCCCAACCACCAAGCGCTTGAGATACAGCTCGGGGGCAATGCGCAGGTACATGTCCATATCCAGCGCGTTGTGGTGCGTCACAAAAGGCTTTGCCGCAGCACCGCCGGGAATCACCTGCATCATGGGCGTTTCCACTTCCATGAAACCGCGGCCGTCCATGTAGTCGCGAATAAAGCGCACAATGCGTGAGCGCAGCGTAAACACAGCGCGCGACTCGGCGTTAACAATCAGGTCCACATAGCGTTGCCGATAGCGCAGCTCCTGATCCGACAGCCCGTGGTATTTGTCCGGCAGCGGCCGCAGCGCCTTGGTCAGCAGCCGGGCCGTGGTCATGTTGATATAGAGGTCACCCTTGCCGGACTTATGCAGCGGGCCCTGAGCACAGACGATATCGCCCAGATCCCAGCTTTTGATCTCGGCCAATGTGGCCTCATCCAACCCCTTACGATTCAGGTATAGCTGGATCTGCCCGGAACCGTCCTGAATTAGCAGGAACGCACCACGGTTGCGTATTAAGCGCCCGGCCACAGCAAAGTGCTGGTCGTCCTGCTCCAACTGCTCTTTGCCACTGGCACCGAATTCCCGCTGCAGGTCTGCCGCCCAGCCGCTGCGCCGAAAATCATTCGGGAACGCGTTGCGTTGCGTACGCAGCTGAGTCAGTTTACCCCGCCGCTCGGCCACTAACTTGTTCTCTTCTTCCGGGCCGCGCGGGGCCTTATCCTGCTCACTCATGATAATGTCCTACAGCCCCTTCTTCAGCGAGGCTTCGATAAACAGATCGATATCACCGTCCAGCACCGCCTGAGTATTGCTCGTCTCGACGCCGGTACGGAGATCCTTGATGCGCGACTGGTCCAACACATAAGAGCGTATCTGGCTGCCCCAGCCAATATCCGCCTTGCTGTCCTCGGTCGCTTGTTTGGCGGCGTTGCGCTTTTGCATCTCCAGCTCATACAGCTTGGCGCGCAGCATCTTCATCGCACGGTCCCGGTTCTGATGCTGGGAGCGCTCCGTTTGGCAAGATGCCACCACACCGCTTGGGTTGTGCGTGATACGCACCGCGGAGTCGGTCTTGTTTACGTGCTGGCCACCGGCACCACTGGAACGATAGGTGTCCACCCGCAGATCAGCCGGGTTGATGTCGATTTCGATATTGTCGTCGATCTCTGGCGACACAAAGACCGACACAAACGACGTGTGACGACGATTACCGGAGTCAAAGGGGGATTTGCGCACCAAGCGGTGCACACCCGTTTCGGTGCGCAACCAGCCAAAAGCGTACTCGCCCTCAAAATGGATTGTGGCGCTCTTGATGCCCGCGACTTCACCCGCCGACACCTCAATCAAGTCTGTTTTAAAGCCGCTGGCCTCGCCCCAACGCAAATACATGCGCAATAGCATTTCCGCCCAGTCCTGGGCTTCGGTGCCACCGGAGCCGGACTGGACGTCAAGGTAGGCATTGTTCGGGTCCATTTCACCGGAAAACATGCGGCGAAATTCCAGCTGCTCAAGGGACTTCAGCAGGGTGTCGATGTCGGCGCGCACTTCGGCTACCGTGCCCTCGTCGTCCTCGACCGCCGCCAGTTCCAACAAGTCAGCCGCATCCCCTGTGGCACCGTCGAGCTGCTCAATCGTAGACACGATTTTTTCCAGCGCGGCGCGTTCGCGGCCCAGCTCCTGGGCGCGCTCTGGATTATCCCAGACGCTGGGTTCGGCCAGTTCCAGCTCTACTTCAGCGAGGCGTTCCTTGCGGCTATCGAAGTCAAAGATACCCCCTGAGCACGGCGGTGCGTGCCTCGATGTCCTTGAGGGTTTGCAGTAACGGATTGATCTCTAACATGGTGAACGTGTCCAGCAGGAAATGGCGCGCAGTGTACCGTAGCGGGAAAAAACAGGCCACCGGCAGCACAAGGCAGGCATGCAGCCCACAGTCACTCCAGCTGCTCTACAATAAGCTGGAGACTGCGCCGCCCGCGAAATTCATTCACGTCCAGCCGATAAGCGGCGCGCACCCATTCTCTGCCCGGGTCCGGCCACTGTTCCAAGTCAATGTTAAACGCGATGGCATCGACCACCTCGTTCGAGCCCGGCAGGCCAAAAACGAGCTTGAGATGCCGCTCCCCAACCAGGCGCTGCTGTACGATGCGAAAATCACCATCAAACAATGGCTCCGGGAAATGCTGGCCCCAGGGCCCGCCAACACGCAGCGCTTCCGCTAGCACCAAATCGAAGTCACCCTCACCCAGCTCGCCATCGGATTCCAGCACCGCCTCCAGGTCCACGTCCCGGCCGTGACGCTCCACCTCGGCAACAAAGGCTGTGGCAAAGGCCGCGTAATGCGCCCCCGATAGCGTTAAACCTGCGGCCATGGCGTGGCCACCAAAGCGGGTCAGCAAACCCGGATGCCGGGTCGCTACCGCATCCAGCACATCGCGAATATGAATGCCTTGAATGGACCGTGCAGAACCCTTGATTTCGTGCCCATCCGGGTCCGCATCTGCGAACACGATGGTCGGGCGATGCAGGCGTTCTTTCACCCGTGAAGCAAGAATGCCGATAACGCCCTGATGCCAGCCGCGCTCATAGAGGGTAATGCCCGCCGGAGCACCATCGCCATCGGCCACCGGGGGAAGTTGCTCCAGCAAGGCAAGCGCCTCCTCCTGCATGCCCTGCTCGATGCGGCGCCGCTCTTCATTCAGCCGCTGCAAGCGCTGCGCGTAATCCATGGCGCGCTGGGGGGTGGACGCCAGCAAACACTCAATACCCACCGACATATCATCCAGGCGGCCCGCTGCATTGAGCCGGGGGCCCACGGTAAACCCAAGGTCGGAGGCCACCGTGTTGGCAGGATTGCGCCCCGCCACATCCAGCAAGGCCATGATGCCCGGGCGCGCCTGGCCGCGGCGGATGCGTTGCAGGCCGGCGGCCACAAGAATTCGGTTATTGCGATCCAGCGGCACCACATCGGCCACGGTGCCCAAGGCCACCAAGTCCAGATATTCGGCAAGATTCGGTTCGGCAATGCCTTTGCGCTCAAACCAGCCACGCTGGCGCAGTTCCGCGCGCAGTGCCAACATGACGTAAAAAATCACGCCCACTCCCGCCAGCGCCTTGCTGGCGAAATCGCAACCCGGCTGGTTCGGGTTCACAATAACCGCAGCCGCAGGCAGCTCGGCACCGGCCAAGTGATGGTCCGTCACCAGTGTCGCAATGCCCAATGCATTCGCTGCAGTAACCCCGTCCAGGCTCGCGATTCCATTGTCCACGGTGATGATCAGATGCGGCTGACGCGTGGCCGCCAACGCGACAATTTCAGGGGTCAGCCCATAGCCGTATTCAAAGCGGTTGGGGACGAGATAATCAACGTCAGCCGCACCCAACGCGCGCAGTGCAGTTATCGCCAGCGCGGTACTGGTGGCACCATCGGCGTCAAAATCACCAATAATCAGCAGACGTTGACCGCTCGCCAGGGCGTCTGCCAGCAGGTTTCCTGCAGCCGCGGTACCCTTTAGCGTGTGCGGCGGCAGCAAATCGCTCAGGGGTAGTTTTAGCTCGGCAGGATTATTGACGCCGCGATTGGCGTAGACCTTGGCCAGTAAGGGAGGCACACCACCTGCCACCAAAGTGGCAGCAGGCGCAACCGCTCTGCGAACAACACGACGAATCACCTGGCAGGCGCTCAGGCGCCCAGATTGTTCGCCATGAAGGCCTGCACGGCCGCAAGATCACAGGGCAACACCTCAAAGCGCTCGCGGCGATCGAACAAGTCCGCCAAATGCAGGGGCAGTGGCGGCTCACAGCCCACCACGGCACGTTGAATGGCCTGCGGGAACTTGGCCGGGTGCGCCGTTGCGAGTGTCACCACGGGAATACCCTCACCAATGCCTGACGCCAGCGCGGCTTTCACGCCGATCGCCGTATGCGGGTCAATCAGATACTCTGACTCACGCCACAGAGCTGCAATTTGCGCGCAGGTTTCTTCGTCAGGCACGCGATAGCTGGAGAACAGCGATCGGGCACGCGCCATGGCGGTGTCGGAGAAATGCACATCGCCGTGATCGAAACCCCGCATGAGCTCGGCAACCGCCGCGCCGTCGCGATCGTAAAGATCAAACAGCAAGCGCTCAAAATTACTGGAGACCGTAATATCCATGCTTGGGGACAGGGTTTGCTCCAGTGTCTGACGGCCATAGGTCGCCGTAGTCATAACCCGGTGCAACACATCGTTACGGTTGGTCGCGATAATCAGCTGGGACACGGGCAGGCCCATTTGATGCGCCAGATAGCCGGCAAAGATATCGCCAAAATTCCCGGTAGGCACTGAAAAAGCAACAGGCCGCGCTGGGCTGCCAAGCGCAACGGCGGCATAAAAGTAATACACAATCTGGGCCATGATGCGCGCCCAGTTAATAGAGTTGACTGCGACCAGGCCGAGGTCATCCGGAAGAAAGCTGCGGTCGCCAAAGCTGGCTTTAACCATCGCCTGGCAATCGTCAAAGTTGCCCTGCACCGCCAAATTGTGAATGTTGTCACCCACCACCGTGGTCATCTGGCGGCGCTGCACTGCAGATACGCGGTCGTGGGGGTGCAGAATGAAGATATCGATATTTTTGCAGCGCTTGCAGCCCTCAATGGCCGCAGACCCGGTATCGCCCGAGGTGGCACCCATAATCACCACCCGCTGGTGGCGGCGCTCCAGCACGTAGTCCAACAAGCGGCCCAGCAGCTGTAAAGCAAAGTCCTTGAACGCCAGCGTTGGCCCGTGAAACAACTCCAATATCCACTGGTTGTGGCCTATCTGTACCAGCGGTGCTACCGCGCCGTGACGAAACACCGCGTAGGTATCGACAATGATCTCACGCAGGTCGTCGGCGGGAATACAATCCCCCACAAACGGCTCGATGATGCGCTGTGCCAGCTGCGGATAGTCCATGCCGGCCATGGCCGCGATATCCTCCGGGCTGAAATGCGGCAGCGTGGCGGGCACGTAAAGGCCGCCGTCAGACGCCAAGCCCGTCAACAGGACTTGTTCGAAGTTCAGTGTGGGGGCCTGCCCCCTGGTGCTGATATATTGCATGCGCGCTCCCGTTAGCCGTCCAGAAACTCGACGCGAATTCTGACCACCTGGCCAGCAATAGTATCGAGCGCCTCAATTTGCGTCACCGCCGCATCGACACGGCCCTGTGCCGCCAGGTTAGTCAGCACAATCAGCGGCACCGTTGTCTGCCCTGCAGCAGGCGCTTTCTGGATCAAGGCCTCAATACTGATGCCGTGATCACTGAATATCGTCGCAATGCGCGACAGCACACCGGTGCGGTCTTCCGCCTCCATACGCAGATACCACGGTGTTTCCACCTCGGCCATGGGCACAATGGGAAGGTCGCGCAGCGCCTCATTGGCAAAGGACAGTGAGGGCACACGGCTAACCTGCCCCGCGCTCAGGTCTCGCGCCAGGTCGACGAGGTCAGCGACCACCGCAGAGGCGGTAGGCTTGCCACCAGCGCCAGCCCCATAATACAAGGTAGGCCCAACGGCACTGCCTTCAACAAGCACCGCATTCTTCACGCCATTCACATTGGCAAGCAGGCGGTCGGCGGGAATCAGGGTGGGATGAACGCGCAATTCCACGCCGCGTGGGCCCTGCTTGGCAATGCCTAAGTGTTTCACCCGGTAACCCAACTCCTCCGCATAGTCCAAATCTTGCGGTGTAAGGCGAGTAATACCTTCGGTGTACACCGAAGCAAACTGCAATGGTATCCCAAAAGCAATAGAGGCCAGAATGACCAGCTTGTGCGCGGCGTCAATGCCCTCTACGTCAAAAGCAGGATCGGCTTCGGCATAGCCCAGCGCCTGCGCTTCGGCCAACACATCGGAGAATTCCCGGCGGTGCTCGCGCATTTCGCTCAAAATAAAGTTGCCGGTGCCGTTAATGATGCCGGCCAACCATTCAATATGGTTGCCTGCCAGGCCTTCGCGTAGCGCTTTGATAATGGGGATTCCACCGGCCACGGCCGCCTCATAGCGCAAGGCAACATTATGCTCAGCAGCCAGCGCAAACAGCTCATTGCCATATTCCGCGATCAAGGCCTTGTTCGCTGTCACCACGTGCTTGCCTGAGCGAATGGCCGCCTCGACCAGCTCGCGGGCGACGGTGGTGCCACCGATGAGCTCGACCAAAACGTCGACCTCGGGGTCTGCCACCACCGCAAAAATATCGCGGCTAACCCGCACGTCGCCCGTATCGCAAGCGGGATTGTCTCTGCGCGCACCGATATGCACAATCGCCAGCGGCGCCTGTGCACGTGCCGCAATCGCCTCGGCATTTTCCTGCAGCAGGTTAAACGTACCGCTACCCACGGTACCCAAACCACAAAGCCCAATTCTTACGGGTTGCACTACACTATCCCCTGTTGCTGCGGTGATGTTCACGCGACTCACGCGTAACCGTCGGCGCGAAACATACGCTTGATATTGCGCAAAGCCTGGCGCGTGCGGTGTTCGTTCTCAATCAGGCCAAAGCGCACGTAGCCCTCCCCGTATTCACCAAAACCGACGCCCGGTGACACGGCAACCTGTGCCTCCTGCAGCAACCGTTTGCTGAACTCGATCGAGCCCAAGGCCTGATAACACTCCGGAATTCGCGCCCAAACGAACATGGTGGCGCGCGGCGGCGTTACCGGCCAGCCCAGCGCGTTCAAACCACTGCACAAGACATCGCGGCGGGCCTTGTACATGGCATTGATTTCCTGCACGCAGGTTTGGTCGCCCTCCAAAGCTGCAATGGCCGCCACCTGAATCGGCGTGAACATGCCGTAGTCGAGGTAAGACTTCATTCGGCCCAAGGCACCCACCAACTGACGGTTGCCACAGCAAAACCCAACCCGCCAACCAGGCATATTGTAGCTCTTGGACATGCTAAAAAACTCTACCGCCACTTCACGGGAACCTTCCACTTGCAGAATTGAAGGCGCGACGTAGCCGTCGTAGCACAGATCAGCATAAGCGAGATCCTGCACCACCCAAATTTGATGCTCGCGGGCGATCGCAATCACGCGTTCGAAGAATTCAAGCTCCACCACCTGCCCCGTAGGGTTGGAAGGAAAACTGAGCACCAGCATTTTGGGCTTGGGCCAGCTATTACGAATAGCGTTTTCCAACTCATCAAAAAAACTGCGCTCGTCACCCATGGGCACGTGACGGATGTCCGCCCCGGAAATTACGAACCCGTAAGGATGAATCGGGTAAGCCGGATTGGGGACCAAAATGGCATCACCCGGGCCCGTGGTAGCCAAGGCCAAGTGCGCCAAACCTTCTTTCGAGCCCAGCGTGACAATCGCCTCACTGGCAGGGTCCAGGGTTACGTTGTAGCGGCGCTGGTACCAGTCACAAATCGCCTTGCGCAGGCGCGGGATGCCCTTGGACTGAGAATAGCGATGCGTATCACCGCGGCGGGCAGTCTCCACCAGCTTGTCCACAATGTGCGACGGGGTGGGCTGGTCCGGATTACCCATGCCGAAGTCGATGATGTCCTGGCCCGCTGCGCGCGCCTGTTGCTTCAGTTCGCCGATAATATTAAACACATAAGGGGGGAGGCGCTGAATACGCTGAAACTGGTCTTCCACGGCACACTGACTCGGTTGGGCGGCTCATAAAGAACCGCAAACTAAAAAAAGGTGGCAAACAGTACGCAGTAGACCGTTGCCTGTCAACGAAAGAGGCCCCACAGAACGTGGGACAGGACGCTATTCCAGCCCGAGTGTCACCATCAGTTCATCGGTAGACTGATAGCCGGGGATCATCTTGCCGGTCGCCGTAATAATCGCCGGGGTACCGCGTACCCCCATGCCTTGGCCAAGCTCGTATTGGTCGGCAACCGGCGAGCCCTGACAGACATTATCAGGCAAAGGTTCACCGTTCTTGAGACGGGTGAGGGCATCCCCGCGGTCGCTCGCGCACCACGCGGTTGCCAATTTACGGTAGCCGTCTGAGGCCAGGCCCGAACGCGGGTAAGCCAGATAGCGCACCTCCACACCGCGCTTGTTCAGCTCAGGAACTTCGCGATGCAGTTTCTGGCAGTAAAAACAGGTGATATCGGTGAACACCGTAATGTGCGAACGGGCTTCACCCTCTGCCGGAAAGATGATCATGTCCTTCGTATCCAACGCCGCCAGTTGCTCGGTACGCTGACCATCGCGACGCTTCTCTGCCAAGTTGACGTAGCCACCGGGGCCAACGGCGTACAAGTCGCCCACAATAAAAAACTGGCCATTTTTGCTCGCATACACCCGCGGGCCGTCAACGAACTGCACCGCGTACATACCTTCGATTTCGCTGTGTTCAACGGCGCCCACTTTCAAACCGTCGCCAGGGCTTTCCAGCATCTGCCGTAGTGAATCTACAACCTCTGCCGGCACCGGCTCCACAGCCTTGGCCGATAAAGCAAAGCCTGCAAGCAGGCAAGCCAGCGCGACGCAGACAACTTGTTTGATCATGGGTATTCCTCAATAACGGGCGGCCGGTGCCGCCGGGATTCATGGTGCCGCGGCTGTTTGGAACGCGCCACCAGTGACAAGTTCCTCAGCCACGAGGGTGGTGCTTGGCATGCAGCTCCTGCATTCGCTGCCGGGCAACATGGGTATAAATTTGCGTGGTGGTTAAGTCGCTGTGCCCCAGCAACATCTGCACGACTCGCAGATCAGCGCCGTGGTTCAGCAAATGCGTTGCAAACGCGTGACGCAGCGTATGCGGCGACAAGGGTTTCGTGATTCCCGCCCGCAGCGCGTAAATTTTAATACGATACCAGAACGCTTGGCGAGTCATCATGGCGCCGCGGCGGCTTGGAAACACCGCCTCGCTGGGCAAGCCCCTAAGCAGCTGTGTTCGTGGGCCGACTAAAAACCGCTGCAGCCAGCTCAACGCCTCCTCACCCATCGGCACCAGGCGCTCCTTACTGCCTTTACCAAACACCCGCACTACACCCTGGTTCAAGCTAACCTGCACCAACTGCAGGCCGGTGAGCTCCGATACCCGCAAACCGCAGGCATACAGCAACTCCAACATGGCGCGATCGCGAAACTCTAAGGGATCGCCCGTGTCTGGTGCCGCCAACAGGCGCTCCACGTCGTGTTCGGACAATGACTTGGGCAAGGGGCGCCCCAGCTGCGGGCTGTCGATATCCAGTGTGGGGTCTGCATCCAGCCGGCCCTCACGCAAAAGGTAGCGATAAAAACCACGCGCGCAGGACATAAATCGCGCCGTGGAGCGCGGTGACTGCCCCTTGCCCAGACAGGCGCCCAAATAGGCCTGCAAGTCTATCCGGTCCGCTTCCAACAGGCTGCCCTTGCGCGCTGCAAGCCAGGCTTGATACTGGCCGAGATCGCGGCGATAGGCGTTAAGTGTGTTATCACTCAGGCCTTTCTCCATCCACAGAGCATCGATGTACTGCTCAATGGCCGGATGTGCAGAGGGTGAGTGGTCAAGCATGGGCTGCAAGACTAGCACCGTTTACTGCGGCGCAAAACAGTCACCGGCCGCAACACAAAAAAGCGGCCACAAGGGCCGCTTTCGAAGCTGACCTGACGCCTTATTTGGCGCCCAGCTTTTCCTTGATACGCGCTGCCTTGCCGGACAGCTCGCGCAAGTAATATAGCTTGGCTTGACGCACATCACCGCGACGCTTAACCGTCACGCTGTCGATCAACTGGCTGTACGCCTGGAAGGTACGCTCAACGCCCACGCCGTGGGAGATTTTGCGTACAGTAAAAGCAGAGTTCAAGCCGCGATTGCGCTTGGCAATACACACGCCCTCGAATGCCTGCAGGCGCTCGCGAGTCCCTTCCTTCACTTTAACCTGCACGACCACGGTGTCACCGGGGCTGAACTCAGGCAAATCTTTTTGCATCTGTTCAGCGTCAAGCTGAGAGATAATCTTGTTGGTGCTCATGGCGCGCTCCTGTCATTTACCGTGCGTAGCTTCACAGCTAACGAATCAACTCACTTGTGTTCCTGGCAATATAGCGCCAGCAATTCCTGTTCTTCGGCCGTCAAGGCCCTGCGCTCCAGCAGCTCGGGCCGCCGTTCAAACGTGCGACCCAAGGCCTGCTTGAGGCGCCAACGGCGTATCCGCTCGTGATCGCCGCTCAGCAATACCTCTGGCACTGCCTGCTCCCGATACGTTTCCGGGCGCGTGTAGTGCGGGCAATCCAGCAAACCATCAACGAAGGAATCCTCCTGTGCCGACAGCGCATGTCCTAAAACCCCCGGCAGCTGGCGAATCACCGCATCCATCACCACCATCGCCGCCAGTTCGCCGCCTGAGAGCACGTAGTCGCCGATGGATAATTCCTCGTCGACCTCGCGCTCAATCAAACGCTCATCTACGCCTTCGTACCGGCCGGCGACCAACACCAGCGCCGATTCCTGCGCCAGGCTAACCGCCTTGCTGTGATCAAAGCGCTGGCCTTGCGGCGACAGGTAAATCACTCTGCCCGCCTGCCCTGCCTGCTCTCTCGCCGCGTGTATCGCGCACTCGAGAGGCTCTACTTTCATCACCATACCAGGGCCGCCGCCAAAGGGCCGGTCGTCCACGGTGCGGTGCCTGTCTTTAGTGAAGTCGCGCGGGTTGCTGAAGCTTACGCTCACCAAGCCCTGCTGTACTGCGCGCCCGGTAATACCGTGCTCGCTGACTGCACTGAACATCTCCGGGAACAGGCTTACCACGGCAATCTGCATGTGCGCCACCTGCCTCCCGCCAATTGGCCCTAATCTTCCGGAAACCAATCGACTTCAATACGGCCCGCCTCTACATCCACCTGCCGCACCGTTGTACCGGGCAACCAGGGAATAAGGCGTTCACGCTGGTCGATGCCACCTTCACAGGCCTTTACCACCAGCACGTCGTTTGCTCCGGTCTCCAGCAGGTAGTCGACTTCGCCGAGCAAAACCTGACCGTTTTCCGTATGGCACCACACCTGCAAGCCCTGCAGTTGATGCCAGTAATAGTCGCCTTCTTCCAACTCGGGCAGCTTATCGCTGTCCACGCTGATTTCCAGCCCCTGGAAGGTTTCGGCCAGATCGCGGTCATCAACACCACGAATATGGGCGACCAACCCCTTGCCTTGCCTGCGCCCCGCCTCGAACTCTATGGGTTCAAGCCCGGTACGGCGATGCACCTTCCAGCCACCGAAGCCAAGGAAATTTTCCATCGGCTCGGTATACGAGTGAATCCGAACCCAGCCCTTGATCCCGTAGCAGCCAGAAATCCGGCCCACCACAAGACGCTCGGCAGCGGCGTCACTCATTTTTGGCTCAGGCAGCTGCGCTGGCCTCTTTAACCAGTTTAGCGACGCGATCAGACATCTGCGCGCCTTGGCCCTGCCAGAAAGCAACGCGCTCGGCGTCTACATTCAAGCGGACTTCCTGGCCACGGGCGACCGGGTTAAAGAAACCCACGCGCTCAATGAAGCGACCATCGCGCGACTTGCGGCTGTCAGTGACCGTCAGGTGATAGAAAGGGCGCTTCTTGGCACCACCACGAGAAAGACGAATTGTTACCATATTCCGTAATTTCCTGAAAATGAGTCGGGATCTGCGGCTAACCTGCCGCCTCATCCACGACAAACACCGGCACTACGGCCGCAAAGGTGGCGTATCATACGGAACTTGGGCAAAATTTAAAAGCCCCGCACCGAGGAAATTTTCAAGGATTCTGGGGGCTTACCACCACGCTCAGCGAAACGGAAAACCGCCGCCGCCGCCCGGTGGCATCATGCCGCCCAGCCCGCGCATCATCCGCTCCATGCCGCCGCCTTTCATTTTCTTCATCATTTTTTGCATCTGCTTGTGTTGTTTCAGCAGACGGTTCAGATCCTGCACTTGCGTGCCAGAACCCAGACAAATGCGGCGCTTGCGCGACCCGGCGATGATATCCGGGTTGCGCCGCTCCTTAACCGTCATGGAGTTGATCATGACCTCCATGCGCGTAAACATTTTCATATCCAGATTTTGCTGCGCCATTTGCGCCATATTTCCCATGCCCGGCAACTTGTCGAGCATGTTGGTGATGCCGCCCATGTTGTTCATCTGCTGCAGCTGGTCACGAAAATCTTCCAAATCGAAGCGGCCACCTTTTTTGACTTTCCGGGCCAGACGCTCGGCTTTTTCCTTGTCGACCTTCTGCTCCGCCTCTTCGATCAGCGACAGCACATCGCCCATGCCGAGAATGCGTGAAGCCAGACGGTCCGGGTGGAAGGGATCCAGAGCCTGCGTTTTTTCGCCTACACCGAGGAACTTGATCGGCTTGCCGGTGATAGTGCGCACAGACAGCGCGGCGCCGCCGCGCGTGTCGGCGTCCACCTTGGTTAGAATGACGCCGGTGAGAGGCAGTGCCTCACCAAAGGCTTTCGCCGTATTAGCGGCATCCTGGCCGGTCATGGCGTCAACGACGAAGAGCGTTTCCACCGGCTGTGCCACGCGGTGCAGCTCGGCAATCTCCACCATCATCGCCTCATCTATGGCAAGACGGCCCGCGGTATCGATAATCAACACATCACTGAAGCGAATACGTGCGTGCTCCATAGCTGCCCTGACGATATCGACGGGCGCCTGTGTCGCATCGCTGGGGAAAAAGTCCACCCCCACCTCTGCCGCCAACGTTTCCAGCTGCTTGATGGCCGCCGGGCGATAAACGTCGGCACTGGCCACCGTCACCGACTTTTTGTCGCGCTCCCTAAGCAGGCGCGCCAGCTTGGCAACCGAAGTGGTTTTACCCGCACCCTGCAGGCCAGCCATCAAAATGACTGCCGGCGGCTGAGTAGCGAGGTTCAAGCCTTCATTCGCCGTACCCATCACCGATTCCAGCTCGGCCTGCACGATGCGCAGGAAGGCCTGGCCAGGGCTTAAGCTTTTACTGACCTCCTGACCCAGCGCACGCTGTTTCACCGCCTCCACGAACTCTTTGACTACCGGCAAGGCAACATCCGCCTCCAGCAGAGCCATACGCACTTCGCGCAGGGTCTCCTGAATGTTGTCTTCGGTCAGGCGTGCCTTGCCGGAAATGGCACGCAAACTCTGGGAAAGGCGATCGGACAGGCTCTCGAACATCGGCAGGACTCTCGGTAACAGGCAGCAACTATTGCTTCTAGACGGACAAATCGGTACAAAGGGCTGCAGTATACGCCACCCGGGTCTAACCCCCAACCATGCCGCTGCCCATGCTCGCTATCGCTGCCGCACTGCTATACATGGCCGCAGCAGCCGTGCATCTGATGCACATTCTGCAGCGCAAGCCGCGTCTCAGCGCCTCAGTAGTCACGCTGGGCAGCGTGGCCTTGGTCTGCCACGCTGTTGTCGCCTGGAACAGCATTTTTGACGACCACAGTGTCCATCTCGGGCTCTACCGGATCCTCGCCTTAATTTCCTTGGTAATCAATCTGGCCTGCATCGCCTGGCTGGTGCGCAGGCCACTACAGAATCTGCTGATCGTGTTGCTGCCACTGTCTGCCTCTACGGTATTGATTTCCGCGTTCGCACCACAAACCGGCACAACCCCTGAAGAACTGGGTAACGGCTTGTTGGTGCATATCGCCGCCTCCATCCTGGCGTACGCAGTACTGACGCTGGCGGCCGTGCAAGCCGCCTTGCTCGCCGTACAGGACCGGCAGTTAAAGCAGCACCGGGCCACCGGCATTGTCAGCTTCCTGCCGCCATTACAGCTGATGGAAACCATGCTTTTCGAACTGGTGTGGATGGGAGTGATTCTGCTGAGCATCGCTATTGCTTCTGGCTTCCTGTATGTCGATGACTTCTTTGCCCAGCACCTGGTGCACAAAACCGTACTCACGCTCATCGCCTGGGTGGTTTACTCCACCCTGCTTTGGGGCCGCTACCAGCTCGGCTGGCGCAGCCAAACAGCGGTGCGCTTTACTTTAGGCGGTTTTATTGTGCTTATGCTGGCCTTCCTCGGCTCCAAGCTGGTGCTGGAACTGGTGTTGCAAAGAGGCTAGCCCGCAGGTTTGCCCTGTCGCTATATCGGTATGTTAGGGTTGCCCCCATACAGCTTTTTGTTCAAGATGCGCAGCTCTTTCATATAAAAGGTTCTCCCCCGCTTTGAACGAAGCCCCGCTGGGTCTCCTCACAGCCTTATTGGTTGTGCTCATTCTTCTCTCAGCTTTCTTCTCCAGCTCTGAAACCAGCATGATGTCGCTTAACCGATACCGGCTGAAACACCTGAGAAAGCAGAAGCACAGAGGTGCACGCCGTGCCAGCAAGCTGCTGGACCGACCGGATCGGCTGATCGGGTTGATTCTGATCGGCAATAATCTGGTCAATATTCTGGCTTCAGCCATCGCTACCGTGATCGCGATACGCTTGTGGGGCGACGCCGGTATCGCCATCGCCACCATCAGCTTGACGCTGATTATTCTGGTCTTCGCGGAAATCACCCCCAAAACGATTGCCGCATTGCACCCGGAGCGCATCGCTTTCCCCGCCAGCGTCATCTTGCTACCGCTGATGAAGGCGATGTATCCCGTGGTCTGGCTGGTGAACGGCGTCACCAACGGTTTGCTGCGCTTGCTGGGCATCGACCCAGGGGCCGCCAAGGAAGAACATGTGTCTTCTGAAGAACTGCGCACAATTGTGACCGAAGCCGGCGCGCTCATCCCCCCGCGCCACCGGGGCATGCTGCTGAACATTCTTGACCTGGAAGAGGTCACCGTCGACGACGTGATGGTGCCGCGCAACGAGGTATACGGCGTTGACTTGGACGACAGCGATGACGACATTCTGCGCTGCCTGCAGGCCACGACCCACACCCGCTTGCCAGTGTGGCGCGATGACATCAACAACATCGTCGGCGTGCTGCATATGCGCAATATCAGCCGCATTATTGATAAGCACGGCCTGGATCGCGACGCCTTGGAGCGAGAAATAGATACCTCCTACTTCATCCCTGAAAGCACCCCTCTGCACACACAGCTGCTGCACTTTCAGAAGAACAAGCTGCGCCTGGCGATTGTGGTAGACGAGTACGGTGAAGTGAGGGGCATCGTTGGACTGGAGGATATTCTGGAAGAGATTGTGGGCGAGTTCACTTCGCGCATGAGCGACACAGGAGACAGTATCTTTGCCCAGCGCGACGGCAGCTATATTATCGCCGGCAACGCCAACCTGCGTGACGTGAATAAAGCGCTGAACTGGGACTTACCCACGGACGGGCCAAAAACCCTGAGCGGGTTAATTCTTGAATACCTGGAATCCTTTCCCGCAGGCAACGCGTGCCTCGCCATTGCCGGTTATCGACTGGAAATTCTGGAATTGCAAGGCAACGTTGTCCAGTCGGTATTGGCTGCCCCTGTTTCGGCTCAGGGCAAAGGCAAGCGTTAGTGCTTTCGAGCTGCAGAACGGTTTAGCGCAGCTGTACCTTGTCGTCCGCAAGACGGCGCTCTGCCGCCAATTGCAACATCTCGCGTCTCTGCGCTGAGCTGGCCATAAACCAGTCGGTGATTTCAGTGGCGCTGCGATAGCAGCCTACGCAAATATCGTTTTCATCCAACAAGCACACCGAGATGCAAGGGGATGCGGGGTCTGCCTCAGACATTATTCCTGCTCCTGTAGCCCATGCTGAAAGCGCGCCGCGTTCTGCACATAGTGCTGCGCATTAAGCCCAACCGCCGCCTGCTCCTGCTCTGAAAACTGCCGCTTCACTTTGGCCGGGGAGCCAAGCACCAGGCTACCGTCCGGTATTTCCATACCTTCGGTAACCAAAGCACCAGCGCCGATCAGGCAGTTACGCCCCACGTTCGCACCGTTCAAGACAATAGCACCAATGCCCACCAAGGCACCGTCGCCGATGGTGCAACCGTGCAACATGGCTTTGTGCCCAACGGTGACATTGGCTCCCACGATCATGGGGAAACCCGGGTCCGCATG
>ERZ887849.1386-NODE-1386-length-22885-cov-51.151774_pt1 | contig 22885 bp, 20 predicted proteins | sample MGYA00521267_ERZ887849 | MGnify/ENA primary metagenome ERZ887849 (study PRJEB32303, sample SAMEA104408601) | aquatic metagenome | biome: Brackish water; feature: Pelagic; material: water | place: Baltic Sea | collected 2014-06-06T16:11:00 | depth 2,863 m ... | reverse complement strand
CTCACCAGCCCCAATCCTCACCAGCCATGCGGCTTGGTTGATTTCCCATTTTATTTACGCTTTTCGGGCCGTTACGCATTAGCAGCTATTGCGATCGGCGCCACGCCCATGGCGCAGTAAATGCGCCTGCCCACATGCCCAATTTGGCGGTTTTGGCACTATCTTCATCGGCGCTATAGCTGGCCGAATATTGCCGATAGGCCAGCGCCAGCCCGGCGCGGACAAGCGCCGCGCCAAGATCGGTTTTTCCGGCAAAACACCGCATCACAACGCGGCCATAGCGATCAACATCAATCAAATCACATTGCAAATGAGGTGCGCTTGCCACCAATGCCTCAAGCGCCTTTTGTGCTGCTGCGCCGCAGGCCCATTTAGCCCCATCTGCATCGGTGCATTGTTGTTTCGTCTCAGGCGCATCAATGCCAAAAAGCCGGATTCGCAATTTGCCACTTCTAAGCGAGTCACCATCGCTAACGCGGGTGATTGTTACGTTTCCTGAAATGGCAAAATTATCGGGAAATTGCCCATCATTTGCCGTGGCTTTAGGAGCGTGGATGCTGCCAAACCCAATGATGAACAGAAAAATACTGCAATGAAGGAGTTTTAGAAAAAATTTCATTAGCAATCTTAATATTATTGACCTTTTAAACAAAGAAGAACTGTCATTTGTCGGTTTGGCGGCCAAGGCTGACCAAGGCTGACCAAGGCTGGCAAAGACCAACCCGCTAAATGGATGGCCTGAAATCATGGGGCGCAGCTATTTTGCAAGGGCAGCAAAAAGGCACCGGTGATAAGTGAAGGGCGCGACTGACGTGAAAGGCCATTAATTGCTGCCCTCGTGCCAGATATGCTGGATTGGTCAGGTCTTTTGGAAACCATCAAACCTAATTGACATAAGGGTTGTTTTTGAACGGATCATTTTCTTCATCCTCTTCATCCTGATCCATCACCCATTCCACCTCAGGGCTCAAATTCACCGCAACGCCGGACGATGCGTCAGGAATGGCAACAAACACGCCTTGCGCTTCGGCCGGAACCGCGCTGCGCATTTTCATTCGGTACAGGACAAATCCCGCCAATAAGAACAAAAATCCGGCAATCGTTGGCATGAATCCGCGGGTGCCAACAACTTCGATCACGGATGCGGCAAGTGGTGATCCGATCACCGCACCGGCGCCATTTACCATCAACAGGCCTGACGACATGGCCACCATCTGGCTTGGCGCCAAATAGTCATTCGCATGGGCGATGAAAAGCGAATAAAGCGAAAAGACCAGCCCGCCAAAAATCAACATCATGATCAAAAGCAGGATAAATTGGTCAGCACCAAAAAGGCTGGCGATGCCAATCGCAATGCCGCCAATGACCGTCGCGCCAAAAATAACAACCCGTCGGTCAAATTTATCGGAAAGGCGACCAACCGGATATTGAAGCGCCAAGGTGCCAAGGGTGATTGAAGTCATGAAATAGCCGACTTGGGTATTGTCCAATCCGATATTGCGCCCATAGACAGCGCCCATACCAAACACCATCGAGATCACGATCCCAACAAATACCATGCCGACAACGGCCAAGGGTGAAACCTGAACCAAGCGGCGGAAACTAATGCGTTCGGGGGCTTCAAAGCTTGGCGCTGCGCTGGCTGTAATCAAAATGGGGACAACCGCAATCGACACCATAACCGATGCCAATAAAAACAATCCGGCGCCACCTGTTTCGCCAAGTGAAATCATCAATTGTCCAGCCGCCATACCCGCCATATTGGTGATCATATAAAGTGATAAAAGCTGGCCGCGAGTTTCATTCGTGGCTTTTTCATTTAACCAGCTTTCGCAGACAATATACATGCCAGCAAAGCTAAAGCCGCTGGCAAAGCGCATACCGGTCCAAACGAATGGGTCAAGAAACACCACATGCAGCAAGACCGCTGCCGAAGCGATGGCAGACATGGCGCCAAAAACCCGAACATGGCCAACGCGGGCTAAAATATGAGGAACAATGATCGAACCGGCAAAAATACCGGCAAAATATCCCGACATAACAATACCGGTCGCAATATTGCTAAACCCGGCTTCGGGCGCGCGGGTGCCAAGCAGAACCACCTGCAAGCCATTGCCCGCAGAAATGAGCAAAAGACCAAAAAACAAAGTCCATGTTGATATGATGGCCCGTAGCATGAGGCACGCCTTTCAAACGTAATATGACGTTGCTTCGCTGTGGTTGAACATATGGCAAACCCTGCCAGCAGTCACAGGGTACGGCGTCACATAACGCGCTAACTGCATGGGGTTTGATAAATCTTACAAGCATGTAAAGTCTGTTCCAAAAGCGTTGCTTGGCAGTCGTTTTAACAACATTGTTGTTGCTTCATGCTGAAATGGCCGGATCATTTGCCAGATAATGGTTTAAAATGGCAAAGACAGTTTCTAATGTCGTTTCCAATAACAAGGTGAGTTGCTGTTCGTCTGCAAGATCCATTCGGGCAAGCATGAATTGTTGCAATGGTGGTGGCAGCTGATCAGGTACCGTGGCGGCATTGCCAAAGGTCAAGCGCAGACATTGATGGATTTCGCTGAACAGCCTATCAGCATCTTGCAGATCGTCAGCGTGATTAGCGTTGATTTTACCGCTGGTTTTCAATTGTGCCAGAATGGCTGATATTGGCTGTCCGGTTTGTTCAAACAGATCGCCATGCTGAAGCCGCATGCCTTGGATCAGCAGATCAAGCTCGACAAGGCCACCATCGCGGGCGCGTAAATGCCATTTTGATTTGGCTTTGCGGACTTTGCGGATCCGCACCAGCATTTTATCAATGGCTGGCCCGATTAGGCTATGATCATGTGGCTGATTAACGATGGCGTGAATCGCCACATGCAATTTTTCGGTTAAATCGGCGTCACCGGCAATCGGCCGCGCTTTGGCAAGGGCGAGTTTTTCCCATATCCATGCATCACCCGCAAAATAGGTTTCCAGCCGATTAAGCGATGTGGCGATGGCGCCAGCTTCACCTTCGGGGCGCAAGCGCAAATCAACCGGATAAAGCACCCCTTCGGCGGTTGCGGTGCTAAGCCAGCTGACCATCGTTTGGGCAAGCCTGGCAAAATAGGTCGGCGCATTTATTTGACGCTTGCCGGCAGATAGCGCCGTATCAGGCGCGTCATAAATGAATAAAAGATCAAGATCAGAACTGACGGTCATTTGCCCAGTGCCAAGCCTGCCAAGCGCAAGGATCGTCACGCTGCCATCAATTTGGCCATGGCGGCGGGTCATATCGGCGCGTGCCAGATCAAGGATCAGACTGACCGTAGCTGTTGCAATCGCGCTAAGGCCGGTTGCAAGGGTTGTGCTGTCAATGGTCTGGCTCAGGGCTTGGATTTCGACCTGAAATTTCCATTCGCGTGCCTTTATCTTGATCTGGTCAAGCGCGTCCTCAACATTGCGTCCATCACAAATTTGCTGCAATTGCGCGGTCATCGTGGTTGCATCGGGTAATGGTTTGAAGAAGCTTTGATAGAGCAATAGATCAAACAGCATTGGATATTGGCGTAAATGATTGCCAAGTTGCGGCGATAGCAACAGAATATCGCATAAAAGGCGGGTTAGATGCCGGTTATAATCAAGAAGCGAGAAAATCTGAACGCTTGCTGGCAGTCCTTCGATAAATTGAGCAAGTGCGGCAAATTTATCATCAGGGGCATCAGCGGCGGTAAAGGACATTAAGATATCGGGCATTAACCGGTTTAGCAGCGCGCGCGCGCGTTCACTGCGCGTTGCCGAAATGCGCCCCGCCATCCAGCCAGACAGCGTATCAGCAATGATTTTAGGTCGTTCAAAACCGTGATTACCAAGCCACCCAACAAGCGCATCATAATCATCAAGCAGAATGTCGGTCATGCCATCTGTTGTGGTCATGCCATCTGTCGTGGTCATGCCGCTATCGGCGGGGTTTAGCAAATCATGCTTTGCGTTCGCGCCAACCTGATCAAGCAAACTGTCTAATCGATTGCAGAAATCAATGGTGGTTGGATGCCCCATGAAATGGGCGAATTTTTCCAAATCTTCGTCGCCACGCGGCAGGCTATGGGTCTGGTTATCGGCAATCATTTGCAGTCTGTGTTCGATGCGGCGCAGCTGGTGATAGGCGGTGCCAAGCGCGGCCGCTTGTTCATTTGTAATCCATTTGGCGGCGGCAAGCGCATCAAGCGCGGCAAGGCTGTTGCGATGCCGCAGCTTTTCATCCCGCCCGCCAGCAACAAGTTGCAGCACATGCGTGAAAAACTCGATTTGCCGAATGCCATTTTTGCCGGTCTTTAGGTTATAGCCGCGCCAGCCATTACCCTGCGGTGGACGGCGAAGCATGGTCTTCATGTCTTCCATCACCGTGTAATCAAGCGTTTTTCGCCATATAAAGGGCTGTATTTGCTCAAGAAAGCTGGCGCCAAGCGCAAGATCGCCTGCCACCGGCTGCGCGCGAATAAAGGCGGCGCGTTCCCATGTGCGGGCAATTGATTCATAATAGCTGATCGCTGCGGTCAGATCGATGCTAACCGCGGTTGCGCCCGGGTCGGGCCGAAGACGCAAATCCACACGCCAGCCAATGCCGTCACTTGTGGCGCTGCCAAGAAGACGGATCAGATCCCGCGTCATGGCGACAAAAAAAGGCTGAACAGCATCTCGATTGTCAAACGGCGCGTTTTGCGTGTCATGAAGCATGATTAAATCAATATCGGATGAAAAATTGAGTTCACCAGCACCTAATTTGCCAAGCGCAAGAACGGTCCAGCCGCATCCTGATAAATCCGAATCAAAACCCTTTATCTTGCCGCGTTGTGCAGCTTGGCGGAACAGATATTGGATCGTTTGCGACAAGACGGTTTGCGCTGCCTCGCTTAGCCATTGCATTTGTTGTGGCATGTCTTTGCGTCCGGCAAGATCGGATAGGGCCACCGCAAGCGCGGTTCTTTCACGCCAGATACGGATTGCCTGTAAAGCGGCTTTCTCGTCACCAGCCGATTGCATTGACGTGATAAAATGGGTTCTTGCAATATCAATCCGGCTTGCTGCTTGGCCGTTCAGGCAAGGGCCGACATCGTCGCCATGGCGCAAAGCAAGCCTTTGAAGATATTGGCTTGTCACCAGCATTGCCGCCAGATCATCTGGCTCATAGCCGCTTTGGGAAAGTGTGTTTTCCGGCCATTTCTGTGTGAATATCGCCGCAAAATCATCGCGAACAGCCTGATTGGCTGGATCAGCGATTGGCAAATTCGGGCAGATTTGGTCAAAATAGATCGGGTTTGTCATAAGGGGTAGTCTATCCGAAATGGTCAGCACTGCTAGCCCAAATTATCGCGGCAAAACTGGCCCTTTTGCAGTGCCAGATTGGCGGGGGTTTGACCAATGTCGAAAGGGACAGAAACTGAGGCTTGTGAATTGGCGGTTGTAAAATCCGGCAAGTTTGGCGATAAGCAGACATGGCAGATCAATCAGGTAACGGTAAAGCGGGCAAAAAAGGCCCATCGGGGCGCAGCTATCGCAATGCGACAGGGTTGACGCGCCAACCAAAAAAGATGCGCGGACGCAAAGTTTCGTCGCAGCGCTGGTTGACGCGTCAGCTCAATGATCCTTTTGTGGCCGAGGCCAAATCGCGTGGTTTTCGATCGCGTGCAGCGTTAAAGCTGGAGCAGATGGATGATCGCTATCATCTGTTGCAGCCGGGCATGGCCATTGTTGATCTGGGTTGTGCGCCTGGCGGCTGGTTGCAGGTGTCATCAATCCGCACCAAGCTTGGCCATGGCAAAGCGCGGCTTGTCGGGATTGACCTGCTGGATACCGAAGGCGTTGTTGGTGCCGATATTTTCACCGGCGATATGACCGATCCCGAAATGCTGGAAACGGTGCGGCTTGCCACTGGCGGGGCGGCAGATGGCGTTTTGAGTGATATGGCGGCAGATACAACCGGTCATCGTGCGACTGATCATTTGCGAACAACGGCCTTGCTTGAGGCGGCATTGGATTTTGCCATTGATGTTTTGAATAAAGACGGGTTTTTTCTGGCGAAATGTTTTCGTGGTGGCGCCGAAAAAACCTTGCTTGATGTGATGCAGCGTAATTTCAAGACGGTTCGGCATGTCAAGCCAGCCGCCAGCCGCGCTGAATCGGTCGAAAGCTATGTTCTTGCCACCGGCTTTCACGGCAATGGACGCGCCGAAGATATTGCGGCCGATATCGCAGCAGGAAGACGTGATGCTGACGGTGCATTAATCATGTAAAGATGTGCGGTTTTGCACTATCAATATGCGGTCGCTTTGCGTATAGTCCCGTGCCACCGGATGAACGGAAGGCACCCTATGAAAATTCGCGACGCTTTTACCTTTGACGATGTGCTTTTAGAGCCAGCGCGCTCGGCCGTATTGCCAGCCAATACTGATATCAGCACGCGCCTAACCCAGAAAATCAATCTTCGTGTTCCGCTTATGTCGGCGGCAATGGATACGGTTACTGAGCATGGTTTGGCCATTGCGATGGCGCAGGCTGGCGGTATTGGCGTTGTCCATAAGAATTTCACCATCGAAGAACAGGCGCTTGAAATTGCCATGGTGAAAAAATTTGAAGCCGGTATGGTTGTTAATCCGCTAACCATCGCGCCGAATCAGCCGCTTCGCGAAGCGCTGGAAATGATGGAACAGAACCGCATTAGCGGCATTCCGGTGGTTGAAGGTAATCAGCGGCTTGTCGGTATTCTAACCAATCGCGATGTGCGTTTTGCCACTGATCCGGGCCAAAGTGTTGCCGATCTGATGACCCGCAATGTTGTAACGGTTCGCGATGGTACAGCCCCTGATGAAGCGCGGCGTTTGCTGCATGAACATCGCATTGAAAAGCTGGTTGTTGTCGATGATACTGGTGCCTGTATCGGGTTGATTACAGTCAAGGATATGGAAAAGGCCCAGAATCACCCGCTGGCATCAAAAGATGATCGCGGGCGGCTTTTGGTAGCGGCGGCAACGGGAGCAGGGCCGGACGGCATTCGCCGCGCCGAAGCTTTGATCGCGGCTGGCGCTGATGTGATTGTCGTTGACACGGCGCATGGTCATTCCGAAGGTGTTTTAGAATCAGTCACCGCGGTGCGGAAGCTTGCCAATCATGTGCAGATCATTGGCGGCAATGTTGCCACGGCTGATGGCGCCAAGGCATTGATCGATTCTGGCGCTGATGCCGTCAAAGTGGGGATTGGGCCTGGATCAATCTGCACCACGCGCATGGTTGCTGGTGTTGGTGTGCCGCAATTGACCGCGATCATGGACGCGGCTGATGTATGTCACAAACAAAATATTCCAGTGATTGCCGACGGCGGCATCAAATATTCGGGTGACCTTGCCAAGGCGATTGCCGCCGGTGGTGACGTAGCGATGATCGGATCATTGCTTGCCGGAACTGATGAAACGCCGGGTGAGGTGTATCTTTATCAGGGACGTTCCTATAAGGCCTATCGCGGCATGGGATCAACCGGTGCAATGGCACGCGGGTCGGCTGACCGCTATTTTCAGGCTGAAATTTCGCAGCCGCTAAAACTTGTTCCCGAAGGTATCGAAGGCCAGGTTCCGTATAAGGGGCCAGTTGAAAATGTTTTGCATCAATTGCTTGGCGGTTTGCGGGCGGCAATGGGCTATACCGGTAATGAATCAATTGCCAAATTACAGGCCAATGCCAAATTCTTGCGTATTACCGGTGCCGGATTGGCGGAATCGCATGTGCATGATGTCACGATCACGCGTGAGGCGCCGAATTACCGACCTGGCATGTAGGCGCAATGCAGTCCGGCCTTGTCGGGCTGGCTGTTTTGTTTTGTTATCTTGTTTGCGGCCTGCAATGGGCCAGATGTGGAAAAATTCATCATGACGCCAGCTGCTAGAATCGCTGCCGTGATCGAAATCCTTGCCGATATGCAGGCGGCCAGTGAGGCCGGAACTTTGCTTGGCAGGCAGGCCGGACAATGGCTTCGCGCCGGATTGCAGCGTCGTCGTTACGCCGGATCGGGCGACCGCGCGGCGGTTGGCGATCTGTTCTGGAAAATTCAACGTGGACGGGCGCGGCTTGGGTGGCATTTGGCGGCGATTGATGCGCCAGCAAATCCGCGCAATATCACGCTTGCGGCCCTAGTGTTAATGGAACAGAAATCAGCCATTCTGCCCCAATTATTTTCTGCCGAAATCGCGCATGCGCCAGCGCCGCTTGATGACGGCGAACAGGCGCTGGTTACCACGCTTGAGACGCGCGATTTTACCGATCCTGCAATGCCTGACCATATTGCGCTTGAATGGCCTGAATGGTTGATGGCTGATGCCAAGGCTGGCCTTGGTGACGGGTTGGCGCGTGAATTGGCGGCATTGATTACCGAGGCGCCAACTGATGTACGGATTAACCCGCTAAAACAACCCGATCGACGCCGCCTTCGTGACCAGCTTGCCGGTCGTGGTATCAAAGGGCATCCAACGCGCCTATCGCCGCTCGGTGTCCGGCTGGAAAAGCGCACAAGGCTTGAAGATCTGCAAGAATGGAAAGCCGGCCTTTTTGATGTTCAAGATGAAGGCTCACAGCTTGCGGCGCTGCTTTGCGATGCGCGGCCGGGGATGCAGGTTGCCGATATCTGCGCAGGTGCTGGTGGTAAATCACTTGTTATGGCCGCAAAAATGGAAAATAAGGGCCGTATTCTGGCGCTTGATCCGGATGCTGAACGGCTGGAGAAAAGTGGCGAGAGACTGCGCCGCGCCGCCATTCATAATGTCGAGCGTAAGCTCGTTGCCGAAAAATGGTCAAACCGCACATGGCGCGGTAAATTTGACCGTGTTGTCGTTGATGCACCTTGTTCGGGGTCAGGCACATGGCGCCGTCAGGTTGATGCCAGATGGCAGCTTACCCCTGAAAAGCTGGACAAGATTAGAGATACACAGGCAATTTTGCTGGAAAAGGCGCGGGCGATGGTCGTTCCAGGTGGACGCATTATCTATATAACCTGTTCGGTTCTTGCCAGTGAAGGCGCTGATCTGATTAAACAATTTCTGGCCAATGCACCAGAAATTGAACTTGCCGATATTGCCGATATCTGGGGTGATACGATTGGCAAGATTGGTGGCGGGGCTTGCCCGCCAACCGATGACGGGCTGTTGCAGCTTTTGCCCGGACGTGATGGTACAGACGGGTTTTTCATTGCCGTTCTTCAGGCAAGGTTGCGTTAACAGCAATCTATTATAATGATCGAATAGGGCCGCATCATGCGGCTGGTGGTAAAGGAATAAAATATGTCCGATTCAATTCTCATTATTGATTTTGGCTCGCAGGTTACGCAATTGATTGCCCGCCGCCTTCGTGAAGCTGGTGTCTATACCGAAATTCTGCCCTGTACCACCGATGTTGAAAAGATCAGTGCCGCCGCACCAAATGGTATCATTCTATCGGGTGGGCCAAATTCGGTTGCGCTTGCCGATACACCGCGGGCGCCGCAAATTGTTTTTGATCTTGGCGTTCCGGTTCTCGGCATTTGCTATGGACAGCAAACCATGTGCGCGCAGCTTGGTGGTCGGGTTGAACCTGGAACAAGCCGCGAATTTGGAAGGGCAGCGCTTGAGATTGCCGCGCCTTGTTCACTGTTTGAAGGGTTTTGGCAGGTTGGTGGCCAGCATACGGTCTGGATGAGCCATGGCGACCATGTTGCCAAATTGCCCGATGGATTTTCTGTTGTTGCAACATCGGCAGGAGCGCCTTTTGCCGCGGTGGCGGATGAATCGCGTCACTATTACGGCGTGCAGTTTCATCCCGAGGTCGTGCATACCCAAAATGGCGCCGATTTATTGGCACGATTTGCCCTTGGCATTTGTGGCTGTACTGGCAGCTGGTCAATGGCGGCCTATCGCAGTCGCGCCATTGCTGCGATCCAGCAGCAGGTTGGCGACGCGCAGGTGATTTGTGGCCTGTCTGGCGGGGTTGATTCATCGGTTGCGGCGGTGTTGATCCATGAGGCGATTGGCGCGCAATTGACCTGTGTTTTTGTCGATCATGGCTTGCTTCGTGCGGGTGAAGCCGAAGAGGTGGTTCGCCTGTTTGGCGATCATTACAATATTCCGCTTATTCATAAAGACGCGTCCGATTTATTCTTGGGCCGTTTGCAAGGGGTCAGCGATCCAGAGGAAAAGCGCAAAATCATTGGCGCCAGCTTTATCGAAGTCTTTGACGGCGAAGCCAGCAAGATCAAGAATGTGCGGTTTTTGGCCCAAGGCACGCTTTATCCAGATGTGATCGAAAGCATTTCAGCCGCCGGAGGCAGCGCGGTAACGATTAAATCGCATCATAATGTTGGCGGGTTGCCTGATGATATGGCGCTTGATCTTGTCGAGCCGCTTCGCGAGCTATTTAAGGATGAGGTGCGCGAACTGGGCCGCGAACTCGGTCTTCCCGAAAGCCTTGTTGGGCGCCACCCGTTTCCGGGGCCTGGGCTTGCCATTCGCATTCCGGGTGATATCACGGTTGAAAAGCTGGATATTTTGCGGGCGGCTGATGCGGTTTATCTTGATGAAATTCGTAAAGCCGGTCTTTATGACGAAATCTGGCAGGCCTTTGCCGTTTTGTTGCCAGTTAAAACCGTTGGCGTGATGGGCGATGCGCGTTCATATGAATATGCTTGCGCCCTTCGGGCGGTGACCTCCAGCGATGGGATGACCGCCGACAGCTATGCTTTTAGCCATGAGTTTTTAAGCCGCGCGGCAACCCGCATTGTCAACGAAGTGCGCGGTGTGAACCGTGTGGTCTATGATGTGACATCAAAACCCCCGGGAACGATTGAGTGGGAATAGGAAATTAATTCTATTATTTTGTGATTAAGCGATAAGCTGAATTGAACTGACATTTGAAAAATCAGTCTGGTTCAGTTCAATGTTTGTTAGTGGGAACATTGAATGGAAAAAGATTTCATTATTGAAAATTTTACACCGCCACCGCACCCAAAAAACATTCAATTGAACGGAAGAACCGTTCGGCTAGAACCATTGGATGCGCTGAAACATGCTGAAGATCTGTTTCAATCAAATTCATTCGATCGTGAAGGCATGAATTGGAAATACTTGCCCTATGGCCCGTTTGAAAAAATAGAAGATTATGCAAATTGGTTGCAAGAAAAAGCGAAGAGCGATGATCCTTCGTTTTTTGCTATCATAAGGCTTTCCGATCATAAGGCAGTCGGCATCGCAAGCTTTCTAAGAATAAATCCCACTGATGGCTCAATCGAAGTCGGGCATATAAATTATTCTCCATTGCTACAAAAGACACGCGAAGGCACAGAAGCGATGTATCTGATGATGAAATGGGTATTTGAAAGCGGGTACAGGCGTTATGAATGGAAATGCAATGCTTTAAACGCGAAGAGCCGATATGCCGCGCAAAGGTTGGGCTTTTCCTACGAAGGTGTTTTCAGGCAAATGGCGATCAACAAAGGCAAAAACAGAAATACAGCCTGGTTTGCGGCAATTGATAAAGAATGGAATGCTCTTAAAGAGAGTTATGAAATTTATCTTTCAGACGATAATTTTGACATTGAGCAAAAACCCAAACGATCGCTCTCTGACCTTACAAAACCAATATTATATAAGCTGGATAACAAAGAGTTTGGTTGAGTCCCAAACACCGGACAATTGGGACATTTTTAAGCGATTGGGACGTTTTTACGTCTCATCCAACGGTTCTTTTGCTTTTCATTGGCGCCGCATAGGCAGATGATTTGATCCTTGCTTTGTCAATTCTGTCCGCAAGCGCAAAGGTCATGCCGCAGCCCAGAAAATTATCTGGCGATTGCAGCCAGTCATTTTGCGCCAAGCCCTGCAGCAGTGCCTGCAAGCATGATGTTATTGCTATAGGGCATGATTGGCTGGCAAATCGCTGGCAAACAAGGTCATGTGAATAACCGGCCAAGGAATAACCGACCTTCGGTGAACCAATTATATCATGTCTGCCTTGTGGCTGGATGCGTCTTTACCGATCACGACGTTATTATATCCGTTCTTGTTTCAATTTTTTAAACCTGCTTAAGATCGCAATTGGTTGCCCCTTCGGGTGCGACAAAAGGGCGGAATATCGGCTCTATCACCAAAATGGAGAGACATTGAAACCCAAATCTAGCGACAGATTTATGGTGTCTGAAGATACCGAAAAACGATTGAAAAACTTTGCCCTTATTCTGGGTATCCTTGGCGCGATTGCGGTCGTGTTTGACCTTTATCCTCTAACAATGTTTTTATCCTTTCCCTTTTGCCTGATCTGGATTTATTGCGGATGGCTGCGGTCTGAGCCACAATTGAAATGGATCAATATCGTATTTTTACTGGTCTATGGCTTTGGTATTGCGCGTTATTTCTGGCTTTATTCGCTGTAAGGGGCATCAAAGATATGGGCAGAGGAAACAACGGCCATGATGAAAAGAGTGATCATCAAACCTGTTGCCGGCGATGAAGCCGGCGATTTATTGCGGCAGTCTGATGATTATATGGCTTCGCTCTATCCGACTGAAAGTAACCATCTTGTCGACCCTGACGCCCTGCAAGGCGAAGGGGGGCGTTTTATCGGTGCCTTTATTGATGATGTTTGCGCGGGTTGTGTTGGTGTTCAGTTTTTTAAAGGCAGCCCGTCTTACGGTGAGATCAAACGGCTTTATGTTGATCCAGCCTATCGCGGCAAGGCAATTGCCAGCCAGCTAATGGCTGAAATTGAACATCTTATCCTTGCTCGAGGCATTAATATGGTACGGCTTGAAACGGGGGTTTTACAAAAGGCGGCGATTGGCCTTTATGAATCTTTGGGCTATTATCATATCCAACCATTTGGCAGCTATCTTCATGATCCGTTGAGCTTGTTTATGGAAAAGCATCTAGTGACAGCGGCACCGACCTGACTGTTGATGCCCCTGACTGTTGATGCCAGTCTGATAATTTGAGTGATTACCGCATGATTTGTCAGATGATGAAAATTATTGCGGGGATCAGAGGTGATGATGCTTTTTGCCTATTTAACAGGTTTTGCCCTAAGTTTTTCATTGATTCTGGCCATTGGGTCGCAAAATGCCTTTGTTTTGCGTCAGGCTATTCTTCGTCAGCATATTGGGGCCATTGTCCTGTTCTGTGCGGTCTCAGATGCGCTGTTGATTATGGTTGGCGTTGGCGGGTTATCGCTTTTAATTGCTGATTTTGTTGATCAGCTGGCGCCATGGCTATTTGGCGGCGCGGCGATCTGGCTTGCCGGATATGGTGTTTTGCGTCTGCGTGATGCGCTTGGCAATCAGGCGCTGACCGCTGATGACCAGCCTGTTGGCAGCCTTGCCGCAAGCCTTGCTATGGCCGCCATTTTGACCTTTGGCAATCCGCATGTCTATCTTGATACGGTGGTGTTGATTGGCACTGTGTCATTGCAATTTGACGGTATGGCAAAAATGGCTTTTGCCGCTGGTGCAATGACGGCCAGTCTGGTGTTCTTCGTCGTTCTTGGCTATTGCGGTTATTTGCTGTCGGGCTTCATGCGGCGCCCACAATCTTGGCGGCTGCTAAATTCAGCTATTGCGCTCATTATGTTTGTGCTGGCGCTGGCCATGTTGCGTGCTGGCGGCTGGGTCTAACGGGGCGGTTCTTGCCGCCCCATTTCAAGACTAATCATCCAGATCTTCTTCAAGGATGGAAATCTGAACATGGTAACAGGTCTCGCCATCTTCATTATCTTGAAACACCACACCGATAAATTCATCTTCCAGCATCAATTCGGCGGAATCATCCTTATTTTCACGACGCGCAAGCGTCAATTTATGATTGCCAAAACGCTGGCGTAAAAAGCGTTGGACTTTTGCGGTATCACTGGCGTTCATCGGGCATGCCTCTTGTTTTGATTTGGCCCTGCTGAAAAATTGGGCCGGATTGTCATAATTATTTATCTTGTACACGACTACCTGATCATGCCTCGTCAGGCAAGCCTAAGGCGATGTTTCATTGGGATTGACGCGTGGTTTTTGTCGCAAACGGGCGGGTAATGGGTTTGATGCCGCGATGTTACTCGCCACCATGATTATTTTGGCTGGTCTACATATGTCTGGCAATTTGGCCGCCGCCATGGCTTGGCCAGGCAGGGCGGGTGGCTATATCGCGGGCCTGACAAAGACTACAACGCATACGTCCACCAAGTTCGGGAACCGGAAATAGCGGCCCAAGCGCCGTTACCAGCGGCACCGGATCAATAATGCTGTTATGGCCGCAGCGGTTGCACCAGCAAAAAACCGACAATCCTTCATGAATCATATCGGCAAGCGTGGTCGGATTCTTTGGTTCGTCCAATGCGGTATGTTGCCGTTTATGCCAACCCATTTTAGACGACCTTTCACAAGCGGTCAGGCAGTGCCTTTGGCATGGGCGTTGCGACCTTTTAATATCTGTTCACTTTTTGTTCTAATTTAGGAATATCTTATATATTAGATATGCGCAATAGACGAAATAGATCTAAACGGTTTTTCTGTTGGGAAAGGCCTAGCTTGTGCCGGTCGGTGGTTAGCCAGTGATCAGGCGTGGCAGGCGATTGAAATAACTAACAATTTCCTGCATTGAGTTGCCTTTGCATAGAATTTTATTGCGATCACGAAGGGTAAATTTTGGTGCTTCGGTTGGATAGCGTTGTTGTTTTTCAACAATATAAAGCGGGGTTTCATGCGTGTGCCGGAATATTGAAAAGGCGGCACTGCCTGGCAAATGATCAATGGCGTAATCGCGCCATTCACCGCTGGCAACGCGGGTGCTATAGGTTGCTAGAATTTGTCCAAGTTCGCTTCGGTTAAAGAATAATGGTTTGCGAAGCTTTTTCGGGTTGGATATACGCTGCATATGGTTTGCTGTTACCTAGCTTTTAGTGGTGGCTGTTTTTCCTATTCCAAGTTATGTTGAGACAGCTTTCGATTAAGGTCAATAAAGCACTGGCATTTCGGTCAAAAGAATTGCTATTACGGTGCCGGATAAATTGGCCGATCGGGCTGTGGATAAACCTTAGATATTCAGCAGTGAAATGCTGTTTTGACCGGAAGTGATTGTTGGACGAATGGCTGATATTTTTGATGAGATTAATGAAGATCTGAAACGTGACCAGATGCAGGAATTATGGTCGCGTTATGGTAAATATGTAATCATTGCGGTTTCGCTGGTGGTTATCGGGGTTGGCGCACGCCAAGGCTATACTGCGTGGCAGGATCGCCAGGCAACCGAAGCCGCCACTATTTATCATCAGGCCTTGAAAGCAGATGATATCGCGTCTGCCTTAACCGCACAGTTTGACACGCTAAGCCCGGGCTATGCGATGCTGGCGCAATTCCGCATCGCCGCAACGCAGGCCGAAAATAAAGATTTCGCTGCCGCCGAGGCGAGCTATCTTGCGTTGTCAAGAGACCCTGATGTAAAGCCACTTTATCAACAAGCGGCAATCTTGCTATCGGTCATGAATGCACCGGCAAGCCGCAAACATGATGAATTGGCCGCACGATTGACCGATCTTGAAAGTCAGGCTGGCCCATGGCAGTCAATGGCGCTTGAGCAGGCAGCGGGTCTGGCTTTGCGGTCAGGTGATCGCAAAGCGGCAATGACCAAATATGAATCGCTGGCAGGTTTGTCGGATATACCGACTGGGGTGCGTCAACGGGCGCGTCAGATGCTGCAAATTCTAAAGGGTTAAAGAATAATGCGTGGTGCGTGGCGCCATGTCATTATTTGAAAAACATGAATCTGGTGAAACAGCATTGATTTCAAATTCATGCTAGGGGAGTTGTCATGACGGCAAGGGGAATGTTGATGAACGGTCTGTCTTTGCTGCGTCCAGTATCGTCGGCGTTCGGCAAATCGCTATTGGCCGGATTTGTTATATTTGCATTATCAGCCTGTTCAGAATCAGAATTGATCCTTAAGGGTGACCGTGTTGCCATCATTACGGCAAGCGATATGATCGCTGCTGATCCGGCGGCGCTTGCCGAAGGCGCTGGCTTGCCTGATGTGATTGATATCTTGAATGCAGGCCATCCCGGGCTAAGTGCCGGTCATGCAGGCGGTAATGTCAAAGCATCATTGCCGTTCAAACTGACATGGCGCGCATCAATTGGTGGGTCTGGCAATAGCCTTACCGAGCTTGCCCAGCCGATGGTGGCTGGTGAGCAGGTCTTTACCGTTGCGCCAAATGGCATGGTCACAGCTTTTGACATAAAGACTGGTAAAGCCAATTGGCAGGTTACGGTTGAAGAATTTACCGATGATCCTTTGCCGGGGATTGCTGGCGGGTTGGCCGTTCGCGGTGAAACATTATTTGTTCATGCTGGCGGGCGCAATCTGGCGGCGTTGTCGGTGCAAGATGGATCAATAATATGGTCAGTATCACTGCGGTTTCCGGTTCGTGGCGGGCCAACGATAGTCGGACAAGAAGTCGTTGCCATAACCGATCTGGACGGTAATATCTTCGCCTATTCAACCAGCGATGGTTCGCTTTTCTGGGAACGGGCAGGCTTGCCGGTCAATACGGTTGTTTATGGTGCGCCGTCACCAGCCTTTGCCAATGATCAATTAGCAGTGGCGGGTTATGGCGGTGATATCAGCCTTCTCGAAGCCAATTCAGGACAGATTATCTGGTCTGATACATTGGCCGCATTCAGCCCGCGGACACCGCTTCAGCGGCTTGGCGACATTCGGGCGCATCCCGTTTTTGATGGTGGCCTTGTTTTTGCAGTCTCTCAGGCAGGACAAATCGCGGCTTTTAATGCGCGATCAGGATTGCTGTTATGGGATCAACCGATTGGCGGTATTGAAATGCCGTGGGTTGCAGGAAAATCACTGTTTTTGCAGACCATTGATGGGCGGCTTTATGCGCTACGCCGCAGTGATGGTGCGGTTCGCTGGGTTGTTGATTTGCCTGGTGCTTTGCCGAAAGGCGTTGTCGCATCAGAAGATATTCCGCGCTATGTTGGGCCGGTCGTGGTTGATGGTAAAGTCATGGTCATATCAAAATCGGGAAGTCTTTTTGCATTTGACGCCAATACCGGTGATGGTGGTAAGACCATTGATGTTGGATCCGATGTTGTGACCTCGCCGCAATTGGGCAGCGGCATGATGTTTGTCCTAAGCGGCAACGGCACTCTCACGGCTTTTGAATAGGATTGTTATTATTTTATGACTGTTACTTTTGCCATTGTTGGCCGCCCAAATGTTGGGAAATCAACGCTGTTCAACCGGTTGATTGGCCGTCAGCATGCGATTGTTGATGACCAGCCGGGGGTGACGCGTGATCGCCGAGAGGGGCAGGGATATCTTGCCACTTTGGCCTTTACCGTTATTGATACGGCCGGTCTTGAAGAGGCTGATGAAGGGTCGCTTGAGGCGCGGATGCGTCGTCAAACCGAAATGGCCATTCGTGATGCTGATATTACTTTGATGGTTGTCGATGCCAAAGCTGGGGTCACGCCGGTTGATAAGTTTTTTGCCAGCGAGATCAGAAAATCGGGCGCGCGGGTCGTGCTGTTGGCGAATAAATGCGAAGGCAAGGCCGGCGCTGCTGGCCTGTCTGAGGCATGGACGCTTGGGCTTGGTGAGCCGGTGCCGATTTCGGCGGCGCATGGCGAGGGGCTTGTTGATTTGCATGATGCCATGCTGGAGGCAGCGCGCGCGATCGGGCTTGGTGATGTTCTGACCGGCGATGCTGATAATGACGCCGATGATCATTTGTTCACCGATGTTGATGGGCTTGATGAAAAGCTGGACGCCGATGGTAACCCCATTGATGTCTGGCAGGATGAACAGGTCAGCCAGCCAATGCGCATTGCCATTGTTGGTCGCCCGAATATGGGAAAATCAACGCTGATCAACAGCTTGATTGACGAAGACCGTTTATTGACCGGCCCTGAGGCCGGTATCACGCGTGATTCAATCGAAGTTCCGTTTCAATGGAATGGCAAGCCATATAAGCTTGTTGATACTGCCGGAATGCGTCGGCGCGCGCGTATTGCCGACAAGGTTGAAAAGCTGATGGTCGATGACGCGTTGCGGGCGGTTCAATATGCGCATCTTTGCGTTTTATTGATTGATGCAACCGAAGAAATTCACAAACAAGACCTATCAATTGCCCGTCTGATCGAAGAAGAAGGCCGTGCGATTGTTATCGGGGCGAATAAATGGGATGTGGTTCGCGATAAACAGGCTGCCAGCGGTCAGATTTCGGATCGGCTGCAAACCTCGCTTGCGCAATTGCGCGGCGTTCCGGTTGTGCAAATGTCAGGGCTGCATAAAAAGGGTCTTAGCAAGCTTCTTGATGCGGCTGATGAGATGTATGGCATTTGGAATACGCGTATTTCCACCGGCCGGTTGAATCGGTGGCTTGATACGATGCTCGAAGCGCACCCGCCGCCATTGGTTGAAGGCCGCCGTCTTCGCATTCGCTATATGACCCAGATTAAAACCCGTCCGCCGACATTTGCATTATTTGTCAGCCGACCTGCAGATTTGCCGGAAAGCTATCTTCGCTATCTGACAAGCGGGCTTCGGGCTGATTTCGGGTTACGCGGTGTGCCAATCCGTATGGTGATGCGCAAGCGTGAAAACCCGTTTGCGCCAAGCTAGGCTCTGGCCAATCTATCAGATAATACCGCCCCAATACGCGCCAGAAGCGCGGCGATATTTTCGCTGCCTTGCTGATCAAGAGCATATTTTCGGGTCATATAGAGGCGACGGTTGATCTCGATCTGGATTGATTGTTGGCGACTGGCGGCACGACCATAATTTTTGGTGATATAGCCACCAGCATAGGGGTGGTTCCAGGCAAAGCTATAGCCAGCCTCGGTAATAAGCCCAGCCAATAGATCGCCAATTGCCGGATCAAGCGTGCTGTGATGCAAATCGCCAAGCACGAAATCGGCAAGCGGTTTGTCATGCTGGTCATGCGATGGCATTGAATGGCAATCAATCAGCAATGATCGGCCAAAATGGCTGTGGGCGGTGGCCAAGGCGGCCTGTACCGCTTGATGATAGGGTTTATGGACAAGCGCGATACGGCTTTCCACCTCGTCCAAAGGCAGCAATTGCCGATGGATCACCTCGCGTGCTGCGGTTAGGCGCGGCAACAGCCCATAGCCAGCGCGAACATGGCGTGATGATGCAGCGGCGGTGTTGGCGGCAGTTGGCGGCGAGGTGAACATGGCGTTATCAAGCGCATCAACCGGCCGGTTTACATCAATATAGGCGCGCGAAATCTGATTATTGATACAGGTGATGCCATGATCGCGAACGCTGCCAATTAATTGGTCAACAGCAAAATCTTCAAGCCCGCGAAGGGCGTTCACATCGGCAATGCTTGCGGCGATAAATTCGGCCGGATAAACCCGCCCTGCATGCGGCGATGACAAGACCACCGCGCTTGGCGGGCAATGCGATGGCGGTGTCAAGATTTCGGCGGTGGTAAAATGCGGCGCCGCAAGCGCAACCAGTGGCAGGATCACCGGCCCTAGATCATCTGATCTTGATTTGGCAACAAGTGATGATGGCTGTTGATTGGGCTGCGCGGATGCGGCTGATGGCAAAATGGGGGCGGGGTCAATCGCGGGATCAACCGCGGCTTGGGCGTCTGACTTTGGCGCGGTGAACATGCTCATAGATACACTCTAACTTGCGATTGTGATGGCGACAATAGCCAAGTTTTGCGCCACGTTGGCATTTGCCGCAATTTGATGACAGGTTTTACGAGATCTGACCGGAATTGGCCGAAAAAAGGCTTGATATGACCGGCCGGTTGGTGCAGATATAGCAAATGGCCATCGTTACCGCGCAAATGGCCCGCCGGTTGGCATAACGCCAGCATCAACGTGAATGTTTTTTGCTGGTTTGACTGGCCGACCATATGAAATAGTGTGGGGGTGTAGCTCAGCGGGAGAGCACTTCGTTGACATCGAAGGGGTCACAGGTTCAATCCCTGTCACTCCCACCATTTCCTATAAGATATTTTTGAAGCAGAGCGTCAGTTTTGGCGCTTTTTTGCTTTCAGGCTTGCACGTTTTGATTTCATCTAATATCGTCTTTATGTCTAATAGTTGTAGACATAGTGTAGACACAGCGTCGAAAGTTAATAGCGCTTCTGCGCTGGATACACCCCCCTTTTGTTATTTAGGCCGGGGCCGATATGCGTAAAAAATTGACCGCCACATTAGTAGCAAAGCTCGCCGTACCTGACGGGAAAAAATCTATCAAGATATTTGATACGGAAGTTGCTGGGCTTGGGGTGCGTAAAATGGCCACAGGCATCGCAAGCTTCATATTCGAAAAGCGGCCAAAAGGTGCAGCTGTAGCTAAACAAATTACGCTTGGCAGATGTGGTGATTGGACGTTGGACCAAGCTCGTGCAAAAGCGAGGCAATTGGCAGTAGATTTTAGCTCGCCCGACTATCTCGCCTCAGAGGTTATTAAGGGCGCAACCCCGACATTTTCTGACGCAGTAAAGCTTTATGACGAACTGGTTCTGTCGCAAAAGTCGAAGACCTATCGAGATAAAACTCTGGGAACACTCAAACGCTACCTCATCAAGCAGCTTGGTTTAATTAAAGTAACTGATGTCACACACAAACACCTCGTGAACATTGTTACGCCAATTATGCAGAGGGATATGCACCCTACTGCTCAATTGGTATGGGAAGCGGCTTCTAACATACTTACTTGGGCCGTAAGAAATGGTCACCGGGATGATAACCCGCTAATCCGTATCAAGCCTGAGTTTAAAAAGAGCCAACGTGACCGTGTCCTTGCCCTCAATGAAATAAAAAAGATTTGGTTTGCAGCTGAAACTCTAACCCCGGTGCATACGGCAGCAGTGAGAACTCTCCTGCTTCTTCCATTCCGAAAGGAGGAACTGCTGAGCTCTAGTTGGTCGGAGCTTGAAGAAGGCTGGTTAAACGTGCCTGCCCAAAGGGCAAAAACTTCTAACCCTTCAAGCCTTTTTGTCAGTTCTTTTGCCGCGACCCAATTTCCAAGCCGACGGAACGATAGTGAATTGATTTTCACTACCAATGGAGTTGTTCCAACGCGCTTGGGCAGTAAAGTTAAATCAAAGCTTGATAGCGCACTGGGTCTGCAGAACTGGGTCTTTCACGACTTCCGTAGAACCTTCTCAACACATATGCACGAAACCAATCAGCCTCACTTTATGATTGAGGCCTGTATCAATCACCGTGACGGAACGCGGCAAGGCGTGGCTGGCGTTTATAATCGCGCCGAATATCGAAACCAGAAACAGGCTGTTCTGCAGCAATGGTCAGATATGGTGGAGGCTGCTGTTGGGTAAACAAGATTGGCCAACAGTTGAGGAGTTTAAGGCGCTGCAGCAGCTTGTGAATGAGGGCAAAGTCACCGCTATAGCAGAACTTATTGAAAAAGATGGCGTTGTCATTCATCGCTGCATTGTTGATGCTCTCAAGAAGCTAGACCACTGGGACAATAATTTGAGGTGGCAAATCACCGAAACCCCAAAAGCCTCTCAAGCTAAAATTGGCATGGCCGGACGACCATCTAGTAGGGAAAAAGACCCGCTACATGCCTTTAGGCGCTATAAATTAGCAATGAAGGTGGCCGAGGCTCACATTCATTACATAGAAACCCACGGCCGAGAGCCCAACCTAAAAGAGGTTAGAGAGTTTATTTTGAATGATAAAGATGTTGCTCGTTTAACCAGGTTTTCAGGCAAGGGGCGAACGACACAAGATAAAATGGTTGCTGACGCAAAATTGCTCTTTGAGCCAAGGTAGAAAAAGCGTGTCACTTAAACCCCAATCAGGGCGCATTTTTGTGACATAAAAAAGAAAATATCAATCACGCATCACCCTAAACGAAAGGATTGCGTGATGGATAAACTTCTTAATCGAAAGAAATCTGCAGAATATTTGAATGAAAAAGGTGTCAGGTCTTCCAGTGTCACACTTGCCAGACTGGCGATGTCCGGTGAGGGGCCAAAATATACCCTTATAGGTCGTACCGCATACTCTAAGCCCGAGTGGCTCGATGAATGGCTTGAGAGCCAGATAACCCCCCATTCTCATTCTATGGCCCATATGCTCTCGAAAAATGGAGGGTCTAATGGCTAACACCTATGACCCTATCAACACACCAGGCCTTTTAGAGCCACTAAAGGGTACTCAGCGCTCAGACGGTTATTTAATCGGCAAAAACCCCCTAATAATTGGTGGAAAAAAAATGGTTGAGGAGGGAATTGTGCCAATCACCCCTCTCAAGGCTATTCGCAAAAATTGCATCGATTGTGCGGGTGGAAGCAAAGGTGAAGCCCGTAGATGCATAGCTATCGAATGTCCCTGCTGGCCATTTCGAATGGGAACCAACCCATTTATGCGGATGAACAAAGCAACCCCTGCTGACAACGGAGGTGACTGCGATGCCTAACCCAATGAAAGAGCGCTTTGATAGAAAAAAAAGGAAAAAAGGGCTAATCGAAGGCTTCGAGCAATACAAAAAGCTGACCTACCGAATGCTAGAGAGCGAGGCTTGGCGATGCCTTCCCTCCAACTACATCAAGTTCTATTTGGAGCTTTGCAGACGTTACAATGGAAGCAACAATGGAAGATTAAGCCTCAGTAAACGTGAAGCCAGTAAGCTTCTGCATATTGGAGATGGGGCTGCCCAGGCAGCCCCAAAAAGACTCGAAGAACACGGCTTAATCAAGGTAACAAAACCAGGCAGTTTCATGGGGCGTAGAGCAACTGAGTATGCCCTTACGGACAAGAGCCTTGATGGTCACCCGCCAACAAACGAATGGCAAAGGTGGAGGAAAAAGAAAAAACAGAAATGGGACATCG
>ERZ887849.1385-NODE-1385-length-22888-cov-12.984058_pt1 | contig 22888 bp, 22 predicted proteins | sample MGYA00521267_ERZ887849 | MGnify/ENA primary metagenome ERZ887849 (study PRJEB32303, sample SAMEA104408601) | aquatic metagenome | biome: Brackish water; feature: Pelagic; material: water | place: Baltic Sea | collected 2014-06-06T16:11:00 | depth 2,863 m ... | reverse complement strand
GATATGCAGGCCTCGATGATGCCTGCCATACCCGAGGCGAAAGTGCAGATTGCCACGGCTGAACGTCTGGCGCGAGGCGCTAAAATTCTGGGCGTACCCGTGCATGCCACCGAGCATGTGTCTGACAAACTCGGGACCACATTGCCCTCCCTGCAAGCCCACTTAAGCGCTTCAGCCAAAGCGGTGCTGCAAAAGCGTCACTTCGACGGTTGTCGTGAGAAAGCCTCAGCAGCCCTGATCCCAACACAGCGCCGACAAGTGCTGGTTGCTGGGGCTGAGACACATGTTTGCGTGATGCAAACGGCACTCAGTCTTTTGGACAGGGGGCTGGAGGTTTGGATCGTGACCGACGCCTGTGGCTCTCGTCATGCCAACGACAAAGCCTCGGCACTCGATCGATTAAGCCGAGTAGGCGCCCAACTCATCACGGCTGAGATGGCGTTGTTTGAATGGTTAGGTGGCGCCGATCATCCCCAGTTTCGGGACGTGTTAAACATTATCAAATCTCGCGACGCAGGCCTGTAAGGTTTCTGCGTCGCGAGTGGTAAGGCCAAACTAATCGGGTTGCATCTCGATTTTGACTTCAAGCACCTCAAGGGAGCCTTGTCGCTCAAGGTTGACTTTGATGTCTTCGGGATTGACTTTGACATACTTTGATATCACAGCAACAAGTTCTTTTTGTAGCTGTGGCAGATAATCTGGCGCCTCAGTCGAGTTGCCACTTCTTTCATGAGCCAGAATGATTTGCAGTCGCTCTTTGGCGACGTTTGCTGAAGTCTTTTTCTGGCCGAGCAGGAATGACAGAAAAGACATCACTTACCTCCGAGCAATCGCTTAAACAGACCAGGCTTGTTGTACTGCGTGAAACGCAGTGGCTTTTCTTCTCCAAGGTATCGCGCCACGATGTCCGAGTAGGCTTCAGCGACATCAGAGCCTTTGATATGGATCGCTGGCAAACCTTGGTTAGATGCCTGAAGCACCGACTCTGATTCGGGAACAACACCAATGAGCTTGATGCGCAAGATGTCTTCAATGTCTTTAAGCGATAACATTTCGCCGTCCTCGACGCGTTTGGGGTTGTACCGCGTCAAAACCAAGAACTCTTTGACACGTTCTTCACCCATCTCTGCGCGACGTGACTTTGAGGCCAGAATGCCCAAGATGCGATCCGAGTCCCTGACAGAGGAAACCTCGGGGTTGGTCACCACCAACGCATCATCAGCAAAATAGGCCGCTAGTAAAGCGCCAGTTTCAATGCCGGCTGGCGAGTCACAAATGATGTATTCAAACCCCATTTCCTTCAGGTCATTGATCACTTTCTCAACGCCCTCTTTGGACAGGGCGTCTTTGTCGCGTGTCTGCGAAGCAGGAAGGATGAACAAGTTTTCTAGGTTCTTATCCTTGATTAAGGCCTGATTGAGTGTGGCCTCGCCTTGGATCACGTTGACAAAGTCATAGACCACACGGCGCTCGCAACCCATGATCAAGTCAAGGTTGCGCAAGCCCACATCAAAATCAATAACAGCAGTTTTGTGCCCACGCATTGCGAGGCCGGAAGAAAAGCTGGCGCTAGTCGTGGTTTTGCCCACGCCGCCTTTGCCCGAAGTCACCACCACAATTCGACTCATGACGTGCGTACCCTCACTTTTTTGAATTCTTTTTCATAAACAACCGACGCCAAACAGCAACGGCCTTTGGTGCAATCTAATTATCCATATTGTCACATGAAGAGGACACTTATGGATGCCTTAGGGTGTATATAACCGAAATTAATACTCAATTGGAGCGTTTTAGTCAGTCAGTGGATCCATGCGCAACGCTTGGTCTTTTAAATAGATCATTCCAGGCTTTCGTAAAAGTGTTGCTGGCAATGTCGAGTCAATTACTCGGTAAATGCCAGCAACAGCCACCAACTCAGCGTCCATTGATGTTGTGAAGATTCTCGCTTGGGCATCGCCGCGTGCGCCAGCCATGGCTTTGCCGCGCAAGGGACCGTAGACGTGGATATTGCCATCCGCGATGACTTCTGCGCCGCGGCTCACCACACCCATCACAATGAGGTCGGCTTGGCGGGCATAAACTCGCTGACCAGAGCGTAGGGGCCCTTCAATCACCAGTGTGGGTGCTGCACTCGCTGTGGTCGCTGATGGCGTCTGGACACTGGGCTTTGCGGGCTCTGCAGCGCTGGTATTGGCTGCTGGCAGTGGCGTTGCGGCTGCCACAGGCTCTGACACTTCACCGGCGGCTTGCGGCGCGGTTGTGGTGCGACTGGTGTTGGCTGATAACTCAACGCTTGCCAAGCCTTTGTCTTGTGCCTGAGTCAGCACGTCGCCCTGAGCCACAACACCGATGACTGGCAGCTTGTGTGCCGAGAATGCCTCTAATAGCGCATCCCAGTCAATCGGTTGATCGATTTCGGTGGCATCGATCACAACGGCTTCGCCAGCAAAGAAGCCACCTGCTTCGGTCATGCGTTGGTTGAGCGAATCGATTAACGTCTTGGTGTCGTTGGACTTTAGCAGCGCTCTAATGGTGTAGAGCGTGGCACTTTTAAATTCGAGCGAAGTGAGGTTGGCAGTCATGGGTGCTTAGGACGAGCGGGTCGCCCAATTGTCCTTTAGGGTCGTGATGCGGTTAATGACAACATGTTCGAGTCGGTTTTCAACACGATCGGGAGCGAAATAGCCAAGCCTTTCAAACTGCCAAACATCGCTAAGGGTTTGCGTACCTGGTTCAAGCCAGCCTTGCACCGTTTGTCTTGAGTCAGGGTTCAGAGATGCCAAAAAATCCGCATCGCCCGTATCTGGGTAGGCTTCAGTAAATAGGCGATCATACAAATGGATGGTCGCCGCAATAGCATGCTTGGCGCTCACCCAAGTCACCGTGCCTTTGACTTTGACAGCGTCTGCGCCAGGCGTGCCGCTGCGCGTTTCAGGTAAGTATTCTGCGTGCACTTCAACCACATGACCATCCTCATCTTGCACGCAACCTGTACAGTGAACCACGTAAGCGTATTTTAACCGCACTTGGTTACCCGGGAAGAGCCTAAAGTATTTCTTGGGCGGATCCAGTGCAAAATCTTCTCGCTCGATCCAAAGCTCGCGGGTCAGTGCGAAGGACCGTTGCCCTGATTCGGGGTGGTGAGGGTGAACTGGCGCGTGACAGGTTTCTTCATAGTCTTCGGGCAGGTTGGTAATCACCAACTTCAGAGGTTTTAAAATGGCCACGCTACGGGGTGCTTTGGGGTCTTGGTCATCGCGCAAGGCTTGCTCTAACACGCTGTAGTCGATGCGTGAGTTTGCTTTTGAGACGCCAGTTCGCTCACAAAATAGACGAATCGACTCGGGCGTGTAGCCGCGCCGACGCAAACCTGCGAGCGTCGGCAAGCGCGGGTCGTCCCAACCGCTGACGTGATGGTCTTTGACCAGCTGAAGTAATTTTCGCTTACTGGTCACAACGTAGCTCATGTTCAATCTTGCGAACTCATACTGACGCGGCAGGGGCCGGGCCAGACAACCCAAATCGGCAAGGGTATTTAACGTCCAGTCATAGAAGGGGCGCTGGTCCTCGAATTCGAGCGTACAGACACTGTGCGTGATGCCTTCGAGAGCGTCTTCAACGGGGTGCGCCCATGCGTACATTGGGTAGATGCACCAGCGGTCGGCCGTGCGGTGGTGATGGGCGTGTCGAATGCGGTAGATGACGGGATCGCGCATGTTCATGTTGGGCGATGTCATGTCGATGCGCGCCCTCAGGGCCAGTGAGCCATCAGGATGCTGGCCGTTGCGCATTTCTTCAAAACGGGTCAGTGATTCATCAATAGGGCGATCACGCCAAGGACTGTCTTGACCAGGCTCGGTCAAGGTGCCCCGCGCTAAACGCATTTGTTCAGGGCTTTGCTCGTCGACGTAGGCATGACCCGCTTTAATCAGCGCCTGTGCAAACGCGTACATCACATCAAAGTAGTCGCTGGCAAAGTAAAGGTAGCTTTGGCCCTTTGACTGCCAATCAAACCCGAGCCATTTGACGGCATCCATGATGGCATCAACGTAGGCTTGCTCTTCTTTTTCAGGGTTGGTGTCATCAAAGCGCAAATGGCAAATGCCACCGTAAGCTGTGGCTAGGCCAAAATTCAAACAAATGCTCTTGGCGTGGCCAATATGTAAAAAGCCGTTGGGCTCGGGAGGGAAGCGCGTACGGATGCGTGCAGGGTCTAAATCGGCCTGATTCAGCGTTTGTGCTGCAGCCGGGGGCGAGGCCCACCGCTTGCCTTCAAAGCGGTTTGCCTTGAGGTCAATTTCAATAACTTGGCGTAGAAAATTGGAGGTCGAAGCCTCCCCATCATGGGGCGTCATAAGCGATTCTTAAGCAACGTGTTGAAAAGCGCGGATACACAAAGTCACATTTTGCCACGTCCGGTCTACACTTACGCCGTTATGCAAATTAGCCACTCAATATTTATGCAAGCCCAAATTGCTTGGGCCATCTCATTGTTTCAAGCCCTCATGGTGCTTGGGCTTGGATTGGTGTGGCTGTTGGCGGTTTGGCAGTGGTTGATCGGCACCACAAAACAACCAACGCGTCTTGCCGCTTACGAATCTTGGTTAGGGGTGTTTGCGGTGGTTGCGCGGGCTGGATTTGGGTTTGGACTGCTGACCTTGGTGCTGGTGGCCGTTGGTTGGTCAACGCTATTTGAGCGTGCGGGTAATGTTTTGGGTCCTTTGTTGTTGGTTCTCACTGCCATTGCCTTTCTCACCAAAACCACAGTTTTTAGCGTCATGATCAACGGCCGAGGCCGCGTCAGTGAGGCGATTTATTCACTCAGCGCGCTGGCAACCGCTTTTGGCTATTCCCTGATTGTGGCGGGTTTGGTGGTAATAGAGACGTGGTTACGAGACCCTGCCGGCGCGAGCCTCATCGATGGGCGTTTTCAGGTCATTGAGTTGCGGCCTATTTTTTTCAATCAGCAGGTGGGTTTACAAGCCCTGTTAACGGTTTTGGGTGCCGCGCTAGCGACAATCGGTTGGATGATTGGCCGTCAAGGCTTGCCATCGAGCGCGCCAGGGTCTGACGCCAAGTCGGTGCGTCTGCCCGCCTCGATCTATCGTCTCTTGTGTGGCTTGGGGTTGCTCGCTGCCATAATCGTGATTGTTGCTTTAGACCAAATGGTAGCAAGCTTGGTGTTGGATCACGGCTCACTGATGGGTCTGTTAAGCGGAAATCTTTTGGCTGAACCTGCGGGGTTATCAACGGGGTTTGCCATGGTCGTGACAGCGAGGCTTGTTGCCTTACTGTTGCTGACTTATTTGGTGCTAATTATGGTGGCTTGGGTTTACGGTGCGGTGGCACCAAGTGCTCAGCGCATGCGCAAACACTTAACGGCTGGTTTGCTATTGGTGGGACCAGGGCTTTGGGCGGGACTTTGGTTACTCCTGTATTTGGGCAAGGGCCGTGACGTGGTGGTTGGGCACTTGACGTTTGATGATGTGGCCAGTGCACCGTCAATGAGCGTTTTGTGGGTCAGCGCTGGGCTTTTGGCGATGGCAAGTGTTGGTCTGCTGGTTGCCCTTTGGCAAAGCTTGACACAAAGCTTGGCGCCCTCGCCATTGCCCGCTAGCCAGCAGACGCTGCCATGATCGAGTACTTATCAGCCGCCATGGGATTAAACCCAAGCGACCCATTATTTTGGATGCCGCTGGTGGTAAGCGCTTTCTTTTTACTGGTCGGCGCCAGCGTGGTGTTGATGGATGGGTTTGGGCTAGGTGTGGGTCTGCTGCTACCTTTTTTATCTGCCAGCGACCGCCAACGTGTGTTCGAGCGGCATGAGTCTTGGGAGGCCAGTTCCAACGCATGGTTGTTACTTGTTTTGGTTCTTGTGATGATCGTATTTCCTTTCGCCTGGGCGGTCTTGGCTAACGGACTGTACTTGGGTTTTCTATTTTTGGTGACCGGCTCGCTGCTGCGTGCCTTGAGTCACCTTTGTTACAAAAATCACCACAATAACCATGCCATTGGCTATTGGTTGTTTGGTTTGGCGAGCTTGTTGGCCACGATTGGGTATGGCCTTTTGCTGGCTGGTTACGTCGCTGGGCTGCAGTGGCGTTTGGATTTGTCGGTTTTTGTGCTCTTGGTCTTGTTATCAGTGGCCATGTCTTTCTTTTTGTTAGGGTGCACTTGGCTGGTTGCTTGGTCGCAAGGCACGCTGTTGGTTAAAACCGCAAGGCTGGCGCGATCATCAGCGCGTTGGACTGCCGCTGGTATGGTGGCAGTATCGTTGACGCTGGGTTTAACGAATCCGGCCGTTTTTTATAAATGGACCCAAGCCAGCTTTTTGATGACGGGCGCTTTGTGGTGGCTACTGATGTTAGCGGCTTTCGTGTGGCTTGAGATTTGTTTGCGTCATTTGATTGCCGAGCTTGTGCCTAAAAGTAACCGTATCCCATTTTTATTGGCCATGCTTTTGTTGGTCCTCATGATGCTTGGCTTGGCTTACAGTGTTTTCCCATTTGTGATTATCGATGAGATGTCGATCTGGGATGCGGTCGCTTCACCGGCGGTGCTTGAAACCGCGTTGATTTGTATTTTGGTGCTGATACCCGTTGTAATTGCGGTTCATGTTGGTCGGTTGTTTCGACGAATGACGCAGCAATCGGTTAGCGTTCAGAAAGTCGCCCAAGCGCAGGTGGCTGCGCGTTGAAACCTGCACCTGAAGTTGGTAAGGACATTTTGTTATCACCAAATAAAAGCGAAGCCACCCCGGCGCGTGAATTGCTGCGCCGGATTTTTGGTCATCAATCCTTTCGAACGCCACAAGCCGAGGTCATCGAACACGTTTTGGCGGGCCATGATGCCTTGGTTTTGATGCCAACGGGCGGTGGCAAGTCCTTGTGTTACCAATTGCCCGCATTACTGAGGCCTGGTGTGGCCGTGGTGGTTTCGCCCCTAATCGCGCTCATGAAAGATCAGGTCACCCAGCTTTGTGCGCTTGGCGTGCGTGCCGCGGTACTGAACTCAACTCTCTCGTGGGATGAAATGCTGAGCGTTGAGCGCTCGCTTAAGCAAGGTAATTTTGATCTGATCTACATGGCACCGGAAAGACTGACCAGTGAACGCATGCTGCAGTTATTGGAGCAAATAACGATTGCGCTGTTTGCCATTGACGAGGCTCACTGCGTCTCGCAATGGGGACATGATTTTCGCCCTGAGTATCTTGGCTTGTCGGTACTGACGCAACGTTGGCCCAACGTGCCTCGCATTGCGCTCACGGCCACGGCCACTGAGCAAACACGGCAGGAAATATTGGCACGCCTTGGCATGACCGCAGCCCGATCGTTTGTAACAGGCTTTGACCGTCCGAACATCTTTTATCAAGTCGCGGAAAAAGACGAGATTCGATCGCAGTTGTGGCAGTTTATTCGCCATCAGCACCGCGGTCAGTCTGGCATTGTTTACTGTGCGTCACGTCAGCGAACCGATGAGTTGGCGTTATGGTTGGTTAACAAAGGCCTCACGGCCTTGCCTTATCACGCCGGTCTTGACCGGGAAACGCGCACCAAACACCAGCAACAGTTCCAACAATCGCCAGATGCGGTGATGGTGGCCACGATTGCCTTTGGTATGGGAATCGACAAACCTGACATCCGTTTTGTGGCGCACGTGGATATGCCCAAGTCCTTAGAACATTACTATCAGGAAACAGGACGTGCGGGTCGCGACGGGCACGCCGCAAGTGCGTGGTTGGCTTACGGTTTGAGTGACGTTTTACAGCGGCAACGCCTGTTTGCAGAGGTGACCGATAACCCGCTCAATCAGCAGCGAATGATTAATGCCTTTGACACCATGGTGTCGTTTTGCGAGTCAATTGAATGCCGGCGTCAGCAATTGCTGGCCCATTTTGGACAGTCCTCTGCGCCTTGCGGTCATTGTGATAATTGTCTGAATTCAGATGCTGTTGAAGATGTCTCTGAGGCAGCCCAGAAAATGCTCTCCGCCGTTTATCGGCTTTGGCGCCAGCGGGGTCAACGATTTGGGTCTGGCCATGTGATCGATATTTTGCGAGGTCGCCCCACGGCTCGGGTGAGCTCGCTAGGCCACGACTCGCTGTCGGTGTTTGGCATCGGGGCAGAACTTAGCGTGGTGCAATGGCGCAGGCTGTTACGTCGATTGTTGTCCGAACAAATGCTGGTGCTTGACGATGAAGGTTATGGCACCTTGGCGTTAACCGAGGCCAGTGTTGCGGTTTTGAAGGGTCAGCAGCGCCTATTAATGCGTTGGGGCTGAGCCCCACAAACGCGTCACCCATGTTCAAGGTCTTAAAGTTGCTCGCTTGGTGGGCCAGGCGGGGGCGTGAGCCCCAAGTGACGCCAAGTCGTCTGTGTGGCCATCCGACCTCGGGGTGTGCGCTGTAGGAAACCATTTTGTATGAGATAGGGCTCGATCACATCTTCGATGGTGTCGCGTTCTTCACCAATAGCAGCTGCCAAACTTTCAACGCCCACGGGGCCACCGTCAAATTTGTGAATGATGGCTTCTAGAAGCTTTCTATCCATGATGTCTAGCCCGAGTGGGTCGACTTCGAGCATGCTCAGGGCCTTAGAGGCGATCTCTTGGCTAATTAAGCCATTGGCTCGGACTTGAGCAAAGTCGCGCACCCGTCGCAGCAGTCGGTTGGCAATTCGCGGGGTGCCACGCGCCCGTCTTGCAATTTCAGCGGCACCGAGTTCGTCAATTTCAGCATTTAGCAGCTTGGCGTTACGTTTGACAATTAACGCCAACTCGTCATGGGAATAGAAGTCAAGCCGCGAGACAATCCCGAAGCGATCACGCAGTGGGTTGGTAAGCATGCCCGCGCGGGTGGTGGCGCCGATGAGTGTGAAGGGCTGTAAATCAAGTTTCACGCTTCGGGCGGCCGGTCCTTCGCCAATCAAGATATCGATCTGAAAGTCTTCTAAGGCAGGGTATAGAATTTCCTCGACCACGGGTGATAAGCGATGGATTTCATCAATGAAGAGCACGTCATTGCGTTCGAGATTGGTCAAAAGCGCTGCCAAATCACCAGCACGCTCCAAAACGGGTCCCGAGGTTTGGCGTAAGTTCACGCCCATTTCATAGGCGACAATGTGTGCGAGCGTGGTTTTACCGAGACCGGGTGGGCCAAAGAGCAACACATGATCAAGCGCTTCGGCCCTATGGCGTGCAGCCTCAATGAAAATCTGCAGCTGTTCGCGAACGTTGTGTTGACCGACGTACTCCGCCAAAGCCTTGGGTCGTAGTGCTCGCTCGACCGACTCTTCAGTGGATGTGCGGCTAACGGGATCGACCAAGCGTTCGGCGGGCGGTTGTGAGGACAGGTTGTCTGACTGTATGGCCATGGGCTGATCACCAAGTGATCGAAGATTGGGTTCGGATCAATCGTACACTATGACAACCTGTAAAACCCATGACACGAATGTCTCGTTGTCTTTATAAGGGCAAGAAAAAAATGGTTCAGTCCCCAACGGTCGCTTTAAAGCCACCAACCTACGCCGATGTTCAGCGCGCTGCTCAAACCCTAGAGGGTGTTGCGCATAGAACCCCCGTGCTGACCAGCCAAAGCCTGAACAAGTCGCTCGGTGCGGAAGTGTTTTTTAAGTGTGAATCTTTTCAGAGAACGGGCGCTTTTAAGTTCCGAGGGGCTTATAACGCGCTGTCAAACCTATCGACTGCCCACAAAAAAGCGGGCGTGGTGGCATATTCTTCGGGCAATCATGCGCAGGCCATTGCGCTTTCGGGCCAGTTGCTCGGCATTTCGACCACGATCGTGATGCCACATGATGCCCCCAGTGCCAAACGGGCGGCCACAGAGGGTTATGGCGCGAAGGTCGTGCTTTATGACCGGTACACTGAAAAGCGCGACGAGATCGCGACCCAGTTGGCGCAGCAACATGGTTTGGCTGTGATCCCACCGTTTAACCACCCCGATGTGATTGCGGGTCAAGGCACGGCAGGTAAAGAGTTATTTGAGCAAGTCGGCCAACTCGATGCCTTCTTGGTTTGCATGGGTGGTGGCGGTCTGGTGTCGGGCTGCTCTTTAGCGGCGAGCGTCTTAAGTCCCGCCTGCGAAATGTATGGTGTCGAGCCAGAAGCTGGCAATGACGGACAAATGTCATTTCGCAGTGGCAAGATCGTCACGATTGACCCGCCCCGGTCTTTGGCTGATGGCGCGGTGACCACCGCGGTTGGTGATTTGACCTTTGCCATCATGCAAAAGAACTTAAAAGATGTTTTAACGGTGAGTGATCAAGCGTTGGTTCAGACCATGCAGTGGTTTGCCCAGCGCATGAAATTAGTGGTTGAGCCCACGGGTTGTTTGGCCGCCGCTGCCGTGATGCAAGGTGCGTTGGCCATTAAGCCGGGGATGCGAGTGGGTGTATTGGTCAGTGGCGGCAATGTTGATTTGGCGTCGTACGGGCAGTTAATGGCCGGTTCAATTAACGTCAGTTAATTGAACCGGAACTGAAGGTCAGGGTAAGACAGGAGATTTTTCAATGCGTATATTGGTTGTCGGTGGGTCGGGGTTTATCGGTCAAAACGTGGTGGGTAAGCTGGTATCGCAAGGTGACACGGTTTACGTGCCCACGCGGCGTTTACCCAGTGCGCGTGAGTTACTCGTCTACCCAACAGTGACTGTTTTAGCGGGTAACACATTCGACCAAGCCACTTTGAATGGCTGGGTTAAGGACGTCGATGCGGTGGTTAATCTGGTTGGCATTTTGCATAGCAAGTCGGGCCAGCCTTACGGACCCGATTTTGCGGCGGTGCATGTGGATTTACCCAAGCGTTTGGCGCAAGCTTGTGTGGATAATGGTGTCACGCGGTTTGTCCATGTCAGTGCGCTTGGTGCCAGCGACCAAGGCAGCAGCCAATATTTACGATCTAAGGCCGCCGGTGAGTTGGCGATTGCCAACATTGCGGCGGCCAATCCCACACTGTGCACCACTGTCTTTAGGCCGTCAGTGGTGTTTGGGCCTAACGACAAATTCATGAATTTATTTGCAAAACTTGCCAAATTTTTTCCCGTCTTACCCATGGCGGGTAGTCGCAGCAAAATGCAGCCCGTTTTTGTGGGTGATGTGGCGCAGGCGGTGGTCAATGTGCTGAAGTCCAAGCATTTTTGCGGCTCGACCTACGATTTGGTGGGCCCCACCGTCTACACACTTGGTGAGTTGGTTAAGTTGTCCACAGAATGGAGTGGTCGAGCTCGCCCCGTGATAGATTTACCCATGCCGTTGGGTCGACTGCAGGCTTTCTTCTTTGAGTGCTTGCCGGGTGAGCCCTTGATGTCACGCGATAACCTGGACTCGTTGCAAACCGATAACGTGAGTGCGATGCCGATGGACTCAGCACTGGGCATTGTGCCCACGGCACTTGAAACAGTTGCACCGAGTTACTTGCGTCAGACTTCGTAAACCGCGACTTTTAACCGTGTCTTAATTGTTAGCCAAATCTTTTAACTGGAGCATTCATGGCCCGTATTCCTTATGCCGATTTAAACAACCCTGAAGCCAAACCGCTGGTTGACCAAATCATCGCTGAGCGTGGCGACATCTTGCATCTCTATCGGATGTTGTTGCAAAGCCCTCCGGTGGCCGCGGGTTGGTTGAATTACTTGACAGCCATTCGTCAGAAATGCCAGCTTTCAGGGGCTTTGCGTGAGCTCGTCATCATGCGTGTGGCGCAACTCAATGGTGCACCTTACGAGGCTGATCAACACCGTCCGATCGCGCTTAAAGAGGGCGTGAGCCAGACGCAACTTGACGCACTGTCAGAGTGGTCATTGCAACCCGAGGTGTTTGACGACACGCAGCGTGCCGTTCTCGCATACACCGATGCCATGACCAAGCAGGTTCATGTGCCAGAGGACATCGCACTTGCTGTACGAGAAAAATTTGATCATCGCCAGCTCGTCGAGTTAACCGCGACCGTTGCTGCCTACAACATGGTTTCGCGGTTTCTTGAAGCCATGGCGATCCACTCAACAGACGACCCCAACAAATAACCAATTTTTTGGTGGGTGTTATTCGTTGCCACTCGGTTAGCGCGACAATGCTTTTAGCGCTAACCGAATGCCTTCAGAGACATCGACGCCTTCTGCCAGGCCTTTGACAGCACCGATCGACTCCTTTTCTGAGTAGCCCAAGGCTGTCAGGGCTTCAATAATGTCGGCTTGGCTGCTTCGGCTAGCGCCAGCGGCACCCTCTACCAATAAATGGCTACCAAACTTGTCTTTGAGTTCTAGCAGCAAACGCTCGGCTGTCTTTTTGCCGATACCAGGAATCCGTGTTAAACGGCCGGCCTCTTGCATGGCAATCGCCTGGGCTAAGTCACTGACTGACATGCCGGATAAAACCGCTAAGGCCATGCGGGCACCGACGCCGGTGATCTTAATGAGCTCACGAAAGGCCCGTCTCTCTTGCTCGGTGGCAAAGCCAAACAGCAAATGGGCGTCCTCGCGGATGACCTGATGAGTCAGGAGCGTGACTTTGCTGCCCAAATCAGGCAAGTCATAAAGCGTCGACATGGAGACTTCGAGCTCGTAGCCAATGCCGCCGACATCAAGCCCAACCCGAGGGGGAGACTTTTCAAATAAAACACCGGTGATACGACTGATCATTCTTGGCCTCTTGATGTATCGGTACTGCGTAAGCGACCTGCACGCGAACTTGAGCGCGATGAACGGCTCGCTGCAGTGGACCACCCTTGGCCATTTAGCGCAGCAAGCATGGGCGCCATATGCGCATGGCATATGGCGCACGCCAAAGCATCGGCGGGGTCAGTATTTGGTGTGGCGTTTAAGGATAATAATCGTTTGACCATTTCTTGGACCTGTTCTTTGGCGGCTTTGCCATGTCCAACGACAGACTTCTTGATTTGTAACGCTGTGTATTCATGCACAGCCAGACCGCTGTCTGACAAAGCACACAACGCGGCGCCTCGAGCTTGGCCAAGCAAGAGTGTGGATTGTGGGTTGGTGTTCACAAACACAATTTCCAAAGCAGCCACGTCGGGCCGGGTTTCTCGCGCGACCTCCCGCAAATTATCCAAGATCACTTGAAGTCGTTCGGGCAAGCTAGCGGCGCTGGGCACGATGATTGTGCCGCTGCTGACGTATTGGAGTGTGGAGCCGCTGGTGTCGATGACACCGAATCCCGTTCGTCGCAATCCAGGATCCACCCCGAGTATTCTCATGTTCGTCTGCTAGGGCTAGTGCCGAAAATGCCGCATGCCGGTCATCACCATCACCACGTCGCGCTCGTTAGCTGCGGCAATGACTTCATCATCACGCATGCTGCCGCCGGGCTGAATCACACAGGTGGCGCCCGCATCAATGACCACATCAAGACCGTCTCTGAATGGGAAAAAAGCATCAGACGCGACTGAGCTGCCTTTCAAATCAAGCCCGCCATTGGCCGCCTTGATGGTGGCAATACGGGCCGAATCGATGCGGCTCATTTGCCCTGCGCCCACGCCAAGCGTCATGCCTTGTCCGGCAAACACGATGGCATTTGACTTCACAAACTTAGCCACGCGCCAAGCAAACATGAGGTCACTCATTTGATCATCAGTGGGTTGACGCTTGGTGACGACTTTTAAAGCCTTTTCATCGAGCAATTGCGAATCGGGTGTCTGAATGAGCCAGCCACCGCCCACGCGTTTGACGTCGATATCGTTTTGATGGTGTCCCATGGGTACTTCAAGCACGCGCACATTTTTTTTATGCTGCAAGACGGCCAGAGCCGATCCCTCAAACCCAGGGGCGAGCAGCACTTCGACAAATTGGGCGCTGACCGCTTCTGCCGTGGCCGCATCAATGGCTCGGTTGAAGGCAATGATGCCCCCAAAAGCCGAGGTCGTGTCCGTGCGAAACGCTTTTTGATAGGCGCCATACACATCGTCGGCCACTGCCACACCACAGGGGTTGGCATGCTTGACGATGACACAGGCTGGTTGATCAAAGCTGCGAACACAGTCCCAAGCCGCGTCAGCGTCAGCGATGTTGTTGTACGACAATGCTTTGCCTTGTAACTGATGAAAGTTACCCAGCAGGCCAGTTGGTACGCTAGGGTCGCGGTAAAACGCAGCCACTTGTTGTGGGTTTTCGCCATAACGCAAGGTTTCTTCACGGAGCAGTTGAAGCGTGAGAGTGCGTGGCCATGTTGCCCTTTCAGGCGTTTCGTTTTGTACGGGCTCAGCCTGGGACAAGCTGCTAAGGTAGGCCGCAATCGCACCATCGTAGGCGCTGGTGTGAGCATAGACCTTAGCGGCAAGCGACAAACGCAAACCAAAACTTGTGTCGCCGTTGTTTTGGTCCATTTCGTTTAAGACTCGGCTGTAGTCGATGGGGTCAATCACAACGGTCACACCACCACTGGCTGTGCCGTGATTCTTGGCGGCAGCGCGCAACATGGCGGGGCCACCGATATCGATGTTTTCAATGGCGTCTTCAAACGTGCAATCGAGTTTGGCGACTGTTTCACGGAAAGGGTAAAGATTAACCACCAACAAGTCGATGGTGTCGATATCGTGTCGTTTTAAGGTTTGCAAGTGTTTGGGGTCATCGCGCCGGGCCAGTAAACCACCATGGATCTTGGGGTGAAGGGTTTTAACGCGCCCATCCAAAATCTCTGGTGAGCCCGTGTGAGTGGCGACTTCGGTCACGGGTAGACCAGCTTGAGTCAGCAGTTTGGCGGTGCCCCCGGTGGACAACAAGCGCACGCGCCGAGCATGCAGGGCACGCGCAAAATCAACGACCCCAGTTTTGTTAGAAACAGAGATCAAAGCAGTTTGAATTTTCATGAATTTGAACAAGTTATAAAAATTTGAAGAGATGGTTCTTTAATCAGTGAGACGCGTTTGTGGCTATAAAAGCTGATGTGTCATTAACTTTTTGCGTAGCGTATTGCGGGTGATGCCTAGCAATTGGGCCGCTTTTGATTGATTGCCTTGCGCGCGAGTCATGGCGATTTGCAGCAATGGTTTTTCCACACAGGACATCACCATGTCCCACATGCCCGAGGGGTCAATGTCGCCAAGGTCGTTCAGATAAGCTTCAAGGTTTAAGCGCACTGATTCATCGAGGGGTGTGATTTTTTTTATCATGATTTTTCTCGGTTTAAGCAGCCATCTTGTTTTCTAACAGATCAGGTGCATCAGCAATGGTCTGATTAAACCACTTTGAGACTACGAATGCTTGTTGTGCGGTGCTATCGATTGCGTTAATGGTGCTGACCATGGTTTGACCGCCGGGCAAGTCTTTCATGTACCAGCCAATGTGTTTTCGCGCGGTTCGTACACCCACTGTCTCACCGTAAAACCGGTAGTGGTCATCCAGATGCGTGAGCAAGTGGTCACGGATTTCAGCCAGTGTTATTGGCCGGTGTGTTTCACCCGTTCGGAGGTAGTGATCGACTTCGCGAAACAACCAAGGACGCCCCATCGCCGCGCGACCAATCATGACAGCGTCCGCTCCGGAATAAGCCAATACTTGTCGGGCTTTCTCAGGGCTATCGATGTCGCCATTGGCAATCACAGGGATCTTGATGGCCGCTTTAACCGCCTTGATGGTGTCGTACTCGGCTTGACCCTCGTATAAGTCGGCACGCGTGCGACCGTGCAATGTCAACGCGGCGATGCCCAATGATTCGGCTAACGTGGCGATACGCACGGCGTTACGACTGTACTGATCCCAGCCGGTGCGCGTTTTTAAAGTGACCGGCACATTGTGCACCGCACACGCTTGAACCACTCGGTCAATGATTCGTTTGACAAGGTCTTCGTGGCGCAGCAAGGCAGAGCCAGCTGCTGTCTTACAAACTTTTTTAACGGGACAACCCATGTTGATATCGATGATGCGAGCGCCTTTGCCAATGTTAAAAACTGCGGCTTGGGCCATCATGTCGGGATCGGCACCAGCGATTTGCACCGTGATGGGGTCAAGCTCGCCATCGTGGTTTATGCGTCTTGACGTTTTAACGCTATCCCATAGTGCAGGGTTACTGGCGGCCATTTCAGAGATGGCGTGACCTGCCCCCAGCCGTTTACAGAGCTGACGAAATGGGCGGTCGGTAACCCCCGCCATGGGGGCAACAAACACATTGTTTGGAAATGTCCATGAGCCAATTTGCATGGACTCATTGTATAAGACACCGATGCTATACACGTGCGCGATTGAACGATTTAATGCCGTAATCCTTGCATCAGGTGGCGCGCCAAGGGCGCACGCAATGCGGGTAGGGTATCTAGCGCTAACAAAGCCAGCCCTGCACCATGCTCGACCGCGGGCCATTGGGTCGTAAAAATACTCGACATGGTACGCGTCAGGTTGACGGTCACGGTGCGGTCATATTGACGCAAATTGGCGTAGATGGACAGTGACCGAGCCGGATCGCGATTGCTTTGCGCCATCCAGTCGCGCAAACAGTGGGCAAGGGTGGCCACGTCTCTTAGTCCGAGGTTAAGGCCTTGACCAGCCACGGGGTGCAGCGTTTGGGCTGCGTTGCCCACGTTGACGATACGACCTTGAACAGGCGTTGGGTCAACGCTTTGATAAAGGGAAAAACCGTTGAAGTCCGATAAAACTTCAAAGTGGCCCAGACGATCGCCAAACGTTTGCCGCATGGCTTGCGACAAGGCTTCAGGCTTTAAGCCCAGAAGGGCTTGGGCACGATCGGGGGCGCAACACCAGACGATTGATTGAGCGCCGTGATGGTCAGGGTGGGGCAAGACAGCAAATGGTCCTTCGCGGGTAAATCGCTCAAAGGCCCAACCAACCTTGGGTTGACTTACTCGCGCAACACCCAGCAATGCGACTTGTGAATGAGTTTCTTTGGCCTGCGAGCCGGTAGGTCCTGTTTGCGTCTGGTGGTTCATACCGTCGGCGCGAATCACCAGTTTGGCGGTGGTTTGGATGTCACCGGTGGTAACAATCACGTCATTGCCATGTTGTTCGGCCTGAGCAGGTTCACCCGTAAAAAGGGTCACACCGGCCTGGTTGGCGGCTTCGAGTAATGTTTCATGTAATTGACTGTAGCGCAGCACGTGCCCCAATGACGGCACGGCAAAGTCCTCAGCACGGATCAACGTGCGGCCGAGCCGGCCCTTTTGTGAAACATGAATGGTGTGTATTGAGGCCACTTCATTGGGCCAAGCGTTTAAGTCAGCCAGTAAAACCCGACTACCCTCATTGATCGCTATGACTCGGGTGTCGTTGGCCACGGATCGGTCATAGCGGGTGCGCTGTTCGGATTGGAATAAAGCCACTCGGGCGGGATCGGGTGCCAAGCGCGCAAGCAATAGGGCCAATGCACTGCCGGTTGGGCCGCCGCCCACAATGGCAACATCAAAAGTCATGGTGGTTTTCTGATCCAACGCAGTCATTACGTACTCATCGGGCTATTGTCACTTGATTAAGAGAAGTCTTTACTAAGAATACGTGATTTACAGTGGGCTCGGCATTAAACTCTGGTCATGAACACGACTAATACACCACCTGTCCATCCCGATGCGCCGACTCATGACGCTGATTCTGCTGAGGTGCTGGGTGAATCCGTTGCCTACCCACCCGCTGCGGTCAAAAGCAAAGTGCTGGCGGGTCTTTTGTCCTTCTACGGCGGCTGGTTTGGCGCACATTGGTACTACCTGGGTCGCCCTCGGCCTTGGTTATTGACGGTTTTGGCGGCTGTGATGTTTGCCATTGCTTTTCAATCAGAGGTTTGGTGGGACAGTCCAGCGATCTTTGTGGTGTTCATTCCAGCTGTGGCAGGATTTATTGAAGCCATCGTCTTGTGTTTGAGGTCTGACGAAAAGTTTGATGCGCGCTACAACCCGGGTTACCAGCGGGTCGGACACACCGGTTGGGGTCCGATTTTGGTCGCTATCTCCGGGCTGTTGCTTGGTACCGTTCTGATGTTGTTCGGGATTGCCCATGTGGTGTTACACATTTGGACCCGCATGGGGTTGCTAGACGGCTTGAATTTCTAGCACCTGCCCGCACGCATCAGTTCTTCAATGGTCTTGCGTTCAACCGGCACGCCACGGGTGATGAGTTCGCAGCCTTGCTCGGTCACCAGTGCATCGTCTTCAATCCGTATACCAATATTCCAAAACGGCTCTGGGACATGATCATTGGGTCTGATATAGAGACCAGGTTCAATGGTCAGCACCATGCCAGGCTCTAAAGGCCGCCAATCAGGCTCTTCGACATCGAGTTCGGTCAGTCGATAAGGGCCGACATCATGCACATCAAGACCCAGCCAGTGGCCGGTTCGGTGCATGTAAAAAGGTTGATAGCTTCGGGTCTCGATGGCCTCAGCCAACGAGCCCTTCAAAATGCCTACATCAATTAACCCTTGGCAAAGCACATTGACCGCGGCCTCATGGCCAGCATTAAACGACTCGCCGGGTCGGGTCAAAGCAACAGCGGCTGCTTGCGCGGCTAAGACGATGTCGTAGAGTGCGGCTTGTGGCCCAGTGAAGCGGCCATTGGCGGGGAAAGTGCGGGTGATGTCTGAGGCGTAGCCGTGTAACTCGCAACCCGCGTCAATCAAGATCAAGTCACCGTCTTTGATCGTGCTGTGGCCCGCGCGGTGATGTAAGACGCAGGCGTTAGCGCCTGTTGCCACGATGGTTTCGTAGGCCGTGCCTTGAGCGCCGCCTTGCAGAAAAACCCGCAGTAGTTCGGCCTCGAGTGATCGCTCGGCTTGGCCAGGTTGCACGCGACGCATGGCCTCGCAGTGCCCCTGTGCGGCGATGTGCGCGGCTTGGCGCATGATGGTTTGTTCGTGGGCGTCTTTGATGAGGCGCTGGCGGCTCAACAATGGGGTTAGGTCGATCCAGCGCTCAGGTAGGGCGCGCGTGCCGCGTGTTTGTTGTCTTGCGCTGGTGATCCAGCGCTGTAACTGCATGGGTAAGTCAGCAACCGCTGCGCGATGTAAAGGCGCAAAAACGGTGGTGGCACCGACTAAAGCCTTTGGTAACCATTCTGATAAGGCATCGATCGAGTGTGCCTGATCAAATCCAAAGGCAACGAGTGCGGCCTCGGGGCCCCAGCGCACCCCATCCCAGATCTCGGTGTTCGGGTCTTTGGCTTGACAGAATAAGATGCTTTCGCTTGATCCGTCAGCGTGGGCCACCATGATTAACCATGCCGCGGGCTCAGTAAAACCTGTTAGGTAGTAAAACTGGTTGTCAAAGCGAAACGGGTGGGGGTTGGAGGCATTGCGTAAACTAGGCTCGCCGGTCGGTATGACGGCGACGCCACCGCCCTGGTCGTGCATCCATCGCAAGACGCGCGCGCGTCGCGCCTGGTAGACGTGGACATCGTGGATGGGGGAAACTAGGCTCATGGCTTGGGTCACTATCTGATGTTTGATACGGTGATACTACAATTGAGAGCTGATATGTATTGGCACAGTTGAGATTCTAAAGGGTTGTTGGCATGGATCTGTTGAGTTGGTTGGTCCCTTGGGAGTTTTCTCCGGCGCTGTTGCTGTGTTTTGCGGTGGGCATCTACCTCTTCGTGCGCGGACAGCGGGTCCACCGTGTCAGCACCGCGCGCAAGATTTTCTTCTGGACAGGCTTGGTGTTGCTGTACCTGTCCATGCACACCTTGCTGGACTACTACGCTGAACGCATGTTCTTTATGCACCGAATTCAACATTTGGTCCTGCATCACTTGGGTCCTTTGGTTTTGATGGCAGCCTACCCGGGTTCTGTCATGCGCGCTGGCCTGCCACTGACCTGGCGATCGGCATTGCGCCGCTTTAACCAAACAGTGCCCGGACGTGCGCTGATTGCGACACTGACCAACCCCATTTTTGTGCCAGCCCTGTTTGTGTTTTTGGTCATTATTTGGTTGATTCCTTCCGTTCAGTTTTATTCCATGCTCGATTGGCGCTTGTATCGGGTCATGAACTGGTCGGTTGTGATCAGTGGGTTCATGTATTGGAACTTGATTCTTGACCGTCGCCCCTCGCCACCTGCGGCCATGTCACCGGGCGGTCGGGTGATCTCGCCCATTGTTACCATGGCCCCTCAGATGGTAGCCGGCGCTGTGATTGCTTTCACCGAAAAAGACTTGTACCCCTTGTTTGACCTGTGTGGGCGAGCCATCCCGATGGAGGCGGTTACAGATCAAGCCATTGGTGGTTTGACGATGTGGATACCAGCCGCCATGACTGAGGTCGTGGGTTTGTTGGTGGCGCTTAAAACAGTGATGCGGCTGTCGGCCAAAGGGCGATGGGGAAACGGCTTGACACTCGCGACGCGTCAAGCGTTAGAGGCGCAAGAGGCGAAGACTGCAAAACAATCCCATGACAAGCAGGGCGAGCAAGGCGTCCCGGGAACACACAGACACTAGAAGCAGCCGCACCGTCTGAGAGCTCAGCCCCACACAAAGCCCTGAGTTAAGTGTGTTGAGCATCGAATCCTTTGCGGTATCCGGTGCTTGTGATCAAAAACGAGACTACGGTTTTAAATTGTGATATTTGCGGCCAATGGCCACGGTGGCCGCGAACATGCCGGCTTTGCTGCCGCAGTCGTATCGAATACCATCGTAGCGGTGAGCAAACACGGGCTTTTCGTTTAAAAGAGAGGCGATACCATCGGTGAGCTGGATTTCGCCGCCTGATCCAGCTTGGGTGCGGCGCAGGTGGGCAAAAATTCGCGCATCAAGCACATAACGTCCAACCACGGCCAATGTTGATGGCGCGTCTGCGGGATTGGGTTTTTCAATAATGCCGTTCACGCGCTCGGTGAGCTCGTCAATGCGCTCGCTAGAGACAATGCCGTATTTGTTGGTGTCTTGGCGCGGCACGGTTTCAACCCCCAAGATACTGCCCTGGTGGGTCAGCGCGGCATCTATCAACTGGCTCAGCACCGGTTGGTCAGCATCGATTAAGTCGTCTGCCAACAAAACCGCAAACGGCTCATCACCAACAATGGGTGCTGCCGTTAAAACGGCGTGGCCAAGTCCCAGAGGGGCGGATTGGCGGATATAGATACAATTGACATGGTTGGGTAAGATGTCTCTGACCAGTGACAGTAGGGCATGCTTGCCTTTGCGTTCAAGTTCTAGTTCAAGCTCGGGTGCGACATCAAAATGATCTTCAATCGAGCGTTTGCTGCGGCCTGTCACAAAAATGAGATCCGTGATGCCGGCAGCCACTGCTTCTTCGACGGCGTATTGGATCAAGGGCTTGTCCACGACGGTTAGCATTTCTTTGGGCATGGCCTTGGTGGCTGGTAAAAATCGAGTGCCCAAACCGGCAACAGGGAAGACCGCTTTTCTGACAGGACGCATTATGTTTCCAGTAACTCTAATAAAGAGCCACTATCATAAGCCAATGAGCCTACAAAACCATATCGCCAGACTCACGTTTGCCATCGCCGTATTGGCTGCAGCACTTGGGTCATATTTTGTGTCGCCGGTGCTTGCGCAGCCCGCTGGCTTGCCTTCGATTGGTGCGGTTTCTTCTTCAGAGTTATCACCCGCGTGGGAGCAACGTCTGGGTGACTCAATTATTGCGCAGGGACGCCGCGATCCGACGTTCGTTCACGATGCTGAGCTGAATCAATATCTCAATGACATGGGCCACCGATTGGCGCAAAACGTCCAAGGGGGCGCACCGCGTATCGAAGTGTTTGGTGTGCGTGACGCTGCCTTTAACGCTTTTGCTATGCCAGGTGGCTACATTGGCATTAACACGGGCTTGATCGTGCAGTCAGACTCAGAGTCGGAATTGGCGGGTGTGATGGCGCACGAAATCGCACACGTTTCGCAGCGTCACATTGCACGCGGTCTGACACAAAGTCAACAAAGCAGCAACATTGCCATGGCCAGTGTCGCGGCTGCTCTTTTGGCGGCACTGGTGGGTGGCGTTGACCTGGCAGCAGGGATCTCCGCCTTCGGTCAGGCCGCTGCCATTGATCAGCAATTGGGGTTCTCACGGTCTGCCGAGCGTGAGGCAGATCGGGTGGGGTTTCAAATGCTTAACCAATCAGGATACGACCCCAGAGGCTTGCAAGACATGTTCGCCAAGCTGATGCAGGCCTCGCAAATGAATGTCAGCCGCACAGGCACCAGTTACCTGAGTACACACCCTTTGAGCATTGATCGCATGACTGACATGCAAAATCGCACGCAGCTCACAAACCGTTCGCGTGTCCCAAACTCCGAAGCCTTTTGGTACATGCGAGCCAAATCAATGATCCTGCAAGCGACCTCGCGCCAAGCGCTCACGCGCGTGGTGGATCGCCTGCAAAACGACGGTCAGCAGTTAAAGGGGACGCCGCGCTCGGCGGCTTGGCTAGCCTTGGCTGAGTTGGCCACGCAGAAAGAGCAATTTGACGATGCTGAGCGTTTTTATGCTTATGCCAAGCAAGGTGTGTCGGATAATCCTTACTTGGCGCGTTTGGGTGGCGCGCTGGCATTGGCTAAAGGCCAGTCCAGCCAAGCCTTAACGTTGGTTGATCAAGCCTTGGCACGCTGGCCCAATCAGCGGGCGTTGGTTGAACTAAAAGCCCACGCTTTAGAAAAGCTCGGCCGTCATGCGCAAGCCGCCAAGTTCTTGGAGCCCTATACAAAAAAGTGGCCAACCGAAGCGCCACGCCTTTTTGAGATGATGGCCAAAAACTTGATGGCAGCCAATCAACCGATTGCGGCGCGTGTGGCGATGGCCGATTTCTACGTTCTCACGGGTGCTTTTCCGGCGGCCATGGCGCAGTTGCAGCAAGCGCGGGAACTCAGCAATAGTTTTCATGAGAAATCCAGACTAGATGTCACCATCCGTGCCTTGTCCCAACGCATGGATGAAGAGCGTGAGGTGCTTGAACGATTCAGTGGGTAGGCAGT
>ERZ887849.1381-NODE-1381-length-22974-cov-9.045988_pt1 | contig 22974 bp, 21 predicted proteins | sample MGYA00521267_ERZ887849 | MGnify/ENA primary metagenome ERZ887849 (study PRJEB32303, sample SAMEA104408601) | aquatic metagenome | biome: Brackish water; feature: Pelagic; material: water | place: Baltic Sea | collected 2014-06-06T16:11:00 | depth 2,863 m ... | reverse complement strand
CCCAAATTTACTTGCGCAAACCCGCTTTATCCAGAAAACGACGCTTCATTTCTATCAGGACATTCCATTGTTAACGGGTTGTACGCCAGGATGTCACACGCCACCCAACTGCCTTTACCCCTATTAAATGCAATCTTTTTGCCTTCTTCAACCGCTGACGCAGCCCAGACTGACCCGGTGCAACGTGTCGCTCTCATCGCAACAGCTGCTTGCAGTCTTGTTTTCGCTTTGGTGAAGCTCTAATCACCCAGTCTTATTGGCTGGATTCCACCATGAATGCCACCGCATTGGCGACCTCATCATCAGAAAGCGCCATATTCCCACCCTTTGCTGGCATCACTCCGTTTTTACCAACATACCCTTCGATGGCATGCTTGTTCAGTGTTGACATACCTTGTGCAATTCGATCCGTCCATGCTCCGGCATCACCTGTCACTGGCGCACCAGCAATACCCGCTCCATGACAGACGTTGCATGCCTTCGCATGAACGCTCTCGCCCGCCACCGCGGCGTCACTCAGTGCAACTTTGACTGACTCGGCACCAGACGACTCATTGCCGTAATGATTGGCTGCCACGCCACTGTCTTCTTTAAAATGCGCGGTCGGAGTCACCCCATTGATCGTTGTTACGATCTCAAACAGCGCTGGATCCGCACAATTTGCCATGCATCGTGTGTTCACCACATCAGGGCGATCATCAATGTAAAAATTCGGCTCATTTGGCATCTTCACCTCCTGAAACGTCTCTTGATTCAGGACAAAGTCATCATCCACGATGTCATTGAGATACAGAACGTAGGCCGTGATTGCATACACTTCATCGTCTGTGAGTGACTGTGGTGCAGGATAGGGCATCGCGCGATGGATATAGTCCCAAAGCGTCGATGCATAAGGCCAATAGGACCCGACCGTCTTTTCAGGATGTGCGGTATCGAGGGTTCCCTCACCACCGGCGAGAACTGGCCAGCGACCCGCTCCCTCACCAAATAGACCATGGCAACTGGCACACTGAGCCTCATAGAGGCCTTCGCCGTCAGCGACCGATCCGGCGCCCGGAGGAAGCCCTTGACCGTCAGGTCGAATATCGATGTCCCACCCAGCAATCATCTCTGCTGTCGCAGGAGCACCAATACCGAGAGGTCCAGCAATTAACACCGGTGATATCGACATCAGCAAGGCGGCAGTGAATGCCCCACACTTAGGAGATCTGAACATTGTATACCTCTCCTTTCTCAGTCACGTTCCAGGTATGAATGGAGTTTTTGTGATAAATCGACCAACCGCCACGCTGGTCGCGTAACTGTCTCAGCGTTGGCTGCACATAGCCAGTTTCGTCAATCGCACGAGATTGCAACAGCCAAGGCTCACCATTCCATTGGGTCTGCAGGCTGAATCGCGTGAGGGCCTTATCGAGCACCAATCCCTTGAGCTCAGCCCGTTGCCAATTGACTCCTCCATCAAAGCTCACATCAACCGCTTTGATCTTGCCCTTACCTGACCATGCAAACCCTTGGATTTCCAAGAATCCGCGATGCCTCAGGGGCTTTTCCGGGCACGGTGAAGTGATGACTGAATTACATTCCTGAACCCAGGTAAACCGACGTGCGCGACCATCGGGCATTAAATCTGTGTACTTTGATGTTTCCTCACGGTGATGCCATGGTTGATCACCGACCTCCAGTCGACGCAACCATTTCACAGAGGTATTCCCTTCCCAACCAGGAAGTAACAAGCGCACTGGATAGCCTTGCTCTGGACGCAGCGCCTCACCATTTTGACCCCACACGATCAAGGCATCATCCAACGCTTTCTCGATCGGAATCGACCGTGACATCCCTGCCGCATCAGCGCCTTCAGCGAGGATCCACTTACCCTCCGGCTTCACCCCAACCTCAGCCAGTAGGCTCGAGAGCTTCACCCCAGTCCACTCGCAGCAAGATAGCATCCCGTGCGTAAATTGAACTGCTTCCATCTGCGCACCACGCCATTCCATGCCGCCATTGGCAGGACATTCAATGAAGCGAATTTCAGACACACTCGGAAACCGTCGGAGGTCATCCATGGATAGAACGAGCGGACGATCCACCAGCCCATGAATAATCAAGCGATGCTGGTCAGGATTGACGTTCGGAATACCACCGTGGTATCGCTCAAACACCAGCCCGCTGGGGGTGATAATGCCTTCCAGATCCTGCAACGGAGTCATCGAGATAGACGACTGTGCATCCGCAGTCAACCAAGGGACTGTTCGACGTTGCAAATCTTCAAATTCAGAGGGCTCGCCGTATGGCTTCGCCACCACACCTCGCCCCAAATAGGTTTGCCATTCCGGGATATTCGGCGGCAAATTAGGCTCTGCGTTTGCTTTCGGAATAATTTGAACAGAGGCAAGCCCGGCGACTGCGGCAATCCCTCCCTTCAGAAAATTCCGACGATCCATGCCCTTCAATCCCTGAGCCTCGGATGCCAGTGCTTCCATTAGCTTGGGAAGAGAAGGTTCAAACAGCTTCGTCATAAACACCCTTCCAGTGAGTTCTATTGTTATTCCAAAAATGCATAATAACGAAGTGACGCGCCAAAGGCCAAACCCAAACACCAAAGTCGAATCATAATGCTGCGACACAGCATTACTAAATAATCTAATATTTCTGATTAATAACAATGTTTAAGGGGATATTTATGATCCCAACATCGAATTTACATTAGACGAATGAGGAAGTGCCGAGACGGAAGCCATCCGCAGCGCACCAGGTCATTGAGGGACGGTGTCGACGAGTCAAGCAGTGACGCATTCGGGGCCAAAGGAAATCAAGCGCGCTCACGCCCACAGTTCATCGAGGTCAAGACAGAATCCAGGATGCATTCACAGAGCACTTTGTGTGACCATTGCCGAATACCTTGCAAATTAGGGTCGCACCTTAGCTACCCCAAACTGGAGAGGGCTTGTGTCCAAACTGAACCTATCAATTGCCACAAACGACTATGACCACTTTCGTGATTTCAGGACTGGCGATGTGCACGCCGAGGGAATCGATCCAAATTGGTTCCTCTTCACCCACCATGAGTGTTTCGCCCGCTTCACTGCTGACCGAGAGTTTGATGTGTCGGAGCTCTCGTTCGCAAAGTTCTCAACACAGGTCACTCGGGACAACGCGGACATCATTGGATTGCCAGTGATCTGCTCACGCTTGTTTCGCTTCAGCTCGTTTTACGTCAACAAAAACAGCGGTATCAAATCGATTCAAGACCTCAAAGGCAAGAAGGTTGGCTCTCCTGAATGGGCGCACTCGGCCGCAGTTTACATGCGCGGCTGGATGCAAAACGATCAAGGCATCGATCTCACCGATATTCACTGGGTGCAGGCCGGCGCGAACGATCCAGGGCGCGAAGAAAAAGTGGAACTGAATCTTCCCGAGGGGATTGAACTGACCCGAATCACTGATCGTTCGCTGAGTGATCTCCTTGCAACTGGAGAATTAGATTGCGCCATTATTGCCCGACCACCCACCTGTTTTCTGCAAGGTCACCCCGATATCGTGCGGCTATTTCCAGACTATCGGGAGATGGAAGAGCGCTATTTTCAAGACACTGGGATTTGGCCAATCATGCACATTATCGCCATGAAACGCTCAGTCCATGATGCCCACCCCTGGGTCGCACGGAATCTCTATAACGCCTTTCTCGACTCAAAAAATCGAAGTGTGGCGCGACTGCTTGATCCTGCGATCTCGAGATATCCGCTTCCTTGGTTGGCAACCTACGGCCGGGATATGCGTGATTTTATGGGCGGCGATCCGTTCCCATACGGGGTCGAAGAGAATCGAGCAACCTGGGAGCAAATGGCGCTGTACACCTACCAGCAGGGTATCGCGCATCGACAATTCACCCCTGAAGAAATCTTTCCACCCAGTATTTCGACAAAAGTGATCATTTAAGGAACTGACTGATGGATCGTTCACCCCCGTCTGGCGGCGTTGTGGCCCCTGACATCATTGCGGATCTAGCGGCAGCAAGCCGTATCCTCGCAGAGCGTGGCGTTGTGGATGGCTTTGGTCATGTCTCTATGCGACATCCTCACGCTCCTGACCGGTTTTTAATGGCCCGCTCACTGGCACCCGCCCTGGTGACTCCACGTGATATTCTGGAGTACGACCTCGATAGCGTGCCCATCCAAGATTTTGGCTATGGGAGTTTTTTAGAGCGCTTTATTCATGGAGAAATCTACAAAGCACGTCCAGACATCCATGCGGTGGTCCATTCACATTCGCCATCAGTGATTCCGTTTGGTTTGGTCGACAAACCCATTCGGGCGATGTTCCACAATGCGGCCTTTCTTGCAGAGGGTGTGCCTGTCTTCGATATCAGTCGTCGATTTGGTGCGACCGATATGTTGGTCTGTGATTGCGCAAAAGGACTGGCCCTTGCCGAGACATTGGAAGACAAACACATTGCCATGATGCGGGCACATGGCTCTGTCGCCTGTGGCCCCAACCTGCAGGTCGCGGTCTTTCGTGCGGTCTACACCGAGGTGAATGCACGGATTCAGACGTCGGCCACCATTTTGGCTGAAGGCGGATCAATTGCTGCCCTCGATCCAGAAGAAGGACGACTGGCAGACGGTCCAAATCAAACCGCTGGGATGCGCGCCTGGCAACTGTGGCGTGCGCAGGTTCGTCATCAAGTCAACTGGTAAGGGATTCTCATGATCGATTTAACGCACCATAAGCAACAATTGGTGGATTGCATCCGGATGTTGGAGCACACCGACGTGATTGACTACAACGGCCATGCCAGTATCAAAGTCGACGATCAACACCTCCTCATCAATCAGGGGAATTGCCAACGCAGTCAACTCACCTTGGATGATATTGTGCTCATCAACTTTGATGGTGAGTTGGTCGATGGTGTTCACAAACCACCACTTGAATTTCATCTTCATGTCGGCATCTATCGCCGCCGCGCCGATGTTGGCGCCATTGTGCATGCCCACCCACGCTGGTCGACCTTTCTGACCATGACAGGCCACCCCTATCTTCCCGTCTATGCACAGGGGTCACTGGTCTATCCAATGCCGGTGCTGGATTCGCCGAACTCGATTAATAATCCAGTCATGGCGAATCGCCTTGCCGACACCCTTGGTGATCGTCCGGCCGCACTGATGAAGTCCCATGGCGCTGTGACGGTGGGTGCACACTTGATCGAAGCCTTCGTTCTCGCGAACTACTTGGAAGAAAATAGCCATCGACAATATATGGCAATGCAAATTGGAACGCCCTATGTCTTCACCGAGGACGAACTGGCAAAGTGTCGGGAAAAGCTTTGGAACGAAGCCTTATTTCATCGCACATGGAATCACTTCAAAGCCAAACTTCCACACATCAGCGGGTAAATCATGCTCACACAAATGGCACCTTCTTATCCGTTTGCATTAGCTGCAGTGTTTGGCTATCCAGTGATGCATTCGCGCTCGCCACTGATGCACCAAGCACTCATGGCGCAGCAGGGAATACAGGGGGCTTACCTCCCTCTCGAGGTCCATCCCGATCGGTTGGAATCGGCACTGCGTGGTCTTGAACCACTCAACTTTGCAGGCTGCAATCTGACCATTCCCCTCAAGCAAAAAGCGCTTGAGATTGTCGATGAAGTGGATGAGGTTGCCCGCGCAATTGGTGCGATCAGTTGTGTGGTAGTCCGCGCCGACGGGAGCCTATTTGGAACCAATAACGATTGGATCGGATTCCGGGAAAATCTACTCAGCCAATGGCCAAACTGGACCGCGGGACAGGGTCCCGTTCTCGTGATCGGTGGTGGCGGTGGATGCCGCGCGATCATCTATGCCCTGGTTCAGATGGGATTCACTGAGATCTTGCTGTGTAATCGAACTGAGGCACGTGCCCACGAGATCGCCGACAGATATCCAAACCTGGTACAGGTCATTCCTTGGCACGCTCGCCATGAGCGCCTTGCCAGCGTATCCCTCTTGGTGAATACAACAAATCAGGGCATGGTTGGGGAAGCCCCACTCGATCTCAGACTCGATGCGCTTCCAACCCATGCTCGCGTCGCCGATATCATCTATACCCCCCTTGATAGCCCTCTCATTCTGGACGCAGCCGTACGAGGCCACCCGACTGCCAACGGCCTTGGCATGCTGCTTCACCAAGCACGACCCGCATGGCAACTTTGGTTTGGTCGAGATCCTGAGATTTCCGCCGAGATTCGCGCCATGATGGAAACTGAAATCAAATTAGCGCTCGGCTAGGAGCCTATATGACACGGCACATTACCCTCGTTGCAGGGAGCAATCGCCCTAATTCTCAATCACGACGCATTGTGGAGATATGTGGCGAGGCATTACAGACTCACGGCGATACGACCACTGAGATCGTTGATCTGCACAGCCACCCTCTTCCCTTGTGGGATCCCGACAAGCGAACCGAAAGCGCCCGCTGGGATGCGGTCTGGCAGCCCGTATCTGAGGCCTTGACCCGCGCAGATGGCTTCGTTTTTGTGGTTCCCGAATGGGGCGGTATGGCACCCCCACATGTCAAGAACCTACTGTTACTCGCGGATCGTTTTGAGCTGGCACACAAACCCGCGCTCCTCTGCGGCATCAGTGCCTCGCTCGGTGGCGCCTATCCGATCAGCGATTTACGCAGCTCTGGTTACAAGAATAATCGCATCCTGTGGATTCCGGATCATCTTGTTTTGCGACAGGTCGGTCAGTTTCACTGGGGCGATGCGACCGACAACCAAACCCTTGCCATGCAGCAAGCTAGAGTACGCTACAGTCTGTCCATGCTGACCGCATACGCGGATGCACTAGGACCGATTCGCAGCACCGTCTTTGATCCGAGCTTTGCAAACGGCATGTAAGCGCTAACGGGTCCGGTCAGGTAAGGCCCATGCCATGACCCAATAGCCCATGGCAAATCCACCAAAGTGGGCTTGCCAGGCAATGCTGTCTCCTAAAAACACCCCAAGAACCAAGTGGATGAGGATCAAACCCAGCAAGGTCGACAATGTCGATCGCACTGGTCGTCCAAACTCCTGCGCCTGCAGCCGCTGCCACTGCATCCATAAGCCCAGCAACGCAAATACACCGCCTGATGCGCCGAGCATGGGTTGCGCCGTGTCAGCCAACAACCCGAACAGGATCGCTCCGCTGACCACGCCGACTAGAAAGGTCGCCAAGACACGTTCAATGCCCAGATGAAACGACAACGTCTTGCCCAGACCAAAGAGCACAACGGTATTCATGACGACATGCAGAGATCCTCCATGAAGGAGACCATAGGACACCAACATGACATAGGCCTGGCCAGGATAGAGCGCTTGATCGACTTTGCCCGGCGGGAACAAGAAATCCCAATAGGCGCCGTAAGCAACCGCCGTGCTGCGTAACCCGGTCCAAGGCAAGACACCGTGATCAGCCAGTTGCAGGACTGTCTCAATGGCTAACAGCAGACCCGCGAGGAGCCACAATGTGCGGGGTGCTCGATAGTCTGCAGCGACCCCATCTTGCGTCGACCAGCGCCACGCCTTCTGACGTCGCCAAACCCGCTGAGGCTCTGTCACCTCACGCTTACCCCAGCCCGAGCGGTCCGGATCATTCATCATGTAGTATCCCAAGATATCGAATCCAAGCATGGTACCTGTTCGCATCGGCCTCGGCATCTTTGCGCTGCCCAGCTCGCTGTCATTCAAGGTGTTGATACGCCATCTGAACATACCACCCGAAGAGCGTCTCAAACTGTTCATAGCAGGCGAATTCAGATGGACCTTCAGTTCACGCGCTGAGCTGCTTTCTCACAGCAATCGTGACCCTACCGGAAATCCATGATGGCAGACGAAATTGGCATAGGGCTGACCCAAAACCGACGCATCGTGTGATCCGGATCAATGGCCTCAAAGGCGCCAGCAGCCAGTACCTCATCCGCTCAGTTATCGTCAGATCCTCACTCGGGGGAAAGACCATGCAATCAGGATCACATCAGGCATTCATGGAAGCAGTCTAAGGTGCGCTTACTGTGTTTCGTCACACCCAACCAGCCACCGTGCAAGGCTTTGGAGCACTCGCCAAAGCAGCGACAACCGCGGGAGCGCTCAGCCAGAAACACAAGGAGCTCATCGCGCTTGCCATTGGCGTCAGCCAACACTGCTCGCCCTGCATCGCCTTTCATGTCAGGGCACTGATCCAGCTAAGCTGTGCGCGCGAAGAGCTCGAAGAGATGTTAGCCGTGACTATTTACACGGGTGGCGGACCATCCGTGATGTACGCCGCAGACACCCTGATTACGTGGGATACACTCTCCCAGAGCTTGGCTCTCGATGATTAATGACTGCGTATCCCATAATCTGGAATTGTCTGATTTTGTTGAAGCAGATGGGCCTTAACATGCGCATAGAGACGGGCGACATCCGGCCGCATTTCAATCTCAGGATCTCGCCATAACGCGATATCACGCCGAATCGTCGGGATCTGTACTTTTAAGATCGCTCGAGGATCGATTCCTGCAGCATGAAGCATAAATCGCATCGGTAACTGCACCACGATATTGCTTGTTCGCAACAACCGAACCACGGAAATAATGGCTCCGGTAAACACCATGTGCGGCGCCTTGGCGTAGCTGTCGGCAAGCGACTGCTCAAAAAATCCTGCACTCACACCGGACAAAATCCAATGTTCATCGGCAAGTTCGTCGAGCTCCAGAACTCGCTTACAGCCATAAAATCGATTCGTCACACCAACGAAAATACGGATTTCATCCTCGAATAATGTCTCTCTAGCCAGGGGTGCTTGATCAAACTCGAGATAGCGAGGCGCCAACAGAAAGTCCAACGTGCCCTTTTGCAACTCAGGCAATAGCGCAGAGGCTGAACCAATTTTAAAGTGGGTCACACAACCGGTTTCATTGAGTAGATCGTCGACCAAGCTTTCCATCACAGCGAATTCAACAAAAGGCCCAGCCCCAATCCGCACCTCATCTTGGAACCCTTCTCGCCATTGCCGAACCACGTCACTGCCATAGTCAGCCTCCTTCAGAATCCGCTCTCCCACATCGGCTAGGCGCGTTCCGAGCGGGGTTGGTTTGACGCCGTAGCGCGTGCGCAGCAACACAGGGCCACCCGCCTTCGCCTCAAGCACTTTGAGTGCCCGAGTGAGTGTCGGCTGCGTCATGAATAATCGCTCAGCAGCGCGACTAATCGAGCCGAACTGAACGACCACTGCGAGGTAGCCAAGAAGTTTTGGATCCATATCTACGTTTTCCGCATAACTGGGGATAAAAAATTCATTTTACCGATGAATGAACTCACCGTAGATTACAACCAAATAATTCAAACCATGTGAGGATCATCTGATGCGATTAAATCACTGTTTAGCCGGAACCGTGCTGTCTCTAGCCGCGGCATTTGCGACAGCGCAAACTCTGACGATTGAAGGCGGCGGCGCCGCCTCGACAACTGGACTTGTCCCCCAATCATTTGCACCCTATGCAGCCAAGGCTGGATACAACCTGCAGGTCGTCCTTAATCAAGTCCTGACCAAATCGATCATGAAAGTGGGTGCCGGCAAGCTGGATCTCTCGGTTGCACCCCCACCTGCCTACCTGTTGATGGAGCGTGGCGCTGGGCCTTACGCCTCGCAAGCAGATACCGCGAAGGCATTAGCGAAAAACGTGCGCGCCTTGTTTGCATTTCAAGGCAGTACGATGCATCCAGTGGTCTGGGCGGATTCAGGCATCACCCAATGGAGTGATTTAAAAGATAAGCGGATCTTTGTTGGCCCACCCGCTGGCGCCGCGAACTCGCAATCGACTGGGATGGTCGAGTCAGCATCCAATCTCAAGGCAGACGCCGATTATGAACCCGTCAAGCTGCCTTGGGGGCAAGCCACTCAGAGTTTCCAAGACGGCCAATACGACCTCTATATCGCATTCTTTCCAATTGGTTCACAGACCATTACGGAAATGAGTCTCCAGCGCAAAATTCGTATTTTATCGATTGCACCAGAAGTCTTTGACACACCAGCATTCAAGGCCTACGAGAAAAGGGCTGGAGTCAGCACCGTGGCGATTCCACCAAACACCTATTCTTCGATCGAAAACGCAGACCAAACCATTCATGCGGTGGCCACGGCGATGATGGTGATCGCGAATGCATCCATGCCTGACGAGACGGCTTATGCCGTGACCAAAGCCTATTGGGAGGCCCTTCCACAAATGAAGGCCTCGAATGCTTTGCTGAAATCACAAGATGACTCAAAGCCACTGGCTGGTGTCACGGCAAAGCTACATCCCGGCGCGGTTCGATACTATCAAGAACGGGGCATAACCATCCCACCCGAACTGCTCTAATCACACTCTGGGTAACTGAACGCTTTCAGTTACCCCCGTTCTTTGCCAGGACAGGTCTTCTATGCGCATGATCTCCATGATGTTTGGGTTGTCGGTGGCAATCCTCGGACTGGCTAACGTCATGCCAACATTTGATGTGCTGCCGCGGATAGGTCCATTTGAGCTCAGTTGGTTCCGACCGCTGCTCTATTGGTTGTGCATGCTGTCCGTACTGGCGATGGCGCTGTCACAGCATGTCACTCGGTACCATCTTGTGATATCCGCTGTGGCGTTGACGATTTTGACCATCGCCTCTTGGGATAATTACCAGATTGGTCTGCTTCTTGAAGATTCCGTATTTTTCTTTGGGGAGCGGGAATTTTGGATCTCCTCGTTGGTCGTCGCATCCGCAATCTACATTGCCTATACGCAATGGGGTCTTCCAATCGCGATTCTTGGCGCGCTGTCCGTTCTTTATTTATTGACTGGTGAGTACTGGCCTGGATTCCTAGCCACCGGTGCGAGTGATGTCGTCGAAATCATTCCAAGTAATTTATGGTACAGCATCGACCAAGGGATTCTCGGCTCAATTCTCGGCATCGTGTCGACCACCGTCTTGCCATTCATCATTTTAGGCGCAGTACTTGAAGGTGTCGGCGCTGGCGGATCCATGATCCGGATCGCATTTTTTCTGCTACAAGGCTTTCGCGGTGGCCCAGCCTACGCGGCTGTGGCCTCGTCCGCATTATTTGGCACGGTCTCGGGAAGTGCTGTTGCAAATGTCGTTGGCACTGGGGTGATTACCATCCCAATGATCAAGAAGCGTGGGTTCTCTTCCGAGTTCTCGGGAGCAGTAGAAGCATCTGCATCCACTGGTGGACAGATTCTGCCACCCATCATGGGGGCTGCAGCACTCGTCATGGCAGACATCGTCGGGGTGAGTTATGCCACTGTCATGCTTGCGGCTATTGTTCCAGCATTGGCCTACTACAGCAGTCTATTTCTCGCAATCACCTTTGAAGCGCAGCGCTTGGGAGTGCAACAGGCAGAAGACGAAATCGTGATCATTCCCACTCGACAAGATTGGTACAATCTCCTGTTAGTCTTCGGTCCGGTCTTCGTGATCGTCTATTTATTGATCTCGGGTATGTCACCAGCCGGTGCGTCCATCAGCGCAATCCTTCTATTGTTCCCAATGAGCTTTCTCAATCCAGACGTCCGCCAACGACCAAGTGTGTTGGTCCGATCCCTCGCACGAGGGGGGACAACGGTTGCAAAACTGATTTCTGTCACAGCGATTGTCGGAATCGTCGTGGCGACCCTGGCAGCCACTGGTCTTCCCTCAAAGCTTGCAGTCATGCTCACCGATGCAGCCAATACCTCTATGTTTGTTGCACTGATCATCTCGGCGATCGGCTGTATCATTTTGGGGATGGGGATGCCCACCCTACCCGCTTACATTGCAATCATTTCTGTGATGGGAACAACGCTTCAAGGACTCGGCCTTGACCTCATTATCGCGCACCTGTTTGTATTTACCTTTGGCGTAGCCTCAGTCATCACGCCGCCAGTCGCCATTGCATCCTATGCTGCGGCCTCGATTGCTGAAGGCAGGCCGATTGGAACTGCCGTACAGAGCTCTCGCGTAGGAGCCATGATCTTTCTAATCCCCTTCGCATTTGTGTACAACCCAGCGCTGACTCTCGGCGCAGGGGCGGGCTTACCAGCACTCGATACATTCTTGATGGCCGTCCTCTATCTTGGCGTCTCGATGTATCTTGTGACGAGCGGTCTAATCGGATTTGATCGACGGAGACTCTCAGTGGTTGCCCGTCTTGGATCCGTTGTGCTTGGTATTGCCCTGATTTCTGGCGAGTCGTTCATACAGCTCAGTGCCTTTGCACTCGCTGCGGTGGTGATTTTCGCCCGATATCGTCAACCACATCTCGCCAACTCAAAGGACTCCACCGATGTCTAGCAAACCGAATTTCCTCATGATTGTCACGGATCAACACTGTGCCGACTGGCTCAGTTGCGCAGGCCACTCCGTTGTGAAGACACCCAACATCGATCGCCTTGCTGCACGTGGCGTCAGATTTACCCAATTCCATACGGCGTCACCGGTGTGCATGCCAAACCGGGCAAGCCTCCTGACCGGCCGTTACCCGAGCGTCCATGGGCTCAAATACAACGGCTGCGCGCTTCCTTATGATGCCCGCACATTTGTTGAACAATTGAAAGACAACGGCTATCGCACGGCAGCGATTGGCAAAAGTCATTTACAGCCATTCACCGGAATCGACATGTCAGGACGCTGGGCCTCACTAGGGCTTCCTGAGCAGGATGCATGGAAGACCGGATTCGAGGGGATGGACTTGGAATGTCCTCGACACTACCAGTCAGAGGATCTGTTTCACTTTCCAACGCCCTATTATGGATTTGATCACGTGGATATGGTCACAGGCCATGGCGATACGGCTGGAGGACATTATTTTCAGTGGTTCAAACAACAAACATCCGACTGGGAGCGGTTGCGCAACCCGACCTACCAGGCAGTGCACGACTATAGTTGTCCGCAAGCGAAGCGTACACTGGTCCCCGAAGAACTCTACACCACGGCCTATATCGAGCAACAGACCGTACAATGGCTGCAGCGACAGTCAGCAGAGCCAGATCCATTTTTCCTATTTGTGTCATTCCCCGACCCGCATCACCCATTCAATCCACCAGGACGCTATTGGGATGCGTATCAGCCAGAGCAGTTTGCGGTCACTTATCCACTATCGGATTTCTCGGCACCCCCTCCACCGCTCGCATTCGCCCATCAGCGACTTGCCAAAGGCGGCACAACCGACACTCCCCAGGAAGCGTTCGCAGCGTCACTGCGTCACTGCCAGGAGGCCATGGCGCTCTCTGCAGGCATGCTTGCCATGATCGATGATGCGGTGGGCCGCATCTTGGATACCTTGAGCGAACACGGACTGGACGACAACACCGTGGTGATCTTTACGGCCGACCATGGGGATTACATGGGCGACGGGCAGCTGTTATTGAAAGGCCCTTGGATGCGCGACTCAATTCACCATGTCCCTTTCATTTGGGCGGACTGCGAGTCGGGTCACCCCACACACTCAACAACTGACGTGATTGGCAGTGCGATTGATCTCGCGCCGACGATTTTAGCGCGCGCTGATGTGAACCCCTATTATGGAATACAGGGTCGAAATCTGCTTGACGATCTAAAAAATGATCAAGGTCGCGCGGAGCTGCTGATTGAATTTAACGACAACGTTCCGAGGCTTGGCTTCAATCGCGCAGCGCGCAGTCGCACCCTGTTGACGCCGCAATGGCGTCTCACCGTGTACGCAGGCGAAGGCTGGGGTGAGCTTTATCACCACCAAGATGATCCTGCACATTTGATCAATCGCTGGGATGATCCGAATTACCAGACGACCAAGGCTGCACTCATGGAAGCGCTGACCGTCGAAGTCACGCTCGCCATGGATGAAAGCCCACGTGCACGGATGAGGGCTTAACATTACGCCGATAGCTGCACGAATCAGGACGCTTGGTGTCTGACCCAAAGGTCTCAGAGACCAAGGCAGGATGGGGGCGCCCCGCGAAGATTCTTACACTGCAGACTTCGATGGACTGTGAGGATCGACCATGTCTCGAGACGTTGTTGTTTTAAGTGCCGCGCGCTCTGCCATTGGCGCATTTGCTGGAGGACTTTCACATCTCGAGCCACAGGAGCTTGGTGGCATCATTATGAAGGCGGCAGTCGAGCGTTCAGGAGTTGACCCCGATCGCATTGGATCTGTGACGGTCGGAAACTGTATTCCAACAGATGCTCGATTTGCTTATGTCTCTCGGGTTTGCGCCATACAAGCCGGCCTGCCGATGACGTCGGTCGCACAAACCGTCAATCGACTGTGTTCATCCGGCTTGCAAGGGATTGTCACGACCGCACAGCAAATCATGCTGAGTGATGTCGAGTTCGGTATTGGCGGTGGTGTTGAGGTCATGTCGAAAGGGGGATATTTGTCCCCAGCAGTCCGATTCGGTGCCCGTATGGGCGACACCACACTCATCGATACCATGGTTGCGACGCTGACCGATCCCTTTGGTGCAGGCCATATGGGCATTACTGCGGAGAATCTTGCGGAAAAATGGAATATCTCGCGTGACGAGCAAGATGCCTTTGCAGCCGAATCACATCGGCGCGCAACGGTTGCAATCCAGCAAGGCCATTTCAAATCACAGATTGTGCCCATCACGAAATCGACTAAGAAAGGCGACCTGATCATCGACACAGATGAGCATGTCCGCCCAGAGACGACAATTGAAAGCCTCGCTAAAATGCGCCCCGCCTTCAAAAAAGACGGGACAGTCACTGCAGGCAATGCCTCTGGAATAAACGACGGCGCAGCATTTCTTGTGCTTGCCGATCGTGCCACTGCTGAACAGGCAGGGCATCAGCCGATGGCGCGTCTAGTCTCGTATGCCTTGGCTGGCGTCCCCAATCACATTATGGGCGAAGGCCCCATACCTGCGAGCCAACATGCACTCGCACGAGCAGGCTTAGCTCTCTCAGATATGGATGTGATTGAGTCCAATGAAGCCTTTGCCGCCCAAGCACTTGCTGTCGCCAGAGGACTTGGGCTCGACCTTCAAAAAACCAATCCAAACGGTGGCGCAATTGCCTTGGGACACCCAGTCGGATGCTCAGGCGCGTTCATTGCCACCAAAGCGCTGTACGAGCTAGAGCGCATCGGTGGTCGCTATGCCCTAGTCACCATGTGCATCGGTGGTGGCCAAGGCATCGCCACGATTTTTGAACGGCTGACTTAAATCTGATGCGCGCCCCGGCTGGGGCGAGTGCGGGGATCTCCTCAGAATGACATCCGCATCTCCCAACTAGCATCCCCAACCCACTCAAACTAAGCCGACCCCACGGAAGGCCGCACCCTGCGTTGACGCCTTGTGAATACTGAACTGTCTGAGCGATCTAACGCGGACTGACAACGATGAGACCACCACACCCTTCTGAATACTCCCTTCGACTCACGTACCCACTGATCTCAAGTCGCCATCCAGAGGCCTACAACATTCAAGCAGGAGTCTCAGACTCCCCTGGTCAGGGCGATTGGCCTGAATTCCTTGAATGCATCGAGGCGATGATGTGACCTGGTTAAGAGCAAATCAAATATCGTTATTACAAATAAATATATCAGTCAGCAAATCAATACGTTGATAAGGATCCTTAGACGGAACAAACCAACTAGCGTCAGGCAATTCGCCTGATGGTATACAAATAAAAAGACCAACTGAGGAGATAGTTTTGGGGAAGTTCATAGGGGTGGTTTTGGCAATCGCACTCGTTAGCTTTTCAGAACACTCCCTCAGTGCCGACCCAGTTGCTGGTGAAGCACGTTATCAAGAGTCTTGTATCAATTGTCATGGACCCGCTGGAAAAGGGGTTGCCAGTTATCCAAAAATCTCCGGCAAACCCACGTTGTATACAAAAGAAAAACTAGAGGCATATCGGGCGGGCATAAAGCTAGGGCCTAACTCATCGCTCATGATCATGATGGCGATGCCACTGACTGATCAGGAAATCGATAACCTAGCCGCATATTTAGAAACAGCAACATACAAATAATAATAGGAGAACAGTATGAACTTGTGGTCAAAACACGTTGTGCCGGTGGTATTCGGCACACTCGCGACACTTGGGTGGTCGATTTCCGCGCAAGCAGGAGCGCACGGCGGGATGAATATCCCCATGATCAAAGCGACAACCCTCATGGAAGGTCTTGACAATCCTTGGGATATGGCATTTTTGCCTGATGGAACAATGTTTTACACGGAAAAGTGTAAAGGCCTTTCTGTTAGAATGCCGAATGGCTCAGTCAACCCACTGTATGGGATGAAGGGTTCAACAGGGTATGCCAGTAGCGGAGATGACCTCTTCTGCGAAGGGCAAGCCGGTATGCTGAGTGTTGCTGTGGATCGTGATTTCGCGAAAAACCAGCACCTGTATGTCTATTCAAGTTCGACCAAATATCATGGGGCAGGCTGCAAAACCAATTTTGAGCGATGTGACGGAAATATCGTCATGCGCTTCAAAGTGGGTGCCGATTTGAAAGCCGTGAGTGATCGAACCGATATCGTCACTGATATCCAATACAAGCCCTTCGAATCCAACCAGCCTTTTGGCGGACCTGGCGCCCACAATGGCTCCAGACTTCGGGTTGGACCTGGTGGCTATCTCTGGGTCACGGGTGGCGATCGTCACCGTGGTATTTGTCCCCAAGATCCAAAGTTACTCTGCGGCAAAGTGCTGCGTATCGATGGAGACGGGATGGCACACCCAGATAACAACCCACCTGTGGGCTTCGATAAGCGAATCTACACCTACGGGCACCGAAATGTTCAAGCAATTGACTTCCGTCCTAGCGATGGAAAAGCCTTTACTGCAGAACATGGTCCGTGGCACAACGACGAGATCACAGCCTTAGTCAACGGTGGTAATGCTGGTTGGGATCCTGCCGAGCTCACTGCTGGTCGAGGAGCATGCCCAGACAAATATTGCGGGTATGAGCCCAATCAGAAAGAAGGTATGGATCCGGCGATTCGAGCGGCCTATACACCCATGAGTGATACACGCTTTAAAGACCTCATGCCCGCGACCTGGAATAACAATGGCTATTCACAGGGTACGGGATCAGCAGCGTTTTTGAAGGGCGATAACTGGGGCATCTATGAAGGCCGCCTCGCGGTGGGCATCATGGGGATCGGATTCGGCGGAACACCTGCTGGACAGCGTATCGACATGCTCAGTATCACCCCAGACGGTCTCGGGATTAACAACCTCACGCGCATGCCGCTGGGATTCTCAAAGCGGTTCCGTGGACTTGCCATGGGTCCAGACAATGCGTTGTATGTGGCTGTGGATGAAGGCGAAATCTATCGCGTCACCGCAGAACCTATTAAGTAACCAGCCAATGTTGCACGCGTCCACGGCTGTGGACGTGTGCAGCGTTATCGAGCGTGACCCGCACATACCTCGATGACGGCAATCTCGCGGGGAATCGAAACAATGTCTGGCACCCTACGACGCACCATTCGGTGCCCGACAAAGCCTTTTGAACAAGGCTTCGGTTGGATCACCAGGTTGTATGTCCCGGGCAGGTTTTTCCTGTGTATCTGTCGCCATCGCGGGCTTTCTCCAGGTCCGATCAGAAAAAAAGTGACTTGCAGGATCTTTTCCTGACCACCCGAGCAATCAATCTCGACAAGGTCTTGATAGCTATAAGCACCCATCACCGAGGCACCAAATTGGATCCGTCGCCAAACCTGCATCAGGCCACGATCGGCGCGCGATGATGCCTCTTGGAAGAAATACGTATCCCCATTAGGTTTTTCAAAATACACGCTCCAGTGCGCGGCACTGTCGGACTCTGCTGGCTGCGATGCGGGAGAGATCGGCGCGAGACTTAGTGCACATAGGGTCACCATGAAGCGACAGGTACACCGGACATCGCGGGACACCATGTCACCCCAGACCCTGACCGGTCCCTGCTGCAAACTGGTGGAGCAATCGACCCCACGCATCCCATCAGTCCCCTGATGAGAGCTCTGGCAGTGCAAAACTCTCCCCTGACACGAGAGGCCAATATTGGGTAATCCGACGGTCCTCATTCAGCCCACCATTGAACAGTGCGCCCTCGGCAACCTTCGGATAGACCTCATCAGCCAACTTGATTTCACTGCCAGACAATCGCCGTTCGACATGCCGACGATTCAGGCGTAACGGATGATCGATGCCCGCTGCTCCCAGCATCTCTGCAACAGCTTCTAGGGTATGCCGGTGGAAACTCGCCACGCGGGTGGCGCGGGTATTGACATCGAGTGCTCGATACCGTTTAGGATCCATCGTCGTAATACCGGTCGGACAGTGGCCAGACGAGCAGTCCCGCGCCTGAATACATCCAAGCGCAAACATAAAAGGGCGAGCCATGTTGATCCAATCTGCACCAATTGCAGAGAGTCGAATCATATCCCAGGCACTCACCAACTTTCCAGATGCGCCAATATGCACGCGCTGTCGTAAGCCTGCTGCCCGCAATACGTTGTCGATCAGAACGATCCCATCACGCAACGGCATACCAAGATGATCAACAAACTCAACCGGGGCCGCACCCGTCCCACCCTCGGAACCATCCACGGTGATAAAGTCGACCACCTGCTGGGTCTCAACCATTGCCTTGACGAGCGCAATGACTTCCCAGGGATGACCAACACACAACTTGATGCCAACTGGTTTTCCGCCACTGAGTTCTCTCAGCCGTTGCGCAAACTCAAGCAATTGATTCGGCGTTGAGAATGCGCTGTGCTTTGCGGGTGAAATACAATCCTGCCCACTTGGAATCCCTCGCGTGTCTGCAATTTCTCGCGTGACCTTTGGAGCGAGCAACATACCCCCATGACCGGGTTTCGCGCCCTGACTCAGCTTGATCTCAATCATCTTGATGGCAGAGTGTTGGGCTCGCTCGCGAAACAAGGCCTCAGAAAATCGTCCATCCGCTCCACGGCATCCAAAATATCCAGTGGATATCTGCCAAATAAGATCACCACCACCCCGCAGATGATAGGTCGAGACAGAACCCTCGCCGGTGTTCTGGGCAAATCCTCCCAGCTTCGCACCCGCACTGAGCGCTTCAATCGCAGGCGGAGAAATTGCACCAAACGACATACCAGAAATATTTAGAAAAGACATGGCATAGGCTTGAGGACCCTCTCCAACCATAAACCGAAAATCTGGATTATCGATCTGTATTGGGTCGAGAGAATGGGCAAGCCATGAATGCCCCTCTTCATACATCGCACGAATGGAGCCAAATGGTCGCGTGGCATGGATTCCCTTCGCCCGCTGATACACGAGTGCGCGCTGATTTCTCGAGTACGGCAGCTCATCGTCGTCATCTTCCCAAAAGTACTGCCGAAGCTCAGGACGAACGATCTCAAAGAAATAGCGGAGCCTACCCAGCAATGGATAGTTAGTCCGCACCGGATGGTTGGTGCGAATCAGATCTTGGTAGCCAAGCACGCACGCAAGGCCAAACACGGTGATGCCAAGCAAAGAAAAGGCATTTGGGAGAACAACACTCCACACTACTGTGGCAGCGAGCCCCAGCGTCACCAGAGCTAGGAGGGTGTAACGCCCCCATAACAGATCTTTCAGCATGATGGTCCTTTATTATGTATCTACACCCATGCGTCAGTCGAAGCGTCGATCCTCGTGATCCCAGCCCGTTGGCATGATCATGCAAACGCGACAACTGCACCAGAGCCTGATGCACCCATCACCGTGGTTCGCATCAATCTGTTCATCTGATCGAGGGCACTTGACCCAAGATACCCTAGACGGCTCGTACTACAATGACCCCATCGATCTGCCCAATCGATGCAAACAACTCAGAACTCATCGCTCGGTCTATATCAATGATGTTGTAGGCCACATCGCCACGACTTTGATTTACCAAATCGATGACATTTGCTCCTGTGGCTGAAATCGCCGCAAGCACCGAACTCAGCACATTGGGTACATTTTTATTCGCAACTGTTAACCGATACCCAGAACTGCGTGCCATGGTGGTATTCGGGAAATTCACCGAGTTCACAATATTGCCGTTTTCTAAAAAATCGACCAGTTGATTGGCGGCCATGACGGCACAGTTGTCCTCCGCTTCCACCGTACTTGCACCAATGTGCGGCATGAGGATCGCTTTTGGATGGCCAATGAACTCGAGTGATGGAAAATCGGTGACATAGCAACCCAATCGACCACTATCAAGCGCCTTCGCCACTTCCATACTGTGGACAATTTCCTTCCGAGCGAAGTTCAATAGCTTGGCACCTTGCTTCATGCGCGAAATCGATTCCTCGTTAATCATCTCTTTAGTGGCGTCAATTGCAGGCACATGGAGCGTGATGTAATCCGACTCACGCAACAAAGAATCAAGGTTTGGCATCTTCTCGACGCGACTCGAGAGTCGCCAAGCGGCCTCGACAGAGATCGCAGGGTCGAACCCAATCACCCGCATCCCAAGATCGAGCGCCATATTTGCGACGAGCGATCCAATCGCCCCTAACCCAACAATCCCGAGAGTCTTGCCACTGATCTCAACTCCTGCAAAGCGCTTCTTCTCGGCTTCCAAGAGCGGGTCAATGCGATCAGCAGGCATCTCCTTTAAGGTCTCGATATATTGCATTCCCGCATAGATATCGCGGGAAGCCATCATTAGACCTGCACAGATCAGTTCCTTCACAGCATTGGCATTCGCACCAGGCGTATTAAAGACCACCACCCCTCGCTGGGTTAGCGCAGAAGTTGGCACATTATTCGTCCCAGCACCTGCCCGCGCGACTGCCAATACCGTCTCTGGCAAGTCTGCTGCATCAAGCTTACGACTGCGTATCAGAATTGCATGAGGCTTTGCCATCTCGGCACTGACCGCATAGCGGTTTAAATCAAAGCGACCCAACCCGCTGGGTGAAATCGCGTTATAGGTCCGAATCTGAAACATGTGTGATCCCTAATGAGATGTAGTGACGTGGTGGTAACCCCATTCAAGCCATTCCATGAGTGCCGCAACATCCGATGGCTCAACTGTTGCCCCACACCAAATGCGTAAACCAGGCGGTGCGTCTCGATAAGCACCAATGTCATACGCCACCTGTTCACGCTCGAGTAACTTCGCCAGCTGTGTGACTTGCTCAGGTGTCGCATCGACCGACAAACAAACACTGGTATTGGAAATCGTCGATGGATCTTGCGCCAAGAAATGCAACCAAGGCCACTGTGCCACTGCGTCAGTAATCACTCGCAGGCTAGCCTGTGAGCGTGCAATGGCACCCGATAATCCATCGATCGAGTCAACCCAAGCAAGCGCATCCAGATAATCGGCGACGCACAGCATACTCGGCGTATTGATGGTCTCCCCTTTGAAGATCCCCTCGATCAAGGCATTTTTCTTCACCAGTTTAAAGATCTTGGGCATCGGCCAAGCGGGTGTATAGGATTCCAAACGCGCAACCGCTCGTGGGCTCAGAATCAACATGCCATGTGCACCTTCACCGCCTAACACCTTCTGCCAACTAAAAGTTGTGACATCCAGCTTCTCCCACGGCATGTCCATGGCAAACACTGCCGACGTCGCGTCACAGAGCGTCAAGCCCTCTCGATCCTCGGCAATCCAATCACCATCTGGGACGCGTACACCCGAGGTTGTTCCATTCCAAGTGAAGACAAGGTCACGATCTGGATTTGCCTGATGCAAGTCTGGCAAAACGCCATAATCAGATTCATACCGATTCACATCAGTGAGCTTGAGTTCGTGAAGAATGTCACTGAGCCAGCTACTGCCGAAAGATTCCCAGGCAAATACATCGACGCCACGCGCACCGAGCATTGACCACATCGCCATTTCAAACGCACCTGTATCCGATGCAGGTACAATCCCAACACGGTAATCGTCTGGTACATGCAACAGCCGCTTGGTCTCCTCACAGGCCGCCTGCAAAGCCGTTTTACCAACCGACGAACGGTGCGAGCGGCCCAAGGTCGAGAGATCCAGTCGACTTGGGTCGTAGCCCGGACGCTTGGAGCAGGGTCCTGACGAAAAGTTTGGATTATTTGGCTTCTTAATCGGTTTGGTTTCGATCGACACGGTGCTATCGCTTCTCATTCAGTGGGAATACATCATTTAGGGCGTCGAAGTATGATTCTTTCTCCTAAAAGGTCAATGTGGAGACACGCTCTCATGACCAACAGATCAAGATGCAGACTCTTTATCAATCGATCGTGATGGTGACCTACAGCCGTTTCCGTTCTGGAATAAGGCCTTCCGGTGCGTAACGCAGGGCGATCAGTAAAATAAGACCGACGGTCATTAAACGCATATGCGCAGCACCCTCGAGGAGATGGGCTTTAATCGCACTATTGGGATCCATTCCAGCCGTGAGTGTATCAATGAACCACAAGCCAATCGGTTCTGCCTGGATCCAAAAAAACCAAATAAAAAATCCACCCAAAACCGCGCCCCAGTTGTTTCCAGATCCCCCAAGAATCACCATCACCCAGATCAGGAACGTAAATCGCAGAGGCTGGTAGCTCACTGGCGTGAACTGACCATCCAGGGTGGTCAACATGGCCCCGGCCATCCCAATCACTGCAGAGCCGAGCACAAAAATGCGAAGATGCTGCCAAGTGACATCTTTACCCATGGCTGCTGCAGCGACTTCATTGTCTCGAATGGCCCGCATCATCCGACCCCATGGCGATTTCAGCGCAGTTTCCGAAAACCACAGTAATATCGCGAGCACCAGCAAAAATAGACCGGCGTAGCACAGCTTGACGAAGATAGATGATGCATCGTTCAGATCAAGACCTACGCGTGTTGCAAGGTCTTGAAACCAAATCGCTTGCTGTAAATCGACCTCAAAAGGAACGGGGCGTGGCAATCCATTCACGTTCTTCACGCCACGCGTTAACCATTCCTCATTTTTAATGAAGAAAATAATAATCTCAGAGATGCCCAAGGTCGCAATCGCGAGATAATCCGATCGGAG
>ERZ887849.1380-NODE-1380-length-22977-cov-9.727642_pt1 | contig 22977 bp, 22 predicted proteins | sample MGYA00521267_ERZ887849 | MGnify/ENA primary metagenome ERZ887849 (study PRJEB32303, sample SAMEA104408601) | aquatic metagenome | biome: Brackish water; feature: Pelagic; material: water | place: Baltic Sea | collected 2014-06-06T16:11:00 | depth 2,863 m ... | reverse complement strand
ATGATGGCGTGTTGGTGCTCGAGGTTGGTAATTCCGCCTCTGCACTTGAGGCGTGGCTCGGTCCGGTAATCGGTCCGTTGGCGTGGGTCGAATTCAGCCGTGGGGGCCATGGTGTGGTCGTGCTCTCAGCAGCAGATCTAGACGCGGTATACTGTGCGTTTTACGGAGGGCAGTCATGAGCGGAAATACCATCGGATCCTTATTTGCAGTGACAACCGCCGGTGAGAGTCACGGTCCAGGGCTGGTTGCGATCGTTGATGGGACGCCACCCGGTGTGTTGCTGTCTGAAGCGGATTTGCAAGGCGATCTGGATCGACGGAAACCGGGCCAAAGTCAATTCACCACCCAGCGGCGTGAAGAAGATACCGTCGAGATCATCTCTGGGGTCTTTGAAGGACGTACCACGGGGACGCCGATTGGCCTGTTAATCCGCAATGAAGATCAGCGCTCGAAAGACTACAGCGCCATTGCCGATGTGTTTCGGCCCGCGCATGCCGACTACACCTATGCGCATAAATATGGCATCCGGGACTATCGCGGCGGTGGCCGGAGCTCTGCCCGCGAGACAGCCATGCGGGTTGCCGCTGGTGCGATCGCAAAAAAAGTCTTGGCGAGCCTGTTTGGTGTTCGTATTCGGGGATGTCTGACGCAGTTAGGGCCCATCGTGTGTGAGATCAAAGACTGGGAGGCGGTGTCCAACAATCCCTTCTTTTGCGCAGATCCTGGCCGCGTGAGTGAGCTGGAAGCGTTTATGGTGGCACTGCGTCGGGATCAGGATTCGATCGGAGCTCGGATTACGGTGGTTGCCGATGGCGTTCCACCGGGTTGGGGCGAGCCGATTTTTGACCGGCTCGATGCAGATCTGGCCCATGCACTGATGAGTATCAATGCAGTCAAAGGGGTGGAAATGGGAGACGGCATGTCGGTGGTGACCGCGCGCGGATCCGAGCACCGCGATCTGCTGACCCCTGAGGGATTTTTGACCAATCATGCCGGCGGTGTATTAGGAGGGATTTCTTCCGGGCAGCCCATTGTCGCGCATTTGGCATTAAAGCCGACCTCATCCATTACCACGCCAGGGCAGAGCATCAATCGCTTTGGCGAGTCGGTGGATGTGATCACCAAGGGGCGACATGATCCCTGTGTGGGAATTCGCGCCACGCCCATTGCCGAGGCAATGATGGCCATCGTGTTGCTTGATCATGCGCTACGGCACCGCGGTCAAAATGCCCACGTTCAAACCGAAACACCGGTGATCCCAGGTTTGGCATCGACGTGAGTCAAGCGGTCCCGAGCGCCCGTCTCGGTGGCCTGTACGGGTTGTACTTTGCACTGGTGGCCTTGATTGTTGCCTGGCTGGGTCCGTACTTTCAGGCCTTGGGCTACACCGCCTCGGAAATCGGCATCTTGATCGGCATTCTCACCGGGTCAAAAATTGTCGCGCCCTATCTGTGGGGCATGCTGGGTGATCGGATTCCGAATCGATTGCGGGTGGTGCAGGCCGGAATGCTCGGCTCGGCACTGGTCAGTGGCTGGCTCTTAGCCACGCCTGGCTTTTGGCAGTTGGTGGTGATCCTGGCGGTGCTTGGGTTATTTTGGAACGCCATCATTGCCCAATTCGACACCTTGACACTTGAGTATTTAGGGGGTGCCCACCATCGCTATTCGGCGATTCGGATGTGGGGATCGGTCGGTTTTATTTGCGCGATGCTTGCCAGTGGGGCCTGGTTTCGGGTGTTCAGTCTTGAAAGCTTGCCCTGGATGTTGCTGGTCGGGCTGTTGTTATCCAGTTTGCTGACGCTCTGGCTCCCGCCCGTGGTCCATGCGCCGGCCTCAGACGTGCCCTTGGGGCGCGTCATGGATCGCCTGAAATCACCCGTGGTGTGGCTATTTTTGGTGGTTGCTGCACTCAATCAGTTTGCGCATGGTCCGCTGAACGTGTTTTTCACACTCTATGTCCAGGAGCATGGCTATTCTGCCTTGCAGGCGGGTCAGTTATGGGCTTTGGCAGTGGCGGTTGAAGTGGTCCTGTTTTGGTCTTTGCCACGCTTTCTTGCGCGGATCGATCTACGCCAATTGCTGATTTGGGCGCTCATCGCGGGCGCTTTTCGTTGGGTAATGACTGCCTTTTGGGTGGAGCAGCCATGGGTACTGATGGGCTTACAGATGTTGCATGCCTTCACCTTTGCTGCGATTCATAGTGTCAGTATCGAGTTCGTACGGCGATGGTTTCCGCGCCAACTTGCAGGCCGTGGTATGGCGCTCTACAGCGGCGTGGTGTTCGGCGTTGGTGGATCCACCGGTGCGCTGGCCTCTGGATTTTTATGGGAGCATGCAGGGAGTACGGTCAGTTTTGTGGCCATGGGCGTGCTGTCAGGGGTGCTGGCGGTGGTGGTTCTGTACTCGCTCAAATCGGCTCGATTGGGTCCTGCAGCCAGCTTAGATGCCACCTATGGTTGATTCGGAAAAGTCGGTACACTAGCGGGCTTGATTTGCCTGGGAGGTCGCATGGCCGCACGCACCTTGTATGAAAAACTTTGGGACAGTCACGTCGTCTCCACCCGGGATGACGGCTCGGCACTGTTGTATATCGATCGCCACCTGGTTCATGAGGTGACCTCACCGCAAGCCTTTGAGGGGCTGACCCTAGCTGGCCGGACGCCGTGGCGACTGGATGCCAACTTGGCGACTGTGGATCATAACGTGCCAACGGAAAACCAGTCCGCCGGTGTCGATGCGATTGCGGATCCCACCAGTCGTATTCAGGTGAAGACCCTGGATGCCAACTGCGATGCCTTTGGAATCACGCAATTTAAGATGGCAGACCCAAGAGCAGGGATCGTGCATGTGATTGGTCCAGAGCAGGGTGCCACCTTGCCAGGCATGACGGTGGTGTGCGGGGATTCCCACACCTCAACCCATGGCGCCTTTGGCGCTCTGGCCCATGGGATCGGAACCAGTGAAGTCGAGCATGTGTTGGCGACCCAATGCTTGGTCACCCAGAAAATGAAGACCATGCGGATTCGGATTTCCGGTCCATTGGGCTTCGGGGTCACCGCGAAGGATGTGATTTTGTATGTCATCGGCCAGATTGGCACTGCCGGTGGCACTGGATGTGCGATTGAGTTTGCTGGTGAAGCGATCGAGAGCCTCTCCATGGAGGGTCGCATGACGGTGTGCAACATGGCCATTGAAGCCGGTGCGCGCGCTGGATTGATTGCCGTGGATCAAACCACCATCGATTACGTCCAAGGCCGTCCGTATGCCCCAACAGGGGCTGATTGGGCGCGTGCTGTGGCGGCTTGGTCGGAGTTGCACAGTGATTCAGATGCACATTTTGACGTCGACATCGCGATTGATGGCACTTTGATCGAACCGCAGGTGTCGTGGGGCACAAATCCAGAGATGGTAACGGGCATCCACGGTGTGGTGCCAGATCCCGCACTGATCGATGATCCGACTAAGCGCGAAGGTGTCGAGCGTGCCCTGAAGTACATGGGTTTGACTGCTCGCCAATCGATTCAGAGCATCCAACTGGATCGGGTATTCATTGGCTCGTGCACAAATTCACGCATTGAAGATTTGCGGGAAGCCGCCCGGGTGGTGGAAGGAAAGCGTGTGGCCGGCTCGGTCCGCCAGGCGCTCGTGGTACCGGGATCTGGGTTGGTGAAACGAGAGGCCGAACGCGAAGGCTTGGATCAGATCTTTCGTGCTGCCGGATTTGAGTGGCGCGATCCAGGCTGCTCCATGTGTCTTGCGATGAATGCCGACCGGTTGGGTGCTGGAGAGCATTGTGCATCGACATCGAACCGAAACTTTGAAGGTCGTCAGGGGACCGGGGGTCGAACCCATTTGGTCAGCCCAGCGATGGCGGCAGCGGCCGCGATTGCCGGCCACTTCGTTGATGTGCGTGAGTGGTAAGGAGACGTCATGCAACAATTTATTCGTGAAACCGGCGTGGTCATGCCCTTGGATCGGGCCAATGTGGATACCGATCAGATCATTCCGAAGCAATATTTAAAATCGATCAAGCGCACCGGCTTCGGTGTCAATTTATTTGATGATTGGCGATACCTCGATCCAGGTGAGCCCGACACGGATCACAGCACCCGACGGATCAATCCGGAGTTTATCCTGAACGAGCCCCGGTATCGGGATGCCAAGATTTTGTTAGCCCGCGACAACTTTGGTTGTGGATCGAGCCGTGAGCATGCGCCTTGGGCCATTATGGAATATGGCTTTCGTGCGGTCATTGCGCCCAGTTTTGCGGATATTTTTTTCAACAACAGTTTTAAAAACGGCCTCTTACCCCTGGTCTTGGATGCGGCCTTGGTGGATGCGTTATTTGCGCGGACACAGGGCGCTGAGACCTATGCATTGACCATTGATTTGGCCGCACAGACGCTCTTGGGTGAGGATGGCTGGTCGGCTGGATTTTCAATTGATCCGTTTCGGAAAACCTGTCTGCTCGAAGGACTCGATGAGATTGGGTTGACACTCAAAGAGGCCGATGCCATCCGTGCCTATGAATCACGTCGCCGGGCAGACGCGCCCTGGCTTTTCCGGGAGTAGTCGATGGGACACATTGTTGTTTTGCCTGGCGATGGCATTGGCCCTGAAATCGTCGCACAGGCGGTGCGCGTACTGGATGTGGTGAATGCACGATTTGGATTGGGACTCACCCACAGTGAGGCGTTGATTGGTGGCGCCGCGATTGATGCCACCGGGGATCCCCTGCCTGAGACGACCTTGATCCAAGCGAAGGCAGCGGATGCGGTGCTGTTGGGTGCGGTCGGCGGTCCCGCCTGGGATGGGCTGCCCATGAGTCAGCGTCCGGAAAAGGGGTTGCTGCGGATCCGGGCTGGAATGGAGCTGTTCGCTAATTTTCGGCCAGCGATCTTGTATCCGGAGCTTGCGCATGCGTCGACCTTAAAGTCTGAGGTGGTCTCTGGTTTGGATATTTTGATTGTTCGGGAATTGATCGGCGGGATTTATTTTGGTGAGCCACGAGGTATTGAAGGTGTGCCTGGCCAGCGTGTCGGATTTAATACCGACCGCTACAGTGAGCCTGAGATCGAGCGGATTGGGCGCATTGCCTTTGATGCAGCGCGCGCCCGCGGCGGGCGTCTGTGCTCGGTGGACAAAGCCAATGTGCTGGAAGTGACGGTGTTGTGGCGTGAGGTGATGACACGGCTGGCTGCTGACTATCCAGATGTCACACTGTCGCACATGTATGTGGATAACGCGGCAATGCAGTTGGTCCGCGCACCGAAGCAGTTTGATGTGGTGGTCACCGGGAATTTGTTTGGGGATATTTTGAGTGATGCGGCAGCCATGTTGACGGGGTCGATCGGGATGTTGCCATCGGCCAGTCTGAACAGCGCCAAACAAGGTCTGTACGAGCCCTGTCATGGGTCTGCACCGGATATCGCTGGAACTGATACCGCGAATCCGCTCGCCACAATTTTATCGGTGGCGATGATGTTGATGCATACCTTCAATCATCGCGAGGCAGCAACGGCAATAGAGACCGCGGTACAGCATGTGCTGGCGACTGGCTTTCGCACGCGTGATATCGCGACAGCGGCTGTGGATGAGCGGATAGTGGGCTGTCAGGCCATGGGTGACGCGGTTGTGACCTCCTTAGAAGGACAATGAAATGCGAGTTGGACTAATTGGTTGGCGAGGCATGGTTGGCTCTGTCCTGATGGAGCGGATGCGTGCAGAGAATACTCTCGCGGGGACTGAGCCGGTATTTTTTTCAACCTCCCAGGTTGGCCAGGCGGCGCCTGCAGAAAGCGCCGAGGCGACGCTATTGGATGCGATGGATCTCGCCCAATTAGCCGCCTGTGATGTCCTGATCACCTGCCAAGGCGGCGACTACACCAAGGCAGTTTATGGACCGCTGCGTGCGACCGGATGGCAGGGATATTGGATCGATGCGGCCAGTACTCTCCGGATGGAGCCACAGACGATTCTAGTACTGGATCCGGTCAATCGGCCGGTGATTGATGCAGCTTTGGATGCGGGCCAGAAAGACTTTATTGGCTCGAACTGCACGGTGGGTTTGATGTTGATGGCGGTGGGTAGCTTGATTCGGGAAGGGTGGGTGGAATGGATCACCTCCATGACCTATCAAGCCGCCAGTGGAGCAGGTGCCAGCCAGATGCGTGAGTTGATTCAGCAGATGGGTGCTTTGCACGCCTCGGTCGCCACTGACTTGGCGAATCCCGCGTCGGCGATTTTAGCGATTGACCGCCAAGTGACCGAGTGCTTGCGTGGCGAGCAACTCCCAGTGACTCATTTTGGCTATCCATTAGCGGGTAGTCTGCTGCCGTGGATTGATAGCGCATTGCCCAATGGGCAGAGCCGTGAGGAGTGGAAGGCCATGGCCGAGTGTAACAAAATCATGGGGCGATCAGATCATCCCATCCCCGTGGATGGAACCTGTGTCCGGATCGGCGCGATGCGCTGTCATTCACAAGGACTGACGATTAAGTTGAAACAAGAGATTCCCCTAGCTGATATTGAAGCGGTGCTAGCCAACGGCACGCCTTGGACAGATCTGATCCCCAACGATAAGCCGGAATCCATGGCGCGACTGACGCCGGCAGCCACCACGGGCACCTTGCGTGTGCCGGTAGGCCGGGTGCGGAAAATGAATTTAGGACCCACCTTTGTGAATGCGTTTACGGTCGGCGATCAATTGTTATGGGGCGCGGCGGAACCCTTAAAGCGGATGCTTGAGATCCTGAAGGCGCGGGTATGAACCGTTGGCTCGTCACAGGGGCAGGCCAAAGCGTCTGTGATGCGTGGATGGCTGCGTTGGATCAGCGGTTTGCCGAGGATGTGTTTGTTCTGACGGATGGTCCGGAGGTGGCTGGCGAAGCAAGACGATTGTTCGGTCACACCCTCATTGTGCAACTGCCCGAGACGGTCGATCCTGCAGAATTTGATGGCGTCATTGATCTGGCAGGTGGAACAGTCACCGAGACCCCGTGCTATGTCTTGCCTAGCCCAGCGAAGGCATTGGTGCAGCGAGTACTGGCTGATGTGCAGGTTCGGGGGATCGTCGGAGCCTTGACTGAGCCTGCGATCGCGATGCCAGGTGGTGTCGAGGCGCTTGCGGGTCAGGTGAGTCAACTGTTCAACGGGCGCGATCCCGATTCGGAGCCCTTTGGCGGGAGTCTCGCGTTTAATCAACTGCGCCGCGACAGCGCTGAGTTGGAGCAGTGGGTGATGCACGCCCAAGGCCTTGGGCCAGAGGCGGTTTCGCTAGCCGTGCACCAGACGGATTTGTTTTACACCACCACCGCCAGTCTTTGGATCGAGGCAGATGCCTCGACAGTGGATGCCCTGGTGGCCACATCCAATACCGCCATGGATGCCTGTCTGGCTGCGGCGCCCAGTCGTGGTCGGGCCGATGATGTCGCCTGTTGGCAAATGGCAACCCGAGTCTTGACGCCGACCTGGGTACACGTGCAAGTTTATGCAGACACCGAGTATGGCGTATGGGTCCCGGCAATGGTGGATTGGATGTGTGGTCTGCAGGAAGTACACCTGTGAGATGGCTTGGCCTGCTTCTGGGGTTGGTCATCAGCCACAGTCTGTGGGCCGTCGAGTTCGGCAGCCCCCGCGTTCTTTCAGTGCGTGGGGAACCGCTGCAAATCGTCATCCCCATGACAGGCATTTCGCCTGGGACAGAAACAGCCTATTTCCCGTTACTTGCACCCCAAGCAGCCTTTGATCAGCGCGGACTCTCCCGTGCGGCTGAACTGACGCGCTTGCGCTACCGAGTAAACGCCACGGGCGCAGGTCGCGCGGAATTAGTCATCAGCACCAAAGAGCCTTGGGAGACCGCAAGTCTCAGCACCTTGATCGAAGTGTACTCCCCAGTTGGTGCATTACTTCGCCCACTCTCCGTTGCGATTCCCCGAGCACAGCGTTCGAGCACCTCGATTGGTCTGGAGACAACCGAATCAGCGGTACAACCCACCATCGCGGTGCCCACACAGCCCAGCGTCGTTTCGGAGACTGCTGGGACCGAGACGCCACCTGCTGAGCCGACCTCTGATGCATCCATGGCCGCCATGGCAGCAGTTGTGGATCCTGCATCCACGGTGCAAGCAGCGTCCATTCGGGTGACCTCTGGAATGACACTGTGGCGTGTCGCCGAGCGTGTCCGTCCCGAGGGCTTGAGCATGGAGCAGGTCATGATGGCGCTGTATGCGGACAACCCTGAGGCCTTTGAGTACGGCAATGTCAATGCGCTGGAGAAGGATCGCCTATTAACGGTGCCCTCGATTGCGCGGATGGCGGCAATGAATCCTGAGGAAGCAAGCCGGGTCTTTAAAGCTCATATGGCGGCGCCAAAGCGAGATTTTCGCAGGAGTGATACGGTTCAATCCGTGACTGATCAAACCACGCCCGTGGAACCCGTGACCCTTGTCCCGGAGCCCGTGGTTCGTGCTCCAGTGTCTGCGCCAGTCACCGCGGTTGTGATGGCCAACACCGAGGATGCGACAACGCCTGCAGAGCCAGTGGATGCGGATAGACCGATGACTGAGTCCTTGGTTGAAGAGACGCGCGTACCTGAATCACCAAGCCCATCCGACACTATGCCATCCACCCCCTCGGTGGACTCCGAAGTCACGCTTGCTGCGCCCACGGTACCCTCTGAGGTGATTGCCGAGGCACTGCTTGAGTCCTCCACGATGACGGAGGACATGTCTGGTGCGGAAGTAGTGACGGCGGAAAATGCGGTGCCGCCGCCAGAGCAGATCCCTGACGCCTCGGACGGTGTGTTGGTGAGTCGGATCACTGATCTTGAATCCAAGCTCACCGAAGTGGATGCCAAGATAAGTGAATTGATTCAGACCATAACAACCCCACCAACACCCTCGATCACTGAGCGTGCATTTTCGACAGCAATCGTACCGGAGGCTGTGATTGAGAATCCCACGCCGACTTGGGTTGCGTGGTTGCGTCGTCCGGAGATTTTAGGCGCACTGGCTGGCGCCGCTTTTCTGATTTTGGTGCTGATCTGGCGCACCACGAGCCCGGCAACCTCGCCACGACGGGTTGCTGAGGTGAGTCGTCCAGCGCCCCCACCCCAGCCGGTCCAACCGGTCTCTCCTGAGCGTGTGGTGGCGGTCCAAAAGGATCCGTTGGCGATGGCCATTGACACGGTACAAAGCAAGTTGGTTGAGCCCCATGCCTTGGAGAAAACCGAGTCCTTGTATCGTCTTGAAGATGAAGCGGCCTTGTTAGCTGCCTTCTCTGCAGATGCACTAAACGAACATCCCGAGTGGGGGGATGATCCGGATGATGAGGCTGACCTGGCCAGCCAACAATTGGAAATGGTGCAATCCTATTTGGACAAGGGGATGCGTGAAGTGGCGATTGAGCTGCTCCAGCGTGTTGCCGTCTCTCCAGATCGCGAGGCGCGCACCCGGGCCAGCACTTGGCTGAGCCAATTACACGCCAACGCATGATGCGATTGGCGGCAGGCATTGAGTACGATGGAACTGCCTACCATGGGTGGCAAGCACAGCGTCACGATCCCCGTACGGTGCAGTCTGTGGTTGAAAAAGCCTTGGCTGTGATTGCCGCTGAACCGGTCTCAGTGGTGTGCGCAGGGCGCACCGATGCGGGCGTGCATGCCAGCGGACAGGTGGTGCATTTTGATACTGAAGCGATGCGAGATCCGTACAATTGGGTCATGGGAACCAATACGCAGTTGCCCGAGGATGTCTCTCTGGCTTGGGTGCGACCAGTGGATGCGCGTTTCCATGCGCGGTTTTCGGCGCAGACTCGCCAATATGTGTACTTGATCCGGCGAGTGCCGTTTCGCAGTGCGCTTCTGCGACATGCGGCCACCCCGACCCATCGTTCGCTGGATCCGCATCGAATGGCGCAGGCGGCGACGGCCTTAGTCGGAACGCATGATTTCAATGCGTATCGATCAGTTCATTGCCAAGCAAAGACATCTGTCCGAACAATTCATCGGTTACGGATCCATGCACACGATCAGCTGCTCGCCGTGCATGTCGAGGCAGACGGATTCTTACAGAATATGGTGCGGACGATCGTGGGTGTGTTACTGGCCATTGGTACCGGTGATGCGGCGGTCTCCTGGGCCGGGGACGTGCTTGCCAGCGGTGATCGGACCCAAGGGGGCGTGACAGCACCCCCGCAAGGCCTGTATTTTCTAGGACCAACCTATGGAGACCTGTTGTCTTCCGAGGAGACGGTACGGATTCCGCCGGTGGTGGCATCCGTTCTTGATACTGCGCCTGTGGAGCCCTGATGACCCGTGTAAAATTCTGTGGATTGACGCGCCCCGAGGATGTGGACTGCGCAGTCTCGCTTGGTGTCGATGCCATCGGCTTGGTGTTCTACGAGAAAAGTCCTCGTGGTGTCTCGGTCGAGACGGCGATCGCGCTGGCTGCGCGGATCCCGGCATTTGTGACGCGGGTTGGATTATTTGTCGATGCGGATTCTGGGTGGATCCGTGACGTGGCGGCTGCTGTTCGCCTGAATCTTGTGCAATTGCATGGCACCGAGACTCCAGAGGCCTGCGAAGCGTTGGGGTTGCCCTATATTAAGGCCTTTCGTGTGCGTCCGACCTTGGATTTGGGAAAATGGATGCCAGCATATACCAGTGCATCGGGTGTGTTGCTTGATGCGTACCGCCCCGGTGTTCCAGGCGGGACTGGCGCACAATTTGACTGGAGCCTGGTTCCAGAGACGACACAGCCCATCATATTGGCCGGCGGGTTGACCCCTGAGAATGTCGGTCCAGCTGTTTCCCAAGTCACGCCTTGGGCAGTGGATGTCAGTGGGGGCATTGAGTCCCTGCCTGGCGTGAAAGATCCTGATAAGATGGAACGCTTTTTAGCTGCCTGTCACACAAAGCGAGATGAAACATGGCTCAAGCCCTAAGTGAATCTGAACTCCGAAATATGGTCTATGAGCCTGATGCACGGGGTCATTTTGGACCCTATGGCGGGCGATATGTGTCTGAGACTCTGATGGCGGCGCTGGCCGAACTCGATCGGAGTTATCAAAGCCTCAAAAATGACCCCGCATTTCAGCAAGAATTTGATGCAGATTTATCGAGCTTTGTTGGACGTCCGTCACCGCTGTATCACGCCAAGCGGTGGTCTGATGCGATTGGTGGGGCACAAATTTATTTCAAACGAGAAGATTTAAATCACACCGGTGCGCACAAGGTGAACAACACCATTGGTCAGGCATTGCTTGCCAAATATTCAGGCAAACCGCGGGTGATCGCAGAGACGGGTGCAGGCCAGCATGGTGTCGCGACGGCGACCGTGGCGGCGCGACTCGGTCTTGAGTGCGTGGTCTACATGGGTGCGGATGACGTGGAGCGGCAATCCCCGAACGTCTACCGCATGAAACTGTTGGGTGCGACGGTGGTGCCAGTGACATCGGGCTCGCGAACCCTAAAGGACGCGCTCAGCGAAGCGATGCGGGATTGGGTCACCAATGTCGAATCCACGTTTTACATTATTGGCACCGTGGCAGGCCCAGCGCCATACCCACAAATAGTGCGTGATTTTAATGCCGTGGTTGGACGCGAAGTGCGTTGGCAGTCACAGGATTTGTTTGGGCGCTTCCCGGATGCATTGGTTGCCTGTGTGGGTGGTGGATCCAATGCCCTGGGTTTGTTTTACCCCTTCTTGAATGACACCGAAGTGGCCTTGATTGGGGTCGAGGCGGCCGGTCGTGGATTGTCCACCACCGAGCATGCGGCGCCCCTATCGGTCGGGCGTCCCGGTGTATTGCATGGTGCCAAGACCTACATCATGGATAATGCGGATGGTCAGATTTCGCACACCCATTCCGTCTCTGCGGGCCTCGATTATCCGGGGGTTGGTCCGGAGCATGCATTCTTAAAGGATATCGGTCGGGCGCAGTATGTCGGTGCCACCGATGACGAAGCCTTGTCAGCCTTTCATGAAGTCTCTGAAGTTGAGGGTATTATCCCTGCCCTGGAAACCGCGCATGCGCTGGCCTATACCAAGACGTTGGCGGCATCGATGCGGCCTGATCAAGTGGTCGTGTGTAATATGTCCGGTCGCGGAGACAAAGATATTTTCACGGTTGCCAAGTTGGAAGGCATTACACTGTAAGGAACCCCATGAGTCGCATTGCTACACGAATGGCCGAGCTTGCGGCCCGCGGACGAAAAGCCCTGATTCCCTATGTTGTTGCGGGAGATCCCGTCCCGGAAATGACCGTTGAGATCATGCAAGCGCTGGTCGCAGCGGGATCTGACGTGATTGAGCTGGGGATGCCCTTTTCAGATCCGTTTGCAGACGGTCCCGTTAATCAGCGTGGGGCGGAGCGCGCAATTGCATCTGGTATGACACTGCGGGGCGTGCTGGACGCGGTGGCTGTGTTTCGGCAAACCGATCAGACCACGCCAGTGGTGTTGATGGGCTACCTCAATCCAATCATTGCGATGGGTGAGGCAGTCTTTTGTCAGGCTGCGCAGGCAGCGGGCGTGGATGGGTTGTTGGTGGTCGATATGCCCCCCGAAGAAGAAGAAGGATTGGTCGCCGAAGCGCGTCACTGTGGGATGGATATGATTTATCTTGCAGCGCCGACCACCACGGACGCTCGGATGGCTTTGATTGGTCGGGCAACCAGCGGCTACTTATATTATGTCTCGTTACGCGGTGTGACCGGATCGAGTCAACTAAATACAGATGACGTCTCTGCAAAAATCACGGCGATCCGGGCATTGGTGGATGCACCCATTTGTGTGGGTTTTGGAATCCGTACACCACAGCAGGCCGCAGAGGTCAGTCGCTTGGCAGATGGGGTGATTGTGGGATCCATCTTGGTGCAGGCGGTGGAAGATCACAAAGATCAGCCTGCCGCGGTGCCTGGCGCCCTGACTGCACTGTTGGCGCCGATGCGCGCCGCGATGGATCGCATGGAGGTCTCCGGTGAGTAATTGGCTCGATAAAATTGTGCCTGCAGTTGTTCGCTCGAAAACTGAGCGGAAGGCCCAGGTCCCTGATGGCCTTTGGGCCAAGTGTCCCACCTGCGAAGCAGTGCTGTATCAACCCGAGCTTGAGCGCAATCAAAAGGTCTGCCCGAAGTGTGGACACCATGGTCGTCTGGGCGCGAGAGCGCGTCTTTCTGGGTTTTTAGATGAGGGAACCGGCACAGAACTGTTCGCCGATCTGGCGCCGGATGATCGGCTGAAGTTTCGTGATCTGAAAAAGTATCGGGATCGGCTGGTGGCGGCGCAAAAAGCCACTGGGGAAAAAGATGCGATGGTTGCGATGACCGGTGCCGTCTTAGGTCGACCCGTGATCGTGCTGGCCTTTGAATTTGAATTCATGGGTGGATCCATGGGCACTGTTGTCGGGGAGAAGTTTGTGCGAGCCGCTGAGCAAGCGCTTGAGACCCGGATCCCATTGATTTGCTTTTCGGCGTCTGGCGGTGCTCGGATGCAGGAGGCGCTGTTGTCGTTAATGCAGATGGCTCGAACCTCTGCCGCCCTAGCGCGGCTTGCGGAAGCCGGTGTGCCCTATATTTCAGTGCTGACGGATCCTGTGTTCGGTGGTGTGTCAGCCAGTTTTGCAATGCTGGGAGACGTCAATATTGCGGAGCCGAAAGCCTTAGTGGGTTTCGCGGGGCCGAGAGTGATTGAACAGACGGTCCGGGAAACGCTTCCTGAAGGATTTCAGCGGGCCGAGTTCTTGCTCGCGCATGGCACCGTGGACATGATCGTCGCTCGCCCACAGATGCGCGAGACCATCGCCCGTGTGTTATCCCGCTTAAGCCATTGAAAACCTGGCTTCAGTGGGAAGCCGACCTGAATCGGCTGACGCCTCCCGAACAGATCATGATGGGACTCGATCGCGTTCAGATCGTCGCCTCCCGCTTGCCCATTCGACCTCAGCCAGCACGGGTGTGCACGATTGCTGGAACCAATGGCAAGGGATCGACCGTGGAAGCCTTAGGAGCCTTGGCACAGGCCTCTGGACTTCGCTATGCCCAGTACACCTCACCGCATTTGTGTCGGTTCACGGAACGGATTCGGATCAATGGAGCCGAGGTATCTGAGACGGTCTTAGCGCAAGCCTGTGATCAGGTCGAAGCCGCACGTGGCGAGACCTTCCTCACGTTTTTTGAGTTCACCACGCTGGCTGCTTTGGTGATCTTTACGGCATCTGACTTGGATCTTTGGATTTTAGAGGTGGGCCTTGGTGGCCGCCTGGATGCGGTAAATATACTCGACGCCGATGTCAGTGTGATTACCCAGATTGGCTTGGATCATCAAGCCTATTTGGGTGAGACGATTGAGGCAATTGCCCGAGAAAAGGCTGGGATTTTGCGCGCTCAGCGACCCGCGTGGACAGTGCATCAGATGGCCACGCCTGCGTTGATGGAGGTCGCCGCCCAGTGCGGCGCGATGCTGCACGTGGTGGACTGGATGACAGACCCTGACGGACGCTCTGAGGTCGAGATCCGGCCACACCGGGTGTGCTTGTCGGCGCTGGATATCCCGGTGGCCTCTGCCGCGTTGGCATTGGCTGCCGCATCAACATTGGGACTTTCGGTCTCCGATCCTGTTGAGACGTTACAGCGTGTCTCGTTGCTAGGTCGCATGACTCTGAGGACCGATCCGCGTGGGGTGCGATGGTGGTTTGATGTGGCGCACAACCCTCAGGCAGTTGCGTATGTCATGACACGTTGGCAGATGCTGCCTGTCTTAGGGCACCGCTTTGTGATTCTCGGCCTGCTTGCAGATAAAGATGCGTCTGGTGTGCTCGCGGCGATTGATGCCGATATCAATCTCATCGTCGTTGGATTGACGGGTCCGCGAGGTCGAAGTGCCGCAAATCTGGCGCAGCACGCAGCGCAACAAGGGCGGACGGTCTGGCGGAGTTTTGATACACTGCAGGTCGCGATGAATGCACTCCCAACTGCGTTACAGGCCGATGACGCTGTGGTGGTGCTGGGATCTTTTTTGATGGTGGCGGATGCCCTAACCCATGACGACTTCCTCTGAACATACGCCCGAGACACAGCGTCGCCGCAATCAGTGGATAGGTGCGGTTGCCTTATTGGCACTGGCTGCACTGATTTTGCCCTGGCTCCTGACCCCTGAGTTTGAGGGTATCGAGCGCCGTGGACCCGATCTGCGGCCGATCCAGGATGCGCCTGTGGTCCTGAACCCGCCAGCTATTCGAGAGCCGATGACGGCTCCTTTCGCGGAGCAACAAGCCGCGCTGCAGGCGGGGTTAAATGCACCGATTGGTGGTGTGTTGGCATCGCATGTGATCCAGTTGGGCGCCTTCAAAGATCGGGCGAATGCAGAGTCCCTGCAGACGCGTGTGGATGCACTGGATCTGGGGCGGGTCTACGTGCGTAGCGAAGGGGATGTTCACCGCGTCTTGATGGGTCCCTGGGTCGATCAAACAGCCGCCCAGACAGTGGCCACCGAGGTGGCCAAAGCCTTGTCATTGACACCCTTGTTACAGCGGTTTGATGTTCGGATGCACGGACCGCAATGAATACCGATCAGGTCATGACTGCAGCCAGTAATGGGTTTGGGTTGAGCTGGTTTGATTGGATTTTGGTTGCATTAATCGCCCTGTCCACAGCCATGAGTCTGGGACGCGGGTTTGTGCGCGAGGCCCTGAGTCTCGGCACCTGGGTGGCAGCCTTTGTGGTGGCACGCCTATTTTATGCTGAGATGGATGCGCTCTTAGTCTCCATGATCAGTGATGCCTTAATGCGCGGGATTGCCGCCTTTGCCGCTTTGTTTATTGGCACCTTATTGGTTGGCGCCTTGATTGCGTTTTTGCTGGGTGCTCTGATCAATGCGACTGGTCTGTCCTCAACAGATCGGGTCCTGGGAATGGTGTTTGGTTTGGCGCGTGGTTCTGTGATTGCGACCGTCAGCATTGGACTGTTGAGCCTAACGCCCTTGGTGAACGATGCCTGGTATCAGCGTTCAATGCTGGCGCCCTATTTTGAAACAGTGGCCGATTGGGGCCTGTCGGAAATCCAGGCACGACTGGATCGACAACCTCGTCAATAAGGAATGAATGATGTGTGGCGTAGTGGGAATCTTCGGGCGCGGTAACGTCAATCAAGCGTTATTTGATGCATTAACCGTCTTGCAGCATCGGGGCCAAGATGCAGCCGGGATCGTGACCTGTGATCGAGGCAAGTTCCATTTACGCAAAGACAATGGCTTGGTGCGGGACGTCTTCCGAACACGTCACATGCGCTATCTCATGGGCAATATGGGGATTGGTCACGTCCGATATCCAACGGCAGGATCGAGTTCGTCATCTGAGTCGCAACCCTTCTACGTCAACAGTCCATACGGCATCAGCCTCGCGCACAATGGCAACCTGACCAATACGCGCGAGTTAATGGAAAACCTGTATCACGAAGATTTACGCCATATCAACACCGACAGTGACTCGGAAGTCCTCCTCAACGTCTTGGCACATGAGTTGGATCAGCGGCACACCTTTCGGCCGAGTCCTGAGGATTTTTTTGCGGCGGTGGAAGCGGTGCATCGACGCTGCCGTGGCGCCTACGCAGTCGTCGCCTTAATTAACGGACATGGTATTTTAGGCTTTCGGGACCCCCATGGGATCCGGCCAATCTGTATCGGGCAGCGAAAGACGGAACGTGGCGTCGAATACATGATTGCCAGCGAGTCAGTGGCTTTGAGTTGCGCTGGCTTTTCCTTGATTGACGACCTCGCGCCAGGCGAGGCTGCGTTCGTTGATGCATCTGGGACGCTGCATCGGAAGTTGTGTGCTGGTGATAAAGAGCGTCATCCCTGCTTGTTTGAGTATGTGTATTTATCCCGTCCTGATTCCGTGATTGATGGTGTGAGTGTCTATGCGGCACGGATCAACATGGGACGGAAACTCGCGGATAAAATTCTTGCGGAGATGCCCAATTACGATATCGATGTCGTGATTCCAATCCCGGATACAAGCCGCACCGCTGCATTGGAAGTTGCCCAGAAACTCGGCGTGTTGTTCCGTGAAGGCTTTATCAAGAATCGCTATATTGGTCGAACCTTCATCATGCCGGGACAAACAGAACGGCAAAAGTCCGTGCGGCAAAAGCTTAACCCGGTCGCCTCTGAGTTTAAGGGACGTAATGTGTTGCTGGTGGATGATTCGATCGTGCGCGGCACGACCTGCCATCAGATTGTTGAAATGGCGCGTGATGCCGGTGCCAAGAAGGTGTATTTCGCGTCAGCAGCGCCTGCCGTGGTTTCCCCAAATGTGTATGGAATCGATATGCCGGCAGCGTCAGAGCTGATTGCGCATGGACGGACCACGGCACAGATCAATCAGTTAATAGGTGCCGATGGACTGATTTATCAGGAACTTGAGGATCTCGTCGATGCTGTCCGCGAGCTGAATCCCGCCTTGCGAACCTTTGAAGACTCCGTGTTTTCAGCCTGCTATTTGACGCGCGAGATCGATGCGGCCTATCTTGAAGAGTTGGCGGCCAAGCGGAATGATACAGCTAAGGCGCGGCGGTCGGACGCCGAAGATGCGTCCTTGGATTTACGTGCGGACGTGTCTTGATGAAACGCGATGATCGGTTGAATGCCTTGCTCCAGGACATGGCGCTGGAAACCCAGGCGGTGCGGATGGGGATCCATCGAACCGCGGAACGAGAGCATGCCGAGCCGATTTTTATGACATCGAGCTTTGTGTTCCCAGATGCGGCGACCATGGCTGATGCCTTCGTGAACAATTCTGGGCTGTCCATTTACGGCCGGATTGATAATCCAACAATCGATAGCTTTTGCGAACGCTTAGCGGCGATGGAAGGCGCTGAGGCTTGCGAGGCAGCAGCGACTGGCATGGGGGCGATCTTGTCAACCGTGTTGGCGCATTGCCAGGCGGGTGATCGCATTTTGTGTTCAACCGGGGTGTTTGGCGCGACCCTGCAGCTGTTTCAAAAGTATCTGCAGAAGTTCAACATGCAGATTGAGCTGGTGCCGACGACGCGACTTGAGGTTTGGGAGTCTGCCTTGAAAACACCCGCACGCCTCGCTTACGTTGAAACACCCTCAAATCCAACCATTGAATTGGTGGATATTGCGGCATTATCCGCACTGTGTCAGGCCGCTGGGACCTTGCTTGTGGTCGATAATTGCTTTACCAGCCCAGCATTGCAACAGCCCTTGGCGCTGGGTGCTGATTTGGTGATCCATTCGGCGACCAAGTACATCGATGGACAAGGGCGCGCATTAGGGGGTGCGGTCGTGGGTCGGCGATCGCTGATTGAGCCTGTGACCACCTTTATTCGCTCTGGTGGCGTCACCATGAGTCCGTTTAATGCGTGGATCTTCTTGAAAGGCTTAGAGACCTTACAGATTCGAATGGCGGCGCATTCTGAGCGCGCGTTAGTGCTTGCGCAATGGCTTGAGGAACAACCTGAGGTTGCGAGGGTGAACTATGCGGGCTTGGCGAGTCATCCGCAAAGGGCGTTGGCTCAACGGCAGATGCAGGCCGGGGGTGGCGTACTGAGTTTTACCTTGGCGGCAGGGACCCGTGAGGCGGCTTGGGCGTTTCTCAATGGGACTTGTTTAATGTCATTGACCGCGAACCTCGGCGACGCCAAGACAACCGTATGCCATCCGGCAACTTCCACACATGGCCGCTTGACGGAGGCTGATCGCCAACTGATGGGGATTGGTGAGAACTTGATTCGAATTGCAGTTGGGTTGGAGTCTGTGGAGGATCTCAAAGCGGATTGTCGTCGGGGTTTTGCGGCTCTGATGTCAGGCTCATAACCTGAAGGTCATAGGTTCAAATCCTACCCAAGGAACCATCTATCTAGCTGAGAATACAGCGAAAAAAATCCTCGGTCTTTGGATCGGGGCTTTTTGTTGTTTAGGCACAATTGAGGCGCACTGAGTGGCAGTGAATGCCAATAGTCTCCAATAGGCTTGAACACCGTTTCCGACCCGTGAGTCGTATTGGTGTGCCTTGGGCACAATGTCAAAATCCCTCACTACCCTCAAAAAATATAGGGGTTAAGGAATAGTGTGTCCGTCCGGTGTACCCACCCGCGTGACCGAAACCGAAAACCCCCGTTTCTTTGGTGTCACGGTAATAGGCACGGACGGATTTGGTAGGCGATGGTAAAGTCTCAATGGTCTTCTTGGTGAAGTTGATCTGTTTTCCTGCCATTTCTTTTTGTCAATGCGCGTGTAATTTGGTGTAACGTCATACACACGAAGCAATAGAAAAAGGCTGAACTAAACTCCTAAAATCGTTCGAAAACTTCATTAATTCAATTGCTGATGCCTAAGGTCGATTCTTGGCCAAGGCCTGTCAATAAGATAGGTCAAATAGAAATTAAAGAGCATAATAATGCTTTATATATAATATAAGGCGCATAATAATGCTTCTTATATCAATATTCTGTGATTTTTCACCTAAGATGCATTATTGTGCCTCTTATGATCAAGAGTGTGCAGAACATTGCATGTAAGGAGCGAATATGGCGCAGGCCAATTTACCCATTCCTGTATTAAAAGCGCTTAGGAAGCTGGGCGCTGACATCAGTGATGCAAGGCGCAGACGACGCATCCCCACCAAGCTGCTGGCAGAAAGGGCAGATATTTCCCCTCGCACACTCAGCAAAGTTGAAAAAGGTGAAGGTGGGGTGGCGATAGCTTCTTATGCATCGGTGCTATTTGCGCTGGGTATGGTTCAGCGCCTGCAGGATGTGGCAGATGCTGCCTATGATCAGACCGGACGTGAGATGGAGGAAGCGAACCTGCCGAAACGCGTGCGCTTACCTCAGAGAAAAGATGGGGCAGGTCATGAATAGCAGGCAAATATATGTGTCGATTGTCCTGGGGGATGAATGCCTGCTGGCAGGCACTCTGTGGTGTCATAACAGAAAGGGACGGGAAAGTGCCACGTTCGAATATGCGTCGTCATGGGTTGCGCAGCCGGAGCGCTTTGCATTGGAGCCCGCGCTGAAATTGTCTGAAGGGGTATTTCATACGCAGCCGGATCAGATCATCTTTGGTGCGATTGGCGATTCCGCCCCTGACCGCTGGGGGCGCGTATTGATGCGCCGCAATGAAACGGCACGCGCCAAAGCTTCGAGTGAAACACCGCGCACTTTGACCGAAATAGACTATCTGCTCGGCGTAAACGATGAAACGCGGCAGGGAGCGCTTCGTTTTTCAGAAAAGCCAGAAGGGCCATACCTTGCGCCAAAGAATAGAAACAGTGTGCCGCCTCTGGTGGACTTGCCCAAACTGCTCTCGGCATCTGAGCGATTTATCGATGATGATGAGACAGCGGAAGATTTAAGACTGTTGCTCGTGCCAGGTTCATCACTTGGTGGTGCAAGGCCAAAAGCATCAGTGCGCGATCAGGATGGCACATTGGCCATAGCCAAATTTCCGCGTAGGGATGATGAGTATGAGGTTGTGGTCTGGGAAGCCATAGCCCTGACTTTAGCGTATAGAGGGGGCATTCAGGTACCGCAATTCAGATTGGAGAAAATCGCAGAGAAACCCGTATTGATCATTAATCGCTTTGATCGTTCGGGCGAAAATCGTGTGCCGTTTCTGTCGGCTATGAGCATGCTAGGCGCAAAGGATAATGAACAGCGTAGTTATCTGGAAATTGCCTATGCGCTTGCCCAGCATGGTGCGCAGCCCAATCATGATATGGAGGAATTATGGCGCAGGATCGTGTTTACCGTGCTCATTTCCAACACCGATGACCATCTTCGCAATCACGCCTTCATTTATGAGCGACATAAGGGCTGGCGGCTTTCACCTGTCTATGACGCCAATCCCACGCCAACGGAAATAAAGCCGCGTATTCTCTCTACGTCCATTACCTTTGATGACCCCACCGCGTCACTGGATGCAGCACTTTCTGTTGCGAAGGATTTTCGGATTGAAGCCGCCAGAGCCAAAGAAATTGTAAAAGAGGTAGCAGACTCAGTCAGAGAATGGCGTGCGATTGCTAGCCAATATGGCATCAGCAACAAAGAGATTGATCGCATGGCCTCTGCTTTTGAGCATCAGGATTCAGATGCGGCGCTGAATAAGTAATAATGAACATTAAGAATATAGATGAATGGTCAGATCGGGATGTTGAGAATGAAATATCGCGGATTCAGCGAGTCATAAATGAATGGACAATATCAAAAGAGCTATTGATTAACTGTGGTCTCACATCCTGTTTAGAGTGTGTTAGCCGGGCGCCTGAATCTCCTCCAACCGTACAATGCTATACTCAGACGGCGGCTTGATACGTTGTATTTCCAGTGATTTATGCGCAGGTTTAGATGGTGAGTTTTTCGATTTACACGCACATCATGGCTAGTGGTTTGAAAATATTGATGGCGTCACACTCGCGATCTCGTAAGCTCCCCCAATGAGTGCGCAATGCATCACGCGATGCTTTCTGGCATGGTTTGATCGCGGTGACGTCACGCGTCATTTGAGTCTCCATGACTGGAGAAGAGGACCGCGTCGCCAACCCTGGGTCATGACTCAGCCGCCTTGCTATCCGGTCGCTCAGCGGCTTTCAGCCGATTGCAGCAATGTAAGAGCAGCCCTGTCTTGTACCTATCGGAGGCTTTTCAGTGCTGCGATACGCTCTTCGAGAGGTGGGTGCGTCATGAACAAGCGCATGAACCCTGTCTTTGACCCTGACTTGATGCCAAAAGCAACCATGGTATCGGGCAGTTCAGAGGGGACACCTTGCTCAGCCTGCAATCGTTCGAGTGCACTGATCATGGCACCAGCCCCGGCGAGTTGTGCGCCCGCATAGTCGGCCCGATATTCGCGGCGTCGAGAGAACCAGAAGACGATCATGGATGCCAAGATGCCAAGGATGATCTCGGTCACAAAGGTGGCGATGTAGAAGGCGGGTCCATGTCCGCGCTCGGTCTTAAAGATGGCGCGGTCAATAAAATGTCCCACAATCCGTGCAAAGAACATCACAAAGGTGTTCACCACACCTTGGACCAATGCGAGTGTGACCATGTCACCATTGGCCACGTGACCGATCTCATGGGCGAGGACTGCGCGAATTTCATCTTTGTGGAAGCGTTGCAATAACCCCGAGCTCACCGCGACCAGTGCATCATTGCGGTTCCATCCAGTGGCATAGGCATTACTGGCTGATGAGGGAAAAATCCCAACCTGCGGCATGCCGATACCGGCCTCGTCTGCCAGTTCTTTCACGGTTTGTACCAGCCAGCGCTCTTCCGTGGAGGTCGGTTGTTCGATCAGCACCGTCCGGGTGCCCATTTTCGCCATGGTCTTTGATAAGAGCAATGAGATGACGGATCCCGCCATGCCGAACACAAAACAGAACACCAGGAGGCTTGAAAGGTTTAAGTCGACGCCGTTTGATGCCAAATAGCCCTCGAAGCCAAGTAGGCTTAGGGTGATACTGGCCACCAACACAATGGCTAAGTTGGTCAGTAAAAATAAGGCAATCCGCAACATGTACGCCGCTCCTCGTGGCTATGTGTTGTCTCACACAATATTGGTTTTTTGGGGGAGTTCAAGAATGTCAGTGAAAAAACGCGTGGAAAAAACAGAAATGCAATGGCGGGAGCAACTCTCGCCCGAGGCATTTAAGATTGCTCGCAAAAAGGGCACCGAATCCCCGTTCCAGAATGCGTATTTTGATCACCATGCGAACGGGCAGTATCACTGCGTCTGTTGCGACACTGCGCTGTTTCTGAGTGCCGATAAATTTGATTCCGGGACTGGATGGCCGAGCTATACACAGCCAGCTTCGGCTGAGGTGGTGGCTGAAAAAAGTGATCGCTCGATTTTCTTTATGCCGCGGACCGAAGTGATCTGTGCGGTCTGTGATGCGCACCTTGGGCACGTGTTTTCAGATGGCCCTCGGCCGACTGGGTTGCGGTATTTTATTAACT
>ERZ887849.1378-NODE-1378-length-22983-cov-42.410982_pt1 | contig 22983 bp, 17 predicted proteins | sample MGYA00521267_ERZ887849 | MGnify/ENA primary metagenome ERZ887849 (study PRJEB32303, sample SAMEA104408601) | aquatic metagenome | biome: Brackish water; feature: Pelagic; material: water | place: Baltic Sea | collected 2014-06-06T16:11:00 | depth 2,863 m ... | reverse complement strand
TAATTAACATTTGAGTATTTCCTTCTGGAATTTTTGGAGATGGAATGTGTTCAATTACCATATCTAATAGAGGTTCTATATTGCTTGTTTCCTCTTTCCAGTCTTCACTCATCCAATTATTTTTGGCAGATCCGTAAACTGTTGGAAAATCTAACTGCCACTCTTCTGCTCCTAATTCAAACATTAAGTCAAACACTTTTTCATGAACCTCATCTGGAGTACAGTTTTCTTTATCAACTTTATTGATTACCACACAAGGTTTCAATCCTAGATCAATCGCTTTTTGCAGAACAAAACGCGTTTGAGGCATTGGACCTTCAAAAGCATCTACTAACAACAACACCCCATCTGCCATATTAAGAACGCGTTCTACCTCACCACCAAAATCGGCGTGACCAGGCGTATCAATAATATTGATCTTAGTCTCTTTATAAATTACAGAAACATTTTTGGACGTGATTGTGATCCCTCTTTCTCTTTCAAGGTCATTATTGTCTAAAATTAAATCTCCTGTATTTTGATTTTCACGAAACAGTTGACAGTGATACATGATTTTGTCAACCAAGGTTGTTTTTCCGTGATCGACGTGTGCAATAATTGCGATGTTTTTTACATTAGCCATAAGTGCCTTGTTTTAAGCGTGCAAAGTTACATTTAATTTTCTGACTTTATGTACTGCTTATTAATTTTAAAATACCTTTTAATTTTGATTATATTTGCAGTATAAATTAACAGCAATGAATCTTCGAGATATTCCAAAATTAAAACACACCTCTTCTGATAATTTTTTTTTGTTAGCAGGGCCTTGTGCTATTGAAAGCGAAACAATGGCGCTTCAGATTGCAGAAAAAGTGTGTAAAATCACAGACGCTTTGGAAATTCCTTATATTTTTAAAGGGAGTTTTAAAAAAGCAAATCGCAGTCGAATCGACAGTTTTACAGGAATTGGAGATGAAAAAGCCTTAAAAATTCTTAGAAAAGTTTCTGAAACATTTGACATCCCAACGGTTACTGATATTCATGAAGTTTCGGATGCAGCTATGGCAGCTCAATATGTTGATGTGTTACAAATTCCAGCATTTTTAGTGAGACAGACCGATCTTGTGGTTGCGGCAGCTCAAACAGGAAAAGTTATAAACTTAAAGAAAGGACAGTTTATGAGCCCAGAAGCCATGAAACATGCCGTACAAAAAGTAAAAGATACTGGAAACGAAAAAGCATGGATTACAGATAGAGGAACCATGTTTGGCTACCAAGATATGATTGTTGACTTTCGAGGCATCCCAACAATGCGTGCGTTTGCACCCACTGTTTTGGATGTAACGCACTCCCTACAACAACCCAATCAAAATAGCGGAGTCACTGGCGGTCGCCCTGACATGATTGAAACCATTGCCCGCGCTGGCATCGTTAACAATGTTGATGGCTTATTTATCGAAACACATTTTGACCCTTCCAATGCCAAAAGTGATGGTGCGAATATGTTGCACATAGACCATTTAGAAAAATTACTTACCAATTTAAGTGCAATACGAAGCACAATCAACTCCCTTTAGGGCATATATATATGCAAAAAGCAATACTTGCTTGTATACTAATTGTTTTTAGTATTCAAGGCCAATCTCAAGAAACGATCCTTGAAACTACAGCAATTAAAACAAATTTTAAAACTAAAAATAAAGGGAAGCTCTTCTTTTATTGGGGATGGAACAAAGCCCAATACAGTTATTCAGACATCACCTTTAAAGGCGATGATTACAACTTTACGCTTTACAATATAGCAGCCAAAGACCGTCAAAATCCATGGGATGCAGACATCTATTTAAATCCTACAAACATCTCAATCCCGCAAACTGTTGCTAGAATCGGGTATTTTTTTCATGACAATTGGAATTTTTCTGTGGGATTTGACCACATGAAATACGTGATGATAGAACAACAACCAGCAACCATTGATGGCTATATTGATTTGAATGATCCTGTCTCAGAATTTAATGGTGTGTATAACAATGAATACATCTATATTGATGAGGATTTTTTGGAATTTGAACATACGGATGGTTTGAACTATATCAATGTTGAGATTTCAAGAGTTGATAATCTTGGTGACTATCTAAAATGGAACTCTGATAAAATACAACTCAACTTAATCGAATCTTTTGGTGCAGGAATCCTCTATCCAAAAACCAACTCCACCTTACTTTCCAAGCAAAGATATGATGATTTCCATTTGGCAGGATTTGGATTATCACTGAAGGCTGGTGTTAATTTAACCTTGTTTAACCACTTTTTTATTCAAACAGAATTTAAAACAGGTTATATTGACATGGCAAATATTCGAACTACAAATTCTACAAGTGACTCAGCTTCACAAGAATTGTTCTTTTTCCAAAGAAATATTTCTTTTGGATATATCTTTCAGTTAGTGAAATAAAATATCTAGTCTTTGAGTTGAGGTGTCTTTTCTATAGAATTCAACCCATATTTATCAACCAAATAAATCAAGGAAGTCATCGTAGCTACTCCTAATTCTAACTCCCGTTTATTAACGGCATCAAAGGTATCATTCGCTGCATGATGGTGGTCAAAGTAACGCTGTGAATCTGGTCGTAATCCTGCTAGCACATTCGTGCTTTTTTTCAAAGGCCCTATGTCTGCACCACTCCCCCCTTTTTTGAAATAATGGATAAGGTAAGGCTCAAACAAAGGCTTCCATTGCATGATTTGATCAATTTTATAATCTGGCCCATCAAAAGTAAAGCCACGAGGTGTGAATCCTCCTGAATCACTTTCTAAAGCAAATACATGGTTCTCCCCTTTTCGGGTGGCTTCCTTGGCATAGGCCTTTCCACCTCTTAATCCATTTTCTTCATTCATAAACAATACAACTCTAATGGTTCGTTTGGGTTTAATTCCCGAAATTTTCAATAAGCGTAACACATCCATAGACTGAACACAACCTGCACCATCGTCATGAGAACCATCTCCTAAATCCCAAGAATCTAAATGCCCTCCTACAGTAATAATCTCATCTGGAAATTGAGACCCAGTAATTTCTCCGATCACATTATAAGATTGTACATCTTTTAATTGACGACAACTTTGTTTGATATATAATTTAATCTTAGGATCGATCTTTAACATACCACTTAACTTTTCAGCATCATTGGTGCTAATGGCTGACGATGAAATCCGTTTAGAAACTGGTAAATCTCCATAAGACATCGCTCCTGTATGTGGTAAATCATCCAATCTTAAGTTCATAGAGCGAACAATCATTGCAACTGCCCCTAACTTCCCGGCTTCTTTAGCCCCACTGTAGCGTTGATCGACACAACCGCCATAGGCTTCAAACGTATGAATCAAATCCGCTTGCATCGGACGGTTGAAAAATACAATTTTACCTTCTACCTCTTTTCGATCCAAAGCCTTTAATTCTTCCAATCCTTGAACCTCTATAACTTCTGCTTTAACCCCTTGAAGAGGTGTAGCAACCGACCCCCCCAAAGCACAAATATTGACTGATATGGTTTTTCCAGGTGCTGTTTCTATGTAAGCAAATTCAGGAGTACCACGCACCCATTTTGGCACCATCACAGGTTGCAACCAAACACGATCAAGACCTAATTTTTCTAACTCAGTTTTTGTGTATTCTACCGCTAATTCAGCATTCAAGGAGCCTGATAGACGCCCTCCAATTTGGTTGGATAAATAATCTAACCATTGATAACTTTGTCCATTGGTTAAGGAATTTTTATAAAATGTTTTAATATAATCTGCATCTGATTGCCCATTCAAATTAAGCATTAAAGAACAGAAAATAAGGATTGCTAAATGTTTCATGTATCTGTATTTTGTAAGGGTAAAGCTAAACGTTCTGATCAACGAAAGCGTTAATAATAATATAAAAAAATTTACTTACTAACAAATGCCTTTACATCTGAAACTGTAACTTCCGATTCCCCGAGAATAATAAGGCGTTCAACAACATTTCGTAACTCCCTAATATTCCCTGTCCAATCATAAGCCTGAAGTAATTTAAGTGCTTCTGATGAAAAACTCTTTTTAGCGGTCCCTTGTTCTAAGGCGATTTTATGTGCAAAATAATCGACTAAAACAGGGATGTCATCTCTACGATCATTTAAAGGAGGCACTTTAATTAGAATAACTGCCAATCGGTGATATAAATCTTCTCGAAAACGACCTTCTTGTATTTCTTTTTTAAGATTTTTATTCGTGGCAGCGATGACCCGTACATCAACTTTAATATCTTTATCACTCCCAACACGTTGGATGCGGCTTTCTTGTAAGGCTCGAAGTACTTTTGCTTGTGCTGACAAACTCATATCTCCTATTTCATCCAGAAAAATAGTTCCTTTATTAGCCGCTTCAAATTTACCTGCACGATCTTTGTTAGCACTTGTAAAAGCCCCTTTGATGTGTCCGAACAACTCACTTTCAATAAGCTCACTAGGAATTGCCGCACAATTCACTTCGATCATAGGTCCATTGGAACGGTCGCTTTTTTGATGCAACCAATGAGCTACCAATTCTTTTCCAGTGCCATTAGGTCCCGTTATTAAAACCCGGGCTTCCGTAGGAGCCACTTTGTCAATAATTAACTTGATCGCTTCAATTTCGGGAGAGTTCCCAACCATTTCATACTGCTTGCTCACTTTCCGTTTGAGTCGTTTGTTCTCGACGATCAACTGCTTGCGGTCCAATGCATTTCGAATGGTATTCAACAATCGGTTTAAATCGGGGGGTTTTGATATATAATCAAAAGCACCCATGCGCATGGTGTTCACTGCTGTATCCAAATCGCCATGACCAGAAATCATAACCATAGGAATTTCAGGTTTAATTTTTTTGACTGCTTCCAAAACTTCAACACCATCCATTTTGGGCATTTTAATATCACATAATACCAAATCAAAATCGTCTTTCTTGATCATTTCAGTACCAATCAGACCATCTTCGGCTTCAAAAACTTGGTACTGCGAATTTTCTTCCGTTAGTATTTTTACCAGAACCCGACGGATGGAGGCTTCATCTTCAATGATTAATATTCTAGACATCTGATGTTGAGTTAGTATGCATTAATAACGTGCTATTAAAATTAATATTTCAACCATTTAAAAAGTTCTTTATAGGTTGGTTTTTTTCCATACATCAAAATTCCTACTCGATAAATTTTAGCGGCAAACCACACCGTAATTATAAAGGTTACAATTAAAATTAAAAGCGAAACGAATTGTTGCCATATGGGGACACCAAACGGAATACGCATCAGCATCACAACTGGAGAGGTAAATGGAATGAATGAAAAAACCGTTGAAATGGTGCCATGCGGATCTTCAACAACCGTAAACACGCCCACATAGATTGCTAGAATCAAAGGTATTAGTATTGGAATCATAAATTGCTGGGTATCAGTTTCGTTATCGACTGCTGCTCCGATGGCCGCATACAACGAACTATACAAGAGATAACCTCCAATGAAAAATAAGATAAAAGCGAGCATTAAGTTTGCTACTGGAAGGCTGCTAAATTCATTGATTAGCATCTGAATTTTATCGGTTGATTCTGGATTAGAGAGTGCTTCATTTACCAGTTCTTGTTGTGAGGTTTGAAACAAGTCAACTCCTAAAATAGCAGAGGTTGCAAACAACAAAACAAAACCCAGAATAATCCAAATTGCCACTTGTGTGATCCCTGCTAAGGAGGTTCCAATAATCTTGCCCAACATTAGTTGGATGGGTTTCACAGAGGAAATAATGACTTCGATAATACGGCTGGTTTTTTCTTCAATCACACTGCGCATAATCATGTTTCCATAGATTATTATAAACATAAATAACAGATAGCCAGCTGTGCCTCCAAAAATCAATTTCATAACACTTCCCACCTTAGAGATTTTCACACCATCAAAACTTTCTTGGTTGATTTCAACAGAGGTTTTTGACGCTTTAATAAGGTCTAAATCAACACCAATATTTTGTAATTTGAGTTCGGATAATTTAGTTTCGATTTTAGACTCCAAAGAGGATATTAGCGATAGTGAAGGAGATTCTTCTGAATAAAAGCGAATGGATTTTGATACGGTTTCTAAAGAGACCTTAGGAATGTAGAGCAACCCATAGGCACCTTCTTGATTTGCAAGCGTTTTGGCAGTTTCTAAATCAAGATCAGAGAGATGGGTATAAATCGTTTGATCATTTGTTTTGAAAGATTCCGATAGAAACTCGGATTCATCTAAAACATAGAGGTTGCGGACCGTATCGTTATTCACACTTGATAAATAGCCCACAAATAAAGCCAAGCCAATCATAACGAAAGGGGTCAAAAAGGTCATAAGGACAAACGCCTTGTTTCGTACTTTAGTCAAATACTCACGTTTGATAATTAATGGAAGGTGATTCATGAGTGGTTGTTTTGAATGGTTTGAATAAAAATATCATTTGCATTTGGAATTAATTCCTTAAAATGCAAGACTTGAGATTGAGCGGTTAAAAATGCTAACAAATCATTAGAAGTCCCTTCTGTTCCTAAGGAAATATTCAGTTTTAAGTCATCGTGCAACGATTTAAATTCTGCTGGAGCGACTTTAAATTTAGCTTCAATTGTTTGTTGTAAGGCTTTTTTGTCAGCCGTCAACAATCCTACTTCAAACGAATTTGTTTTGTAATCGCGTTTGATGTCAATAAGTTTGCCATCTAATATTTTTTTAGACTCATGGATTAAGGCAATATGATCACAAAGTTCTTCAACGGATTCCATACGGTGGGTTGAAAAAATAACAGTGGCACCTTCGTCTCTTAATTGTAATATTTCATCTTTGATTAAATTGGCGTTGATGGGGTCAAATCCTGAAAACGGCTCATCAAAAATTAAGAGTTTGGGTTGGTGTAAAACCGTGACTACAAACTGAATTTTTTGTGCCATTCCCTTAGAGAGTTCTTCCACTTTTTTGTCCCACCAATGGCCAATCTCTAATTTATCAAACCAGTATTTTAAGCGTTTCTTAGCATCGGAATACGACAGACCTTTGAGCTGCGCCAAATACAGGGCTTGCTCTCCAACTTTCATGGATTTATACAGTCCGCGTTCTTCGGGTAAATAGCCAATATATTGCACATGGTGGGCTTGCAAAGGTTCGCCATCCAAAACGACCGAGCCTGTATCGGGCATAGTAATTTGATTGATGATTCTGATGAGGGTAGTTTTTCCGGCACCATTAGGGCCTAAAAGTCCAAAAATACTGTGTTTTGGCACTTGTATGGAAACTGAATTTAAAGCTTGAAAATCGCCAAAGTATTTTGAAACTTCTTTGGTTTCTAAAAGGGTATTCATGTATTTCGATTTGATTATAAAACGTACCAATATATGAAAAGTTACACTGAAAAAGAAATACCTTGCCGCATTACATTTTGAACTGTTAAAATCTGGCTGATTTTTGGTAAAATGCGATTCTTTTTATATTTTAAGCTGATTTAGATTCCAAATCTAATTCTTCAAAAAAAACCAATCACTAAAAGTAAGTTATGAAGATGCTGTTTAGTACCACATTCTAGGGATTCATTGTATTTCATGCATGGGACTCTTGTAGCGGAGCTGTGGCTAGATTATAAATAAGTGAGGTTAAAAAATTAGTAAAGATTGAATGAAAAATATCCAATTAATACCCCATAATTTCAGGAATGAATCCATCGTTATGATTCAGTTTCCTTATGATAAAACACTTATTGGTTGTGTTAAAACAATAGAAAATACGCGTTGGAGTCAATCTTTATGTGAATGGTATCTGAAAAAGAAGGACTTTAATTTACATCGTATTTTTAATGTTTTTAAAAGTATTGCCTACGTAGATTACTCGGCTCTAAGAACAACACAGAATTCTTTTGAAACTATCCGTAAAAATCAAAGACAAACCTATTCTAAGACGCCAATCCCAAAAATCTATTTTGAACAATTAAAACTAAAACGGTATAGTGAAAACACTATTAAGAGTTATGTGTCGGAATTGAAAAAGTTTAGCACATTTTATACCCCAAAGGATTTGGATACACTGACTACCGATGATATCAAAACCTATCTTTTGCATCTGATCCAGAAAAATAAAGTTTCGACTTCGTGCCAAAACCAAGCGATCAGTGCCATAAAGTTTTATTATGAAAAAATATTAAAACATCCTAAACTTAAATTTGATATTGAACGTCCAAGAAAATCAAAAACGTTACCAAAAACAATCTCCGAGAAAGAGATATTAAATTTGTTGAAACACACAATCAATTTAAAGCATAAATCTATCATTGCCTTACTGTATTCGTCTGGGCTACGTGTTAGTGAGTTGATTGCTTTAAAGGAAGAGTATCTAAATTTTGAAAATCACACAATTTTTATAAAACAAGCTAAAGGGTTTAAAGATCGAATTACGGTCTTAGGAACTTCAACGGCTAGTGTTGTTAAAAAATATATAGAAAAATATAACCCAAAAGACTATTTATTTGAGGGTCAAAATGGGGGTAAATATTCATCAAGAAGTATTAACAAATTTATACAACGTAATGCCAAATCAGCTGGAATTTCACAGCATATATCGGCACATACATTACGTCATAGTTTTGCTACACATTTGCTAAACAATGGTACCGATATCCGGCTAATTAAGGAATTATTAGGACATAATTCTATAAAGACTACTCAGATATACACCCATGTAAGTGATTGTAATTTGCGGCAAATAGAGAGTCCTATAGATACGTTAATTAGGGCTCAAAATACTGAAAATCAAATTATTAAAACAAATATTTTAACCAAAAAACATATTGGAAATATCGGAACCAGTTCCGATATACACTAGTTAGCTGGCATATAAACAAACAGCACGAATGAATTTGAACGAATTAAATACAACTGAACTTATCCAAGCATACTCCGGAATAATAAAACAATTAAAAAAGCGTGGAGTTATTCGGACGAAAAACTTATTGGGAGATTTAGGAGAGTATTTAGCAATCGAACATTTTAATAAGACTGCTGGAATGTCAAATCTTCAAGCTGCACCAGCAGGAACTCAAAACATAGACGCAATCAGCAGAAATGGAGATAGATATAGCATCAAAGCAACAACAGGAAATTTAACTGGTGTTTTTTATGGACTTGAACCGCTAAATTCAGATTTTCCAGATAAGCAAAAATTTGAATTTGTTTTGATTGTAAAGTTTGATAAAGATTACCAATTAGAGAAAATCATTCAACTAGACTGGAATTTATTTTTGAAATACAAACGATGGCATAAAACAATGAATGCTTGGAACTTATCTATTACTAAAGCGTTGATAGCAGAAGCCGAAGTTCTTTATGAAAATGAACCTGAAAAAGCATACGATATATCTGAAATAAGAAAAACATTTAAGAAAGCATATGAACCTTGGACAGAAGAAGCTGACGAGAAATTGGAATTGCATTTTTGTGAAGGAAAGACAATTAAAGAATTAAGTGAAATTTTCGGGAGAAATGAAGGAGCGATTCGTTCTCGCATTAAAAAGCTCGAACTAAAAGAAAAATACGCCAGCTAACAATGTGTATATGTAATGCTCGCTTAATCGCTCGCACTACACATACACGCGACCGTTGGCACACATAAGAGACAAACTATGAGAAATATATTAATCTTTCTGATTTTATATTCAATTTCATTCGTTAACGGACAAAATTTGAAAACCCTAAAACCGAAGTTAGGAAGTGAAAATAATTACTCAAAAGCGGAATTTGAATATTGGAAAAAAGCAACTGATTTACTTTCTCAAATAAACAATAGTGAAAGCGAAATCGAATATTCTGAAATGAATACGCAAAACCAAAAGGCAATTGATTCGCTTGAAATGGGTTATGGACCAATGAATGAAGGAGTTGGTTGTAGTTGGTATTGTGGTGGTGGACCTTATAAAATTTCGTCTTCTAGTATTTTAAAAGACAATCCGGATTATTCAGACCAAAACATACACGACTTTGACTTATTTACTGGTTGGGTTCCAAAATCGGAAAACGGAATTGGAGATTCTATTAGTTTTCACTTTAAAGCCAAATCACCTAGAATTAATGCTATCATAATTTACAATGGATATTTAAAAACAAATGAACTCTGGAAGAACAATTCTAGAGCGAAAAAAATAAAATTAAAAATTGACAATAAAACGATAGCAATACTGGAATTAAATGACACAACTGCTTCTCAAAGATTTGAAATTGAACCAATACAATCAACTATTGAAAATACAGATTTAGTTCTGACTTTGGAAATATTAGAATCTTATGAAGGAGAAAAATATACTGATTTAGTAATCAGCGAAATTAATTTTGACGGAATTGACGTTCATTAAAAAATTACGTGTGCCAACACCATATATAATTTATTGCTAGTTCTAGCCTACTTACGAAAATCCTTGCGGATTTTCTATTCGGTTTTTATTTGCTAAATTAGGTGCTTAACCACGCAACAAACCATATACAAAACCGTTACCAAATTAACGAGTAATATTCTTCACAACCCACAAAAAATAGAGCGTTATATTTAAATTTTCAAACAACTAATCTCTATTCCCCCTCCCCCTTAACAACCTCCCAAACCCCTATTAATACTATGCATGCATAACTTTTTTACTTTTTACTATGCGTGCATAATATATTTACTTATCTTTGGGTTAAGATATTAGAGAACTCATGAAAGATAAAACAATAGATTATGTTTTGAGAACCACTTGGTTGGCGGTTCAAAAAATGTATAATGAAGAAGCTTCAGAATATGGAATAACAATGGCTACAGGATTCACACTCTTAAGTGTTGACCCACAAAATGGCACTCCTTCTACCTCATTAGGACCAAAAATGGGAATGGAAGCAACAAGTCTATCCAGAATTTTAAAAACATTGGAAGACCTGAATTTAATAGAACGCCTACCAAACCCAAATGATGGTCGTGGGGTTCTTATTCACCTTACAAAATCGGGGATTAAAAATAGAGATGAAGTAAAACAAAATGTTTTAAAATTTAACAATGCTGTAAAATCAGAAGTTTCAGAAGAAAAATTAAACCACTTTTTTGAAGTTTCCGATTCTATCATCAACCTCATATCAAATAAAAAAATATTCTAACAACACTATATACACTTAGATGAAAACAAGACGAATTAAAAAAATTGCCATCATAGGATCTGGAATCATGGGAAGCGGAATAGCCTGTCATTTTGCAAATATTGGTGTCGAAGTATTGCTTTTAGATATTGTTCCTAAAGAACTCAATGATAATGAAAAAGCAAAAGGCTTAACCCTAGAAGACAAAACCGTTAGAAATCGATTGGTAAACGATGCACTTATGGCCACTTTAAAATCGAAACCCTCCCCTATTTACAATCAAAAATTTGCACAGCGAATTACAACTGGAAATTTAGAAGATGACATCGCAAAAGTAGCCGAAGTAGATTGGATTATGGAAGTGGTTGTGGAGCGTTTGGACATCAAAAAAATGGTGTTTAAAAACTTAGAAAAACACCGAACTCCAGGGACTCTAATAACCTCCAACACTTCAGGAATTCCCATAAAATTTATGAGCGAAAGTCGTAGTGAAGAATTTCAAAAACACTTTTGTGGAACCCATTTCTTTAATCCCGCCCGTTATCTAAAATTATTTGAAATTATTCCAGGCCCAAAAACAGATCCCTCTGTTTTAGAATTCTTAAATGGCTACGGCGATCAGTTTCTTGGAAAAACATCAGTCATCGCCAAAGACACCCCTGCATTTATAGGGAACAGAGTTGGTATATTTAGCATTCAAAGTTTATTTCACGCTGTTAAAGACTTAGAACTTACAATTGAAGAAGTTGATAAATTATCTGGTCCCGTCATTGGTCGTCCAAAATCGGCTACCTTTAGAACTGTAGATGTTGTGGGATTAGACACCTTAGTACATGTGGCCAATGGCATTCGAGAAAATTGCCCTAACGATGAACGTTTAGAGTTATTTGAACTACCCGATTTCATCACAAAAATGATGGAAAATAATTGGCTTGGAAGCAAAACAAATCAAGGGTTTTATAAAAAATCTGTTAATACAGATGGCACAAAAGAAATTCTAAGTTTAGATTTAAATACTTTAGAATACCGATCTGCAAAACGAGCCAAATTTGCTACTTTAGAACTAACCAAAACAATTGACAAAGTTGTCGATCGATTTAAAATTTTAGTCAGCGGAAAAGATAAAGCTGGTGAATTTTATCGCAAAAGTTTCACCGCACTATTTGCCTATGTATCCAACCGAATTCCAGAAATTACAGACGACCTCTATAAAATTGATGATGCCATGAAAGCAGGGTTTGGATGGGAACATGGACCATTTCAAATATGGGATGCTATTGGCGTAGAAAAGGGAATCGAACTTATGAAAGCTGAAGGTTTTGAACCCGCAGTTTGGGTAACAGAAATGTTGGCAGCAGGAAGCACTTCTTTTTACATTGTAAAAGAAGGCGCATCTTATGCTTATAAGATTCCGACAAAAACACATACAAAAATTCCAGGTCAAGATAGTTTCATCATCCTAGATAACATTAGAAAAACAAACGAAGTCTTTAAAAATTCAGGGGTAGTTATCGAAGATATTGGGGATGGCATTCTTAATTTAGAATTTCAATCTAAAATGAATACGATTGGTGGCGATGTTTTAGCTGGTCTAAACAAAGCGATTGATTTAGCCGAAAAAGATTTCTCTGGTTTGGTAGTTGGAAACCAAGGCGCAAATTTCTCAGTGGGTGCCAATATTGGGATGATCTTTATGATGGCTGTGGAACAGGAATATGACGAGCTTAATATGGCAATCAAATACTTTCAAGACTCAATGATGCGCATGCGGTATTCTTCGATTCCAACAGTCGCCGCACCACACGGAATGACACTAGGTGGTGGTTGCGAATTATCGCTTCATGCAGACAAGGTGGTCGCAGCAGCAGAAACCTATATGGGGCTTGTAGAATTTGGTGTAGGGGTCATCCCAGGTGGAGGTGGCTCCAAAGAAATGGCTTTAAGAGCGCAAGATATGTTTCAAAAAGGCGATGTTCAATTAAATGTATTACAAGAGCATTTCTTAACCATTGGTATGGCAAAAGTATCAACATCTGCCCATGAAGCATTTGATTTAAATCTATTACAAAAAGGAAAGGATGTAGTTGTCGTTAACAAAGATCGACAAATTGCAGTTGCAAAACAACACGCCAAATTAATGAGCGATTCTGGCTATACACAACCAATAAAAAGAACCGATATAAAAGTACTCGGAAAACAAGCCTTAGGAATGTTTTTAGTGGGCACAGATGCCATGCAGGACAGCAACTACATTTCAGAACATGACATGAAAATTGCTAACAAACTCGCCTATGTCATGGCAGGAGGTGACTTATCGGAGCCCACCTTGGTGTCTGAACAGTATTTATTGGATTTGGAGCGCGAAGCCTTCCTTTCGCTTTGTACTGAAAGAAAAACATTGGAAAGAATTCAACATATGTTAACGAAAGGGAAACCACTACGCAATTAGAAATATTTAACAAAATGAAACAAGCATATATAGTCAAAGCATACCGAACCGCCGTTGGCAAAGCACCAAAAGGCGTATTTCGTTTTAAAAGAACCGATGAATTAGCGGCAGAAACCATCAAACACATGATGAAAGAATTACCTAATTTAGACCCAAAACGCATCGATGATGTCATTGTTGGAAATGCAATGCCCGAAGGATCTCAAGGACTCAATATGGCACGATTGATTTCATTAATGGGATTAGACATTGTAGATGTTCCTGGGGTGACTGTCAACCGTTTTTGTTCGTCTGGAATCGAAACCATTGGGATGGCAACTGCAAAAATACAAGCTGGAATGGCCGACTGTATTATTGCTGGTGGAGCTGAAAGCATGAGCAGTGTTCCTATGACAGGGTATAAACCAGAACTTAATTACAACCTCATAAAAGCAGGTCATGAAGATTATTATTGGGGCATGGGAAATACCGCTGAAGCAGTCGCCAATCAATTTAAAATTTCTCGTGAAGATCAAGATGAGTTTGCCTATAACTCTCATATGAAAGCCTTAAGAGCACAAGCAGAAAATCGTTTTCATGATCAAATTGTCCCCATTGAAGTGACACAAAATTATATAGATGCTAATGGAAAAAAAGCCACCAAATCCTATACCGTCACTAAAGACGAAGGTCCAAGAGCAGGAACAAGCAAAGAAGCCTTAGCAAAACTAAGACCCGTCTTTGCAGCTGGTGGAAGTGTAACTGCAGGAAATTCATCACAAATGAGTGATGGTGCTGCCTTTGTTATGGTAATGAGCGAAGACATGGTCAAAGAATTAAACCTAGAACCTATCGCACGATTGGTCAACTATGCAGCAGCAGGAGTCGAGCCAAGAATCATGGGGATTGGTCCTGTTAAAGCAATTCCAAAAGCCTTAAAACAAGCAGGATTAAAACAAGATGATTTGTCTTTAATTGAACTCAATGAAGCCTTTGCTTCACAATCTTTAGCAGTCATCCGTGAATTAGACCTCAACGCTGAAATTATAAATCCAAATGGAGGCGCAATTTCATTAGGGCACCCCTTAGGATGTACAGGTGCAAAACTATCGGTTCAACTGTTTGATGAAATGCGAAAGCAAAATATGAGTGGAAAATATGGCGCCGTCACAATGTGTGTCGGAACAGGACAAGGAGCTTGTGGAATTTTTGAGTTCCTTAAGTAAAGATAAAAGAGTAAGAAATTTAAGACTAATGTGTGCTAAACAAAGACATAACTACAAAAATTTGAAAATTTGGAATCTCGGTTTGGAGATTGCTAATGATATTTCGGATATTTTATTGCACTTTTCAAAGCACGAACGATATGACTTAAGTACACAAATAAATAGATGTTCTGTTTCAATGCCTAGTAATATTGCAGAAGCATCATCGAGAACAGATAAATCATTTAGTCATTTTTTAGATATCTATTTAGGATCATTGTTCGAGTTAGGAACACAATTATTAGTAGGAAAACACAAAAATTATTTAAATAACCAAACTTTAAAAAAAACAGAAGAAAAAATAGAAGAATTCCAAAAAATGACAATGGGATTTCAAAACAATCTCGATTAGGATCTATTCTCTATTTTATATCTTCTTTAATCTATATCAAATACCATGGAAACAAACGACAAACAACTAATCAGAGGAGGGCAATTTTTAGTTAAAGAAACAAAATGTGAAAACGTATTTACGCCCGAAGATTTTACAGAAGAGCAACAAATGATGAAAGATTCTGTAATGGAATTCAACGAACGTGAGATTATTCCTCATAAAGCCCGATTTGAAGCTAAAGATTATGCATTGACAGAAGAGGTCATGCGGAAAGCTGGAGATATGGGATTTTTAAGTGTTGCGGTTCCTGAAGCTTATGGCGGAATGGGAATGGGCTTTGTGTCGACATGTTTAACCTGTGATTACATTTCAAGTGGAACGGGATCTTTTAGTACTGCATTTGGTGCACACACAGGAATAGGAACATTGCCTATCACCTTATATGGAACCGAAGAACAGAAACAAAAATATGTACCAAAATTAGCTTCGGGCGAATGGTTTGGATCCTATTGCCTAACCGAACCAGGTGCAGGGTCGGATGCAAATTCTGGAAAAACAACTGCTGAATTATCTGAAGATGGAAAAACATACAAAATCAACGGACAAAAAATGTGGATCTCAAATGCAGGGTTTTGTAATGTGATGATCGTTTTTGCACGTATAGAAAAAGACAAAAACATCACAGGTTTTATTGTTGAATATGACAGTGAAAACCCAAACGGTATCGTTTTAGGAGAAGAAGAACACAAATTAGGAATTCGAGCGTCTTCAACACGTCAAGTGTTTTTTAATGATACTGTTGTTCCTGTTGAGAATATGTTAGCAGGGCGTGGTGAAGGATTTAAAATTGCAATGAACTCACTTAACGTGGGACGCATCAAATTGGCGGCTGCTTGTTTAGATTCACAAAGACGTATTTTAAATATTGCAGTAAATTATGCCAAAGAACGCAAACAATTTAAGACACCTATTGCAGATTTTGGAGCAATTAAAGTAAAATTAGCGGAGATGGCAACCAATGCCTACGCTTGTGAATCCGCAACCTACAGAGCTGCAAAAGATATTGAAGACCGCATTGCAATTCGAGAAGCGAATGGAAACAGCCACCAAGAGGCAGAACTAAAAGGAGTTGAAGAATATGCTATTGAATGTTCAATTTTAAAAGTAGCGGTTTCTGAAGACGTCCAAAACTGTGCAGATGAAGGAATTCAAATCTTTGGTGGAATGGGATTCTCTGAAGAAACCCCTATGGAATCCGCTTGGAGAGATGCTCGAATTACAAGAATTTACGAAGGAACCAACGAAATTAACCGGATGCTATCTGTCGGCATGCTTGTTAAAAAAGCAATGAAAGGACACGTTGATTTACTAGGTCCAGCTTCAAAAGTTCAAGAAGAACTCATGGGAATTCCTTCATTTGAAACCCCCGATTACTCCGAATTGTTTTCAGAAGAAAAAGAAATGATTCAAAAACTAAAAAAAACCTTCTTAATGGTCGCTGGCGGAGCAGTTCAAAAATACGGACCTCAACTCGAAGAACATCAACAATTATTAATTGCAGCTGCAGATATCTTAATCGAAATATACATGGCAGAATCTACAATTTTGAGAACCGAGAAAAATGTGAAACGCACCAGTCAAAAAGAGCAGTCGGCACAAATAGCAATGGCTAAATTGTATTTATACCACGCAGTAGATATTGTTGAAGAAAAAGGAAAAGAAAGTATCATTTCGTTTGCTGAAGGCGACGAACAACGGATGCTCTTGATGGGACTTAAACGTTTTACTAAATATGCAAACTATCCAGACATTGTAGACTTACGCATCGAAATTGCTGAAAAAGTAAAAGAGGAAAATGGCTACTGTTTTTAGTCACTTCAAATAGAATAAAGCTGTCTAAAAAGTATTGTTTTTGTCAATCTGAACTCGTTTTAGATTCTAAAACATTTAAAATTTGATTAACTTTAGAAAAAAAACATGAAAGCCAAATCTCTATTTTCAATTCCTATTTTGCTTATAAGCATGCTGATTAATGGACAAAGTTTAAAATCCGAATCAGAAACCTTTACACGTCAAGACTCCTTAAGAGGCAGCATTACACCCGAACGTGCTTGGTGGGATTTAAACTATTATCATTTAGACATCGCTGTAAACCCAAAAACAAAATCCATCAAAGGAAAAAACACGATTCGCTATACAATTCTTGAACCCAATCAAACACTTCAAATCGATTTACAAGTCCCTTTGAAACTCACGAAAGCAGTTCAAGACGGTGAAGAATTAGTTGTTTTAAATGAAGGAAATGTGCATTTTATCAACTTAAAAAAACCACAAATTAAAATTAATGCACAAGAAGAAATTGAAATTTATTACGAAGGCAAGCCACGAGAAGCAGTAAGAGCACCGTGGGATGGTGGAATTTCTTGGAAAAAAGATAATAATGGCAATGATTTTATTGCCTCCTCGTGTCAAGGATTGGGGGCTAGTGTATGGTGGCCTAATAAAGACCATATGTATGATGAAGTGGACAGCATGAAAATTAGCGTTAATGTCCCAAAACATCTGATGAATATTTCTAATGGACGACTTCAATCGGTTGAAGAACAGGAGAATGGTACCAAAACCTATAATTGGGTGGTCACAAATCCAATTAACAATTATGGGGTTAATATCAATATAGGAGATTATGTTCATTTCTCTGAATTATATGAAGGCGAAAAAGGCCCTCTAGATATGGATTACTATGTTTTGAGAGATAACTTGGAAAAAGCCAAAAAACAATTTAAAGATGCCCCAAAAATGATGAAAGCCTTTGAGCATTGGTTTGGCCCCTATCCATTCTATGAAGATAGTTTCAAGTTGGTAGAAGTCCCCTATTTAGGAATGGAGCACCAAAGTTCTGTTACCTATGGGAATCAATACAAACAAGGCTATCTCGGAAAGGATTTATCAAAAACAGGTTGGGGATTAAAATTTGATTTTATTATCATCCACGAATCTGGTCATGAATGGTTTGCAAATAATATTACTTATAAAGATGCTGCTGATATGTGGATTCACGAAGGATTTACAGCCTATTCTGAAAATCTATTTTTAGACTATTATTACGGAACTGAAGCTTCGGCAGACTATGTCATTGGAACTCGAGCAAACATCCAAAATGACAAACCAATTATTGGGGCATATCACGTGAACTCCGAAGGTTCTTCCGACATGTATTACAAAGGAGCGAATATGTTACACACACTCCGCCAACTGGTAAATGACGATGAGAAATGGAGACAACTATTGAGAGGGTTGAACAAAACTTTCTACCATCAAACCGTAACCACTCAAGAAATTGAAAACTATATAGGTGAATTTTTGGAGTTAAATTTAACTGCATTTTTTAATCAATACCTTCGTGACATACGCATTCCAAATTTTGAATATTCTATAGTAAATAATGAATTGAACTACCGCTGGAGCAACGTCGTTGAAGATTTTGAAATGCCCATTGAAATAGGCGTCAATAAAGACAATCTATGGCTCTACCCTAATTCTGATTGGCAAAAAATAAAAATCAAGGCCTCAAAAATTAGTATTGATAGAGACTATTATATCACTCACAAACAACTAAACTAAAAACACATCCTTATGAAAAACATTCTAACGATCTTATTATTGGTAATTAGTTTTAATGGGTTTACACAAGAATTTTCAATGGAGCTTCTTAAAAATAAAACTCCACGAAACATAGGTCCGGGTGGCATGTCGGGACGGGTAACATCAATTGATGTTGTGCATTCCAACCCAGATATAATGTATGCAGGAACCGCATCTGGTGGTTTGTGGAAATCAACTTCTGGAGGTATCAAATGGAACCCAATTTTTGATCATGAAGCAACGGCCTCCATTGGCGCCGTTGCCATTCAACAATCCAATCCAAGTGTTATTTGGGTAGGAACTGGCGAAGGCAATCCTCGCAACAGTCTGAATGGTGGTTATGGTCTCTATAAATCAATAGACGGAGGAAAAAATTGGCAATTAATGGGATTAGAAAAAACGCGACACATTCATCGGGTTATTATTGATCCTACAAATCCAAATACAGTTTATGTTGCAGCAATTGGATCGCCTTGGGGAGAACATCCAGAACGAGGCGTGTATAAAACCACTGATGGTGGTAAAACATGGGTAAAAATATTATACACCAATCCAAAAAGTGGTGCTGCTGATTTGGTGATGGATCCTCAAAATCCCAATAAATTAATTGCTGCAATGTGGGAACACAAACGCGACCCTTGGTTTTTTAATTCAGGTGGAGAAGGCTCTGGACTTTACAGCACCTATGATGGAGGAGAAACTTGGAAAAAAATAAGTTCGGAAGATGGATTGCCCAAAGGAACTTTGGGAAGAATTGGTGTGGCAATCTCCCCTAGCAAACCCAACGTTATTTATGCACTAATTGAAGCCAAAAAAAACGCCTTATACAAAAGTATTGATGGAGGTAATCAATGGGAAATAGTCAGTGATAACATGGATGAAATTGGAAATCGCCCCTTTTATTATGCCGATATTTATGTTGATTCTCAAAATGAAAACCGATTATTTTCAATTTTTACCTACGTCAATGTAAGCGAAGATGGCGGAAAGAGTTTTAAACAACTCATGCCCGCTTATGGGGTCGATAACGGCATTCATCCCGATCATCATGCTTGGTGGATACACCCAACAAACAGCGATTTTATGATTGACGGAAACGATGGTGGTTTAAACATCACCAAAGATGGTGGTAATAGTTGGCGTTTTGTAGGTAATTTGCCCGTGGCACAATTTTACCATATTAATGTAGATAATGAATTTCCATACAATGTTTATGGTGGAATGCAAGATAATGGTTCTTGGAGAGGTCCTGCCTATGTATGGCGTGCTCAAGGCATTCGAAACTCGTATTGGCAGGAAATAAGTTTTGGAGACGGATTTGATGTTATTCCAGATAAGAAAGACTCTCAATTTGGATGGACCATGAGTCAACAAGGCTATGTAAGTCGTTACGATTGGAAAACAGGAAACAATTATATTGTACGTCCAACGCATCCCGATGCAGATATGAACCTTCGCTTTAATTGGAATGCTGCAATCAATATAGATCCAAACTCAAATAATACCTTATATTTTGGCAGTCAGTTTGTGCATAAATCCACTGACAAAGGAGATACATGGAAAATTATCTCTCCCGATTTAACCACAAATGATCCCGATAAATTAAAACAACACGAAAGTGGTGGACTAACCATGGACGCTACGGGAGCAGAAAACCATTGCACAATCTTAGTCATCGAGCCGTCAATCGTTGAAACAGACATGCTTTGGGTGGGTACAGACGATGGACGCGTTCACTACACACAAGATGGAGGCACACAATGGACTGAGGTTACTAAAAACATCAAAGGCTTACCAAAAGGAAGTTGGATTCCACAAATCAAAGCGTCCAAAACAAACAAAGGCGAAGCACTTTTAGTTGCTAATGATTACAGACGATTCAATTATACACCATATGTCTATCGTACTAAAAACTATGGAAAGTCATGGGAACGAATTGTCGACGAAACAGATGTAAAAAGTTTTGCCTTATCAATTATTGAAGACTCTGAAGAACCCAATTTATTGTTTTTAGGGACAGACGATGGGCTTTACATTTCTATTGATAAAGGAGTAAAATGGATCAAATGGACGGAAGGATTTCCAACCGTTCCGGTAAAAGATTTAGTAATTCATCCACGTGAGCACGACCTAGTGATTGGTACTTTTGGGCGAGCTGCATGGGTATTAGATGATATCCGTCCGTTGAGAGCCCTGGCAAAAGAACAGAATTTACTTCAAAAAACTGTGCACTTGTTTGATCCCCCTACGGCCTATCAAGCGGCGTTTCAACAACCTACAGGAAGTCGGTTTGGTGGCGATGCCCTCTATAATGGTGAAAACCGAAAAAGTGGCGCACGGTTTTCATATTACTTAAACATTAAAGAAATAGATACAACAGCGGTTAAAGATAACACTAAGCATGATACTTTAACAGAGATCAAATGGGATTCTTTACAACTTCAACTGTTTGAAGGGGAGCGTCTTATCCGTACCCTAAAACAAAAAGTACCCAAAGAGAGCGGGATTCATTCATGGAATTGGAATATGGATGAAAAAGGGGTTGAACGACCGTCAAGGAAAATACAAAAATCAACTCAGGAGCCTTCTGGAGTTCGAGTGATTCCAGGAACTTATAGAGCAGTACTGAGTTATGGCGATCAAAATTCGGAAACCAGTATTGAGGTTCAAAGCGACCCACGAATTCGCTACAATGCAACTGACGTCCAAGCGGTGTACGATACCTCAAAAGCATTTGAGCAACTTCAGCAGACAACAGCAGAGGCAGTTAAACAACTTGTTGAAAGTAATAAAATCGTTTCTGAGTTTTCTGATAAATTGAGTAAAAAATACAAGGAGTTACATAAAGATGCTTTAAAAAATTGTAAAAACATCACAGAAAAAATTGACACTATTCTGGCTCTTTATTTTGGGAAAGAAGATAAACGTCAGGGAATTACAAGTGACCCAGTCGTTTCTGTAACAGAGCGGATTGGAACTGCTTTGTATTACATCGGAACAAGGCAGAATGGAATTACAGACACAGAACGCAGTCTTATTGAACAAGCCAAAACCGCTATTGACAGCGCTTTAAAAACCACAAATCGTTTTTTTGAAGAGGACTGGGTAAATTTTAAAACCGAAATGGAAACCATAGACCTGACCCCTTTCAAGAATATAAAAACATTTGAATTAAAATAACAAACACATTTTTAAGCATTTGTATTTTTTTAACTAACTTTCGTCCAAACTAAATTTAAAACAATGAAACATTCAGAACTAAATTTTCAATACACAGCAGAATGATTAAATGAATGTTACACCTGCCTGCCGCTGGCAGGTATGATCGAAAAAAACAATTAATATAAAGATATGAAAAAAACAATTCTAACTACACTACTTATTGTCAGCGTTTTGGCATGTAAAAAGAACGTCAAAAAAACAGAGACTTCTGAAACAACACAAGAGGTTATAGAAAAGACACGCGCATTAACAATTGTACTCAATCCTAAGAGTGAAAGTGCAGTGACTGGGACTGCTAAATTTGTAGAAACTGACGGGGTGGTTTATATGACTGCTAAGATTAAAGGACTTTCAGAGGGATCTCATGCGATTCATATCCATGACAAAGGAGATTGTTCGTCATCAGATGGAAAATCGGCTGGAGGGCATTGGAATCCTACAGCGCAACCCCACGGAAAATGGGGTGCTGAAACAGGGTATCACAAAGGGGATATAGGAAATTTTAATGTTGAAAATGCAGGAGAGGAAACCACGGTTGAATTTAGCACAAACGAATGGTGTATTGGTTGCGGAGATCCTACAAAAGATATTTTGGGTAAAGGGGTAATTGTACACCAAGGGGTGGACGATTTTGTATCTCAACCCTCAGGTGCTGCTGGAAGCCGTGTGAGTTGTGGCGGAATTATCCAATAAGTTAAGTTTAAACATACAGATACAAAGCTACTCTTAGGGGTAGCTTTTTTATTTGTATGAAGTCTTTGATTGATTATATTTCTTTGCAATATGTTTAATGTTTTTAAACTTAAACTAAACACTATCAGCTGCTTACAAAAAATAAAATGGGTAATTTATTTTTAATTGAAAAAAATATTTTTTAATTTTAACTTTCGATTTAGACCCCAAATCTAAATCTTCAAAAGAGTTTAACCGAAGTTTTAGATTTTAGTTTATTG
>ERZ887849.1376-NODE-1376-length-23005-cov-57.783965_pt1 | contig 23005 bp, 23 predicted proteins | sample MGYA00521267_ERZ887849 | MGnify/ENA primary metagenome ERZ887849 (study PRJEB32303, sample SAMEA104408601) | aquatic metagenome | biome: Brackish water; feature: Pelagic; material: water | place: Baltic Sea | collected 2014-06-06T16:11:00 | depth 2,863 m ... | reverse complement strand
CCTTTAGCGTTTCGACGCGGCTGATGTTGGCATTTGGGCATCTTTTTTTCATCAATCGATCTAGAGCAGATTGCGCGGCAAAGGGCACCTAACCCGCAGTTCACTGCGCAATTTTGAAGCAATGCCTTCAATAAGTTGTGCGAACAGCACTTAAAATTATATTAATTGGTCAAATCTAAGCGATTAGCGGAACTATTGGGTTTTTGGTGAGTCTTAATATTTGTGTTTCAGAGTTTCGACAGAAGCTTCGGTTTTCCCCATTTTCCGAAGTCTCGGACCCCGTTCGTAATCCCCATTACGAATGGGGTTTTTTTATGGGTCAATCGATAGCCAGCTGTCTAAAACGCTTTTTAAGGTCTCTAGCCCTTGACCGTTCGGCGCAGAAAACGTTTGCGCTTTGGCATGTTTCGGCAGGTTCGCGTTCACTTTCAGCAGCGCGTTCTGTTGCGCGCCTCGCGCGAGCTTATCCGCTTTGGTCAGCAGCACATGAATGGGTAGCCCGGCGGTATGTGACCATTCCAACATCATCTCATCAAAGGGTTTGAGCGCGTGTCGGATATCGGTGAGCAGAATGACGCCCTTGAGGCTCTGCCTGGATCGAAAATAAGTGTCTAAGTGCGTTTGCCAATATTGTTTAAGCGTCAACGGCACTTTTGCATAGCCATATCCTGGTAAGTCCACAAGCCTGGCGGTATCTGTGATCCCAAAAAAGTTAATCAACTGGGTCCGGCCCGGTGTCTTACTGGTTCGCGCCAGTTTTTTCTGTCGGGTCAGGGTGTTGATCGCGCTTGATTTACCCGCATTAGAGCGTCCACAGAATGCGACCTCTGCCCCCTCATCAATTGGACACTGACTCATTTGAGCGGCACTGGTTATAAACTGGGCCGATTGATAATTGAACTGCTGCATAGTGATTACTTCGTGACCTGATGTGTCACTCTAGACGGTTTCAGATATAATAGCGCATCCGCTGGGGGGGGCGCCCTACTCTGAACGGATTTAAAAGATTTCTCCGAGTTGACTCGGTAACGTTAAACGAAGGTATGCCATGTATAAATTAATGATAACGCTCGGTTTTTTTCTTGCGAGTGCCGGCGTGTTTGCCGCGGGCGACGCAAAGCAAGGAGAGGCGCTTACAGCAACCTGTTTGGCCTGTCATGGCTCGGACGGCAACAGTCTGGCTGGAAGCTTTCCCAATATCGCAGGTCAAAATGAGGCTTATCTGTATAAGCAACTGGTTGACATTCAAACAGGCGCGCGTAGCGCTATGTTGATGACGGGTATTTTGGATGGTTTAACGCCTCAGAACCTTGAAGATTTAGCGGCTTATTATGCCGCGCAAACACCCGCACAAGGCGCAGCAGACCCGGCCTTGGTCGCGTTGGGTGAGTCTATTTACAAAGCAGGCATCGCTCGCAAGCAAGTGGCCGCGTGCACGGGTTGTCACTCACCGACGGGCCAGGGTAATGGTTTAGCGAAGTTTCCAATGTTGGCCGGTCAGTGGCCTGAATATACCGAAGCGCAATTAAAAGCTTTTCGGTCAGGCGCACGTGGTAATGATGGCGATAGCAGAATGATGCGCATTTCTGCGATGGACCTGAGCGATCCAGAAATTAAAGCGGTCGCATCCTACATTGCGGGCTTAAGACCCTAGTAGCTTAGGGCTGTTTAGGAAGTCAGATCACTAGGAGCGTAAAATGAGTCAATCAATCCTTTTTCGAATGAAGCGGTTCGCTGTTGCGCCCGCGTTGATGTTTGCGCTTTTGAGTTTCGCAGCGCAGGCCGAGTACGAAGCCGGGGTCCACTACTTTGAATTGCCGACGCCGATCGCGGTGAGTGGGGATGGGATCGAAGTCACAGAGTACTTTTCCTACGGTTGTAATCACTGTTATCAATTCGAGCCAATACTGGCAGCTTGGGTTAAGACGTTGCCAGAAGACGTGACATTTAATCGAACGCCCGCAATGTGGAATCAAGGGTACACCCTGCTGGCGCAGACCTATTACACACTGCTCGCGATGGATCTGTTGGAAACAATGCATCTTGAAGTCTTTAATGCCATTCACTTAAAACGGCAGAATATCCGCAGCCCACAAGCAATGGCTGATTACTTGGCCAAGGTGGGCGTCGACCCATTAGCCTTCGTTAAGGTTTTTAACAGTTTCGGCGTTCAATCGAGCCTCCGCCAGGCGGACGCTCGCGGGCGTGCCTATCGGGCCACCGGCGTACCAACGATCATCGTCCATGGGAAGTATCGGATTGAAACGGCTTCTGCCGGGAGCACCCAAGGGATGTTGAAAGTCGCCGAATATCTCATCGATTTAGAACGCCAATAACGCAGCGAGCAACGAATGCCGGTTTGGCAGTCTGAAGACGTCCGAGAGGCTGATGAGGCGGTTCTGGGTGTCGCAACGACCGAGATTAGCACGCACCTGTTTTTAACGCCGATCGCGGCGATAGATCATTGGGCTGGCCGTAATCCTCAGGCGAGCTGCCTCATCGCTGAGGCGGTAGAACTCTCTTATGAGCAGGTTGCTCAACTGACGCGTGCGCTGGCAGCGGAATTTAAAGCGCGCGGGGCTCGCTCCGGTGACCGCGTCGTCCTCGAGTTAGAAAACGGTTTGGGGGTTGTCTTAAGTTTTTTGGCGCTCAACCGGTTGGGCGCCGCGGCCGTCATCGTGAGCCCCAGACTATCCGAGTTTGAGCGGCAAAAAATTGTGAGTCATGCCCTACCAATTGCGGTTATCACGGCGATCTCACCGCCGAATTGTGACCTGTTGCAATCTGCATTAACGACGAAGGTGCTGACCACTCTAGGGCTTGTCTGGTCTGATGACGGCGCCGCTGGGCCGCTTGATCGAGCGCAGTACCCGCTTGCGGCGAATGTCGCCGCGATGATTTATACAACGGGCACGACGGGTGAGCCTAAAGGCGTCATGCTTACCCACCAAAATCTGATGTTTACTGGGTTCGTATCGGGGAAGTTGCGCGGTCTTGGCGAAGCCGACCGGGTGTTAACAGCCCTGCCCTTATCCCATGCGTTTGGATTATCAGCCGTGCTGTGTTCTGTCCTGACGCAAGGCGCAAGCCTCGAGTTAATGGCGACATTTTCGGCAACCGGGGTCTTGGCGCGTCTGGGTGATGGCGCCGTAACGGGGTTTCTGGGTGTGCCTGCGATGTATACCCAGCTGATCAGTGCTGATAGGGACAACGCTTTGAACTACCCTTTTCTGCGCTTCTTGTTTTCAGGTGGCGCGCCGCTCGACCCAACGTTAAAAAAAACAGTCGAGACGCGGTTCGGTTTGCCGTTGCATAACGGCTATGGTTTGACAGAGTCAGGGCCCACCATAGCCCAGACCCGACTCTATGCCCCGTTGGACGACACCTCGGTTGGTTTCGTGATCCCAGGCGTGGACTATCAGATTGTTGGCGCTTCAACCTCAGAGGAGGGTATTGGCGAACTCAAAGTTCGAGGCCCCAATATCATGGCGGGCTACTATCGAAATCAGGCGCAGACGGATCAGGTGTTAATCGACGGTTGGCTAGCAACCGGAGACCTCGCTCGGATCAATGTATCTGGCGCGCTTGAGATTGTAGGACGCATTAAAGAACTCATTATTAAAAACGGTTTCAACGTTTATCCTCCTGAAGTGGAAGCAGCTTTGCTCAGGTTGCCAGAGATTATTCAGGCGGCGGTTATTGGGCAGGCGGTGCCGGGCAATGAAAGAATTATTGCCTTTGTACAAACGAGCGCCTCCAAGCTTGACCTTGGTTGGATCAATCAACAACTAAGGTCCACTTTGGCAGGTTATAAGTTACTGGATGAAATCCGAGTGGTGGATCAGTTACCAGCCGCGCCCTCGGGAAAAATTCTAAAGCATCGACTTGCTGATTTGTTGTAACCATGGACGTACCAAAGGGTTCATGAATTTTCGCGTCAAAGGTCACGCTGCATTGAATTGCGCAGGGCCATAGAATAAAATTCGTCATGGCGCCCAAGAAACTAGTTTTAAAATTGCATCGTTTGTCTCTGAGGGGCCTCCCTCGCCCAGTTTCTGCGCACCCCCCAACTCAACCCGTCACCTTGATCGGAAGCCCGGCTTCCGGTCAAAGCACTGTTTAGGAGCGCCCGATGGCTAAGATTCTGGATGATATTTCACGAACGTTTGGTGAGTACTTATTGCTGCCGAGGCTGACGCGTCGTGATCAGCATATCGATCGGATCGATTTATCAGCGCCCTTATCGCGGTCTCTTGACGGCGCACCGGGGTCTCTTTCGATCAACATTCCCATTGTTTCAGCCTGTATGCAGGCGGTATCTGGTGTCGATCTAGCGGTCGCACTCGCCCGTCAGGGGGGAATGAGTATGATTTTCTGCTCGCAAAGCATCGAAAGTCAGGTTGAGATGGTTCAAAAGGTGAAGGCTCACAAAGCGGGTTTTGTTGTGAGTGGCGCCAACATCCAGCCTGACGCAAGTTTGCAAGCGGTGCTCGAGTTGATGACGCGTAGCGGACACTCGACCATTCCAGTTACCCTTGATGGGTCGTCCGAAGGCGAATTTCTGGGTTTGATTACTGATCAAGATTTCTGGGAATTTGAAGACGATCTTCAGAACCTGGTAAAAGACCACATGACGCCGAAAGCAGAGGTTATTTTTGGCGTTGAAGGGATCTCTCTTAGAGAGGCCAATCGGCTTCTGCATCGTCACAAGAAGGATTGCTTACCAATTTTAACGGCCACAGGTCATTTGTCGGCTTTGGTTTTCAAGAAAGATTATGTTGATCACCAGAAGCACCCCCTTGAGTTATTGGACGAGGGTAAGCGTTTACGAGTCGGCGCGGCGATTAATACCCACGACTACCAGCAGCGCGTGCCGGCACTGGTGGCCGCAGGCGCGGATGCTTTGTGCTTTGACTCCTCCGATGGCTTCACGGAGTTTCAGATGGATGGCTTGGCTTGGATCAGAGCGCAGTATGGATCTGAGGTCGTTATTGGCGGCGGCAACGTTGTTTCCGCAGAGGGTTTTGATTATCTCGCGTTGTCAGGGCTGGTGGATTTCATCAAGGTTGGTATTGGCGGTGGTTCAATCTGCATTACGCGGGAACAAAAGGGGATTGGCCGAGGTCAGGCCTCGGCTCTGCTCGAGGTCGTTGCCCGTCGCGATGCGTATTTTGAAGAAACCGGGGTCTATATTCCCATTTGTTCAGATGGTGGTCTGGCGAACGACACGCAAGTCGTTATGGCTTTGGCGATGGGCGCGGACTTCGTCATGATGGGGCGCTATTTTGCGATGACGGAGGAAAGCCCAACCTCAAAAATATCGATCAACGGGCAGATGTATAAACCCTACTGGGGTGAAGGGACTGTCAGGGCCCAAAATTGGCAGCGTTACAGCGAAGGCATGAGTAGTCGAAAGATGATGTTCGAAGAAGGGGTTGATGCGTTCGTGCCCTTGATCGGCTCAACGTCAGAAGTCTTAGAGACCACGTTGCACAAGCTTAAAAGCACCATGATTAATCTCGGGGCAGACTCGGTAAAGACGTTTACAGATCAAGCAATCATTACTTTGGTGTCTGAACAATCGATTGTTGAGTCTGGAACATCGAATGTTTTCAAGTTCTCTGGGAATCGCGATCTCGATGAATCTGACTGGGGCAACTAGGCGTATTTTCGGATATACTCCTCGCGCCAATTTTCCAAAGGACCGGCTTCGATGAAAAAACTGCTAATGCTGCCATTCGCTTTCATTTCCTTCCTCGTTTTTGCGGGGCCGATAGAAGATGAAATTATTGCTCGTATCCACCAACCGGGCGCGGTTTGTCTTCAAGGTGAGGCATGCGCATCGGCACAAGTGATGTCGGTCGCAAGTACTGGTTCTGAAAGCCCGGATGCGATTTACAAGCGAAGCTGCGCAACTTGTCATGATTTAGGTATCGCTGGGGCGCCTGCCTTGGCCAATGTCGAGCAATGGGCGCCTCGACTTGAAAAAGGCATGGAAACACTCTACGCCAGTGGTATCAATGGGCTTGCGCCAGCCATGCCGGCACGCGGTATGTGCTTTGATTGCTCAGATGACGATATCCGAGCCGTTGTTGATTATATGACGGCGTCTGTTCAGTAAGCTCAAACTGAGCGGGTTAGTTTTGCCGAAGCATTAAGGCTTCTTCTAGTTGCCTGCGCGAGATGGTTTCGGCGCAGTCAAGGTCAGCAATGGTTCGGCCAACCCGAATTAACTTTTGAATGGCTCGGGCTGAAAAATGCAAGGTTTGAGCGGCTTTCATTAAAAGCAGTTTTGCATCGGGGTCCAGCGCGTTTTTGTCGGTCTGCTGAGGGCTGGTCTGCAATCTTTTCAGTCTGAAAGCGCGTGCTTGTTTGATCTGATCGATCGCGGCGTCATGCTCATGGCGATGGCGGGTTGGGGCTTCCTGAAAAAATTTTTTTGGATCCAGTGCTGGGACTTCAACCTGAAGGTCAATTCGGTCCAGAATAGGTCCTGAGACCCGATTTCGATATCGCGTAATGTGCTCAACCGAACATCGACACGGCCTGCGACTGCCTAGCCATCCACAAGGACAGGGGTTCATGGCAGCGATCAATTGGAAATTTGCAGGAAATCGCACTTTGTAATGTGCCCGGCTCAGATCGATACTGCCACTTTCAAGGGGTTGCCTGAGCTGGTTGAGCACCGCGTGGGTAAATTCTGGTAACTCGTCCAACAGCAAGACGCCAAGATGAGCCAACGTAATTTCGCCGGGCCTCGGCGGGCTGCCGCCGCCGATGAGTGCCGCGGCAGAGGTTGAATGGTGCACCTCGCGGAAGGGCCGCTCGAGCGTTGGCCCCGGTAAAGATCCCGCAGTGACCGATTGAATACACGCAATCTCCACCGCTTCTTGCTCGGTTAATGGGGCCATGAGTCCGAGCATTCGTTTAGCCAGCATGGTTTTACCGGAGCCTGGTGGGCCGAACAACAAGAGATGATGGCCACCTGTGGCGGCGATAATCAGCGCGCGCTTAGCGGTTTGTTGACCCTTGATATCATCGAGCGTAGCGTCTGATGCAGCAGGTACATCGTTGGCGCCAAGGTTGCTGGCCGTCATCGGGCTTAACGGTCGTTTTAGATCTGACAGGTGATGGATCCCGAGGCAGGGCGAGAGACTTGCTTGCCTGCCAACCTGCGCTTGATTCGATTGCAATAGCGTAAGGCCGCTTTGCCCGCAAGCTAAAGCCGCTATCAACAATCCTGGCACGGTTCTCACCTCGCCGGTCAGACTCAGTTCGCCCATTGCGCAAAGGCCTTGGAATCGAGACGCCTCGACTTGCTGACTGGCAATGAGGATCGACAGCGCGATCGGCAGGTCAAACCCAGCATGTTCCTTGGGCACATCACTGGGTGCCAGGTTGATGACAATGCGTCGATCGGGCAACTTGAATCCAGCGTGTTCGATGGCGGAACGGATACGTTCTCGGCTGTGCTTTGCACGATGTTCACTCATGCCAACAATATTGAGTTGCGGCAGCCCGTTGCTGATGGTGGCCTCTATTTGGATGGTATGAGCCGATAAACCAATAACAGCTTGACCCAGCACGTGAGCAGACGACATGGCGTGGTTTTCTCCTCGGGTTTAGAATGCGTCAGGACATTTAATCTGGCGTTGGCATTGGTTGATAGCCGTTATTCGCCGCACAACAATTGCGCATTACCAGAATATTTTGGTGCGCGATTGGGTGAAAAAAGGTGCGGGATAGCCTAAATGGTGCAGGAGCCCCGATAATTCGGCCGTATTGAAGGCAATTAATTTTGGCATGGCCTGTGCTTTACTTAACGTTAGGTTCTTTAGTTAAAGCGGTTTCGAATGGCCTGAAGTTCAGTCGGTATCGTTGGGCTAGGGTAAAGTGACCTTTTAAACGAGGATCTAAACGGCGACGGCTGGGAAAGTCGGTGGTTTAAGGCTACTATTTCCAAGTTAAGCTCAATTAGAATGATGTTGCTTTAAATGCAAGCGAAGAATCGTGACGTCAAAGGGTATGGTACCCCGCGATGTTGAAATTAACGTAGCGCCATTCAATAATCGCACGAAGTGCCATCCTACAGGATGGCGAAGTCAAGGAGAGACGATGAAATTAGTAACCGCCATTATCAAGCCTTTTAAATTGGACGATGTTCGAGAAGCGCTGTCTGAAATTTCTGTACAAGGGATGACCGTCACCGAAGTGAAAGGCTTTGGTCGACAAAAAGGTCATACTGAACTGTATCGGGGCGCAGAGTATGTCGTTGATTTCTTGCCCAAGGTGAAGATCGAAGTCGCCATCGACGATAGCAGCTTAGACTCCGTTATTGAGGCCATTACCAACGCGGCCAATACCGGAAAAGTCGGCGACGGCAAGATCTTTGTGACTGCGCTTGAAGACGTCATACGAATCCGAACCGGCGAAACGGGGGCTGATGCGGTCTAAGCAGACGCCAAGGAAACCGTTAAAGACGCGCTCATAGAGTGTCGCTCCGAGCCATAGCAGATTATAATGAGTGTCAGCGCGAGAAGGCTTAATCTGCATGAAGTATCGAAGTACACGAGGTGGCGTAAGCGGTCTATCCTTTAGCCAAGCCGTGATGATGGGTTTGGCAAGCGACGGCGGCCTACTCGTACCAGAGTCGATCCCCGATGTCAGCGCGCGCCTTGCCGATTGGCAGGGTTTGTCGTATCCGGAACTTGCGAGCGAAGTGATGGCGCCTTTCGTCGGAGATATAGATGAGGCGGTGTTTAAAAAGCTCGTTCTGCGCAGCTACAAAAACTTTCAACACCCAGAAGTCGCGCCGCTTGTGAACGTCGGTGGCGTTCACATCCTGGAGTTGTTTCATGGACCAACCCTCGCATTTAAAGATATTGCACTGCAATTTTTAGGTGAATTGTTTAGCCATATTTTGACTGAACAGGACGCGGTACTGAATATCCTTGGCGCAACCAGTGGCGATACTGGTAGCGCCGCCATTGCGGGGGTACGCGGAAAGCCCGGGATTCGGATCTTCATCATGTTTCCTGATGGGCGAACGAGCCCAATCCAAGAACGTCAAATGACAACCGTTTTGGATGACAACGTTTATAATTTGAGTATTGACGGGAGTTTTGACGACTGTCAAAACCTGTTAAAGACCGTCTTCAATGATTTGTCTTTTAAAGAAACCTACGCGCTCGGCGCCGTAAATTCTGTTAATTGGGCTCGAGTGTTGGCCCAGGTGGTTTACTATTTTTGGACATGGTATCAGCTAAAGCAGCCTGCTGAATTTGATGTAACGGTCCCGACGGGTAATTTTGGCAATATATTTGCGGGATTCATTGCCAAACGAATGGGTTTGCCGTTGCGCAAACTGGTGTTGGCCACGAATGAGAATGATATTTTGGCGCGCTTTTTTCAGTCTGGCGTGTATGAGCGGGGCGCCGTTCGATTCAGTAACAGCCCGGCGATGGATATTCAGGTTGCGAGCAATTTCGAGCGATATTTGTTCTATCAGCTCGGTGAGAATGCAACCGATTGTGCGGCATTCATGAAACGCTTCCAGACTGAACAATGCGCTTCATTGGTTGAACCCGCGGGGTTCTTCGATTGGTTTACCGCCGATGCGGTGAGCGATACCGAAACGTTGGAGAGCATACAAGGGATTTGGCGTGAGTTTAATTACCTTGCCGATCCGCATACAGCGGTTGGTTTTCACTTGGCGCAGAAGCACCAAGACCCCAAGGTACCGATGGTATGCTTGGCAACGGCGCACCCAGCAAAGTTCGATGACACCGTTGAGACAGCAATCCCCGGCGTCAACAACCACCATCCATCGTTGGATGCACTGCTGGGTTTGGAAACGCGAAAAACTGCGATCGTTGATGATCCCGACGTATTGAAGGACTTTATTCGCGCTCGGTGCTGATTCGAGTATTGATCCGCTCGATTGCGTTGGGTAGCGCCGTGAGGTCAACGATAATCTCTGAGGCGGGTACGGCCTCTGCGGCAGATCTCGCGTCGATGGTTGTCTTCCAAACGGTGTGGATTCCAAGGTTTGAAGCCGCGGCAACATCTAAAATCGGATCATCCCCCACGTAAACCATCTCCTCGGGTTGACACTGGAAATGCGCAAGGGCTGCCAAGAATAAATCGGGTTTTGGTTTGGGTGCGCCGACGTCTTCTGCAGAAAGCTTCAACTGAAAAAAGCCCCCGATGGGCAATTGCCCAACATCCGCATTGCCATTGGTGAGCGTGCAGAGTGCATAGGTCTGACTTAAGGCGCCTAGCGCCGCCTCCGCGCCGGGATACAAGGTGACGTGATTACGGGCTTTCAAGAAGACCCGCATGGCGCGGTCTACAATGTCTTCGGCCTGGTCATGATGTCCCGGCTCGCGTTGTACAAGACGGTGCAGTATGGCTCGCCTAAGGTCGGTGAGACGAAAGCTGTAATCTGGATGTTCTGCTAAGACAAGGTCGCGTAAACCCTGGATATCCTCAGGCGGGTAATCAATTCCTGGATTAAGCGCTGCGAAATGATTCTTGAGTTGTTGCTCGGCGTAAAGAATCGCCGGTTTAACAGGCCACAGCGTATTGTCTAAATCGAATCCAATGACCTTGATCATGTTTTGTCCTCTGGGAATATCGCGGGGCTATCCGGTTTAGCGCGTCGAGCGGCCCTTGGATGGGCTTGATCATAAACTTGAGCGAGGTGCTGAAAATCAAGATGCGTATAAATTTGGGTTGTACTAATGTCTGCGTGGCCGAGCAGTTCTTGAATGGCTCGAAGGTCTCCGCTGGACTCTAGGATATGACTGGCAAAGGAATGCCGAAGCATATGGGGGTGAACATGCAAGCCATTGCCTTGTTTACGGGTCCAAGATTTAATTCGCGCTTGGACATTGGTGTTGCTGACGCGCTTGCCGCGCTCGCTGATGAACAAGGCGTCCGCATCTATCTCCGCGCCTTTCGTTGGGGCATTGTCACGGACTTTCAACCAATCCTTGAGCGCCGTTTGGGCGTGGCGGCCGATCGGTAAAATGCGTTCTTTATTGCCCTTGCCGCGAACCAAGACGGTGTTTTCATCCCAGGAAAGGCTGCTTTTATTGCAAGCGGTCAATTCTGACAATCTAAGTCCTGAGGAGTAAAACAGCTCTAATATCGCTTTGTCGCGTACGTCGTGCCAGCTAAGCGCCTCCACCATTAAGAGCTTGGAGACTTGATCCGCATCGAGTGTTTTCGGTAGACGCCGAGGGGTTTTGGGCGCACTAACCAATTGCGCGGGATTGAGATCAACACCCGACTCACGGGCAAGGTAGTCAAAAAAAGTGCGTAGTGCAGACAGCTTGCGTTGCTGAGATCGACCGGAGAGGCCTTTGCGGTGCCCTTGGCTGATGAGGCCTCGTATGTCGGCTGCTTTCAAATCCTGCGCCTGATCGATATCAGCCTCACAGGCATACTTTAAGAGCGCTGTTAGGTCACGCTGGTAGGCCGCGAGCGTATGGCGGGACAACCGGCGCTCATTTTTGAGATGAGACAAGAAGGCATCAACTTGCTCGGCCAATCCGATCAATGGTTCAGTCCCCTTGCTTTGGGTCATCGATCAAAAAACGATGTTTGATCAGTCCCGCTAAGAAGTCGCCGATAAATTGAATGAACAAGGTGTCCTGATCGCGATGGAAGCCATTGCTGTCTTGGCTGCCAATGGTGAGCGCGCCGACCAAGTCTTCACTAACGAGCGGAATAATCGCGCAGGATGAAATGTCATGATCCAGGTCCGGGAAAAGGCACTTTGATTCTTCTGCCCGCACGACACCCAGAATGGGTTTATCAGGATTAAATAAGCCCCCAACCGCTGTTTGAAAGTTTGCTTGGGACACGAAGCTGGTGGCCGTACAGTCGGGCTCAGCCTTATCTTGGAAGATGAACAAATGGTAGTCTCGGGTGTCGAGGGTTGCCTTCAAGATTTCGCCTAGTCGAGCCGTTGCTGCTTGAATCGACTGCGGTTTTTGCAACTGTTGAACCAGTTGATGACAGAGCTGGAAGAGCGTTTGGTTTTGTGTCGACACGTCTATAAATTCATGGATCTGCTGTTCTGCTAGCGCCAATTTTTCGGACACCAGCTGTAGCTTGTGTCCTGCAAGCGAGACCGCACCTTTTGTGTCAGGGATGGCTTCCAGAACGAGACGCTCTAAATCGTCGGGATGCTCTTTTAAATAGTTTTGGATTTGGGTGTAGGTAACCTTTTCACTCATGAGGGCTCCTTAAGACGGGTCATTGATTTTGATTTTACCATCGAAGACTCGAACTGCCGGTCCGGTGAGCCAAAGGTCTTGTCCTGGCCCAGGCCAAGTGACGGTCACAGCGCCGCCCGGCATTTCGACCAAAACCGTCTCGGACAAAAGGTTCATTGCGCGGCCAACAGCAACCGCGGCGCAAGCGCCAGAACCACAAGCCAAGGTCTCGCCAGCGCCGCGTTCTGATACCCGTAGAGTGATGGCGGTCTGCGAGGTCAAGGCCATAAAGCCTACGTTAACCCCGGCCTCAAAGTGCGTTTGCGCGCGAAATTCAGTCGCGAGACCGGCAACATCTAGCGCCTGAGTGGACTCAACCAACAGCACCCCATGTGGGTTGCCAATATTAGCAACGCCGAAGGCATATCGTGAACCATCCTGAAACGACGCGGCGTAAGGGGCCTGCTCGCCTGGTGTGGGTTCAAAGGGAATGGCGGCTGGATCCAGTTGTGGCTTTCCCATATTCACTCGAATAGCCTGGCTAGAAACGCGCTGGGTGGTGAGTTGCCCGGTGTTTGTTTGCAATACCAATTCTGACTTGGGCGATAACTGCTTATCAAAAATAAACTTCGCAACACAGCGCGCACCGTTTCCGCATTGGCCTGACTCTGAGCCATCAGCATTATAGATGCGATAGAAAAAATCGGCTGTGCGGATGGTTGGGGGCTCGATTGTGAGCAACTGATCGAAACCAACACCCGTATGCCGGTGGGCGAGATCGCGTACGCAGGCGGGGCTCAAGGCGCCGGCTTGGGTTACCAAATCGATTACGACAAAGTCATTACCACTGCCGTGCATTTTCGAGAAGTTGACGATCATAACCAGGCCTTAGCGTGCGCTGATGTTGACGGTTGGCGCGCTCGTCACCGTGCCGAGATTGGTTTCTGCGGCTAGGACATCATCGATGGTTTCGCGCCGGCGAATCAATTGTGCCTCCGCGCCGTCAACCAAAACCTCAGCAGCCCGACCTCGAGTATTGTAATTGGAGCTCATCGACATGCCATAGGCGCCGGACGACGCAAGGGCAATGAGCGCGCCGCTTTCTAAATCGATCAAGCAGTCCTTTGCCAGGAAATCGCCGGATTCACAGATCGGGCCGACGATTTCAAATCGCTCTGATGGGTTGGTCTGTGCGATCACCGGCAGCACCGCCTGCACCGCGTCATAGAGCGCTGGCCGAATCAAATCGTTCATGGCCGCATCAACAACTGCGAAGGCCCGAGACTCGTTATGCTTGGTGTAGAGTACTTGGGTGAGCAGGATGCCAGCATTTGCAACGATGTACCGTCCCGGCTCCAAAATAATCTCGAGTTTGCGATCGGCCATCTTTTGCTGCAAGGCATCTGAGAGCGCCTTGATCGGGAAGTCCGGTTCTTGCTCATAACGGATCCCCATGCCGCCCCCGATGTCAAAGTGCTCAAGAACAATCCCTTGGTCATTGAGCTGGTCAATGAGGGTAAACATCTTGTCGAGGGCATCGAGATAGGGCGCAAGCTGTGTGATTTGCGAGCCAATATGAATATCGATGCCCTTGATCATAATCCCAGTCAGACTTTGGGCCGCGGCGTAAAGTCGTAACGCTTGGTTCATCGGAACGCCAAACTTGGATTCTTTTAAACCGGTCGAGATGTAGGGATGGGTTTTGGGGTCGACGTCTGGGTTGACTCTAAGGGAAATTGGCGCCGTGGTGCCAAGTCGTTCTGCGATCTCCGCGATGTGGTGAAGTTCTGCCTCTGACTCGACATTAAAGCATTTTATTTTGGCAGCCAGGGCCGCTTCGATTTCATCTGTTTGTTTACCAACACCGGAAAATACGATTTTGCTTGGGTCCGCACCCACTCTCAAAACGCGGACCAATTCGCCACCTGAAACGATATCAAAGCCAGCGCCCAAATCGCATAACCGCTTTAAAACGGCCAGATTCGAATTCGCTTTGACCGCGTAACAAATGAGGGGGTTATGGTACTCAAAGGCGGATTGGATCGTTTCAAATGCGACCGTCATGGCGCTTGCTGAGTAAACAAAACAGGGGGTGCCAAAGGTGCTCGCCAAGTTGTCGAGGGGGTAGTCTTCACAGTGCAGGCGGTTTTCTTGGTAGTTAAAATCGTTCATGCACGCTCCTTGACCGTTACCGGCTCGGCCAGGGTTTCTTTGGGATAGAGAGGGCCCTTCTGACCGCAACTCGTCAGGATGAGGCAAAGAATAATGACAATTGTTCGCATAGCGCACGATAAAGGCGGAAACGTTGAGTATACTGCGTTCGGTGGTTGATAGGGAGAAGGGATTTGTCGCAAGGCTCGATAGAACAGCAGTATCATCAGCAACTGGATGCGCTGATGATGATGATTGAAGATTGTATTGATGAATTACCGCAAGACGTTGACGTTGATGGGGCCAATGGTCAGCTGACGCTAACCTTTCCTGATGGGTCTCAGATCGTGATCAGTCGACAGCCGGTCCAACAAGAAATTTGGGTGGCGGCTAAATCGGGCGGCTTTCATCTTCGTGAGCAGCAAGATCAGTGGTTTTGCGCGGTGACCCAGGAGCGCTTATCTGCGCTGCTCAACCGGGTCGTGAGTGAACAATCTGGGGCGCCGGTCGAAGTCTTTACCCTAATTGATGCTTAGCCCGGGCAATGGCCGCCCGAACCGTGTCGGGCGCTGTCCCGCCAAGGTGTGATCTGGCGGCAACCGAGCCTTCCAAAGTGAGCACTGCGTAAACATCCTCCGTGATTTGATCGCTTTCTGTCTCGAAATCAGCCAGCGTCAATGCTGCTAAATCGACGCCCCGCTCGACTGCAAGCCCCACTAAACGCCCGACAACGTGATGGGCATCACGGAACGCCAGGCCCTTCCTCACCAAGTAATCAGCAAGGTCTGTGGCGGTGGCAAAGCCGCGTTCCGCCGCGGCGCGCATATTGTCGGGCTGGGCTTTGATATTGGGGATCATATCGCCAAAAGCGCGCAGGCAATCTTTCAGGGTTCGAACAGTATCGATGAGCGGCTCTTTGTCTTCTTGATTGTCCTTGTTATAGGCCAGCGGTTGACTCTTCATCAGGGTGAGCAGCGCCATAAGGCTGCCAAAGACCCGAGCCGCTTTGCCTCGAACGAGTTCTGGGACATCAGGATTCTTTTTCTGCGGCATGATCGAGGACCCGGTGCAAAACCGGTCCGGCAGTTCGATGAACCCAAATTGGGGCGAGGCCCATAAGATCATCTCCTCTGACCAACGCGATAGATGCATCATCAAAAGACTGGCGGCGCTGGTAAATTCAATCGCAAAATCTCGATCACTGACCGCATCGAGTGAATTTTCTGCGATCGCCTCAAAACCCAGCAACTCCGCAACCATCGCGCGATCGATTGGAAAGCTAGTGCCAGCCAATGCCGCAGCGCCGAGGGGCAAGGTGTTGACCCGGCGTCGACAGTCTTGGAGTCGATCGGCGTCGCGGCGCAGCATTTCGTACCAGGCCATGAGGTGGTGACCAAAAACCACAGGCTGAGCAACTTGCAGATGGGTGAATCCGGGCATAATGGTCTCGCAATGGCCTTCGGCGAGGTCCAGGAGTCCGCGTTGTAAATGCCGGATCTGTTCCAGGATCAGGTCGATATTGTGCCGGAGATACATTCTGACATCGGTTGCGACTTGATCGTTTCGGCTTCGGCCGGTGTGCAGGGCTTTGCCCTGCTCGCCAATCCGGTCTGTGAGCGCAGCTTCGATGTTCATGTGAACATCCTCAAGCTGAACGGACCAATTGAAGACACCGGCTTCGATATCTGCTCGGATTTCGTTCAGGCCGGTGATAATGGCCTCGGCGGTCTCACCGTCGATAATGCCGCATCGCCCCAGCATTGTGGCATGAGCCACGGACCCTTCGATGTCGAACAGGGCTAGCTCGAAATCGAACGTGACGGATGCGGTAAAGGCTTCAACAAAGGCATCGGTTGCCTCCGAAAAACGACCGTCCCATAGCTTTTCATTGCCTTGGCTCACTGGGGTATCCTGATGCTCAAAAACAAGAGTATACCAGCTGGTGAATCAGAGTTGGCGTGATCTACAGACAAGGGCAGGCGATGGGTTTTAATCGGGCTGGCCCGAATCAAGTCTCAGTTAGGGCGCCCGGCCCGGTTTCTGAAAATCAAGGTTTACTCGTCATCCCGTCCAAGTTAGTGTTGCGTTTTTAGACGTTGAGAGGCCCCCCTTGAGAATCATTCGCCTTGCCACGCGCAAAAGCCCCTTGGCCCTTTGGCAGGCTAATGACGTCGCAGATCAGATCAGAGCAAGTTTCCCCGAGGTACAGGTCGAGATAGTCGGTTTATCGACCGAAGGCGATCGGAATCGTGTTGCCGCTCTGTCAGAGATTGGCGGTAAGGGCGTTTTCGTTAAAGAACTCGAAATTGCCTTACAAACCGGTGATGCTGATTTCGCAGTGCATTCAACCAAGGATGTACCCGCTGAATTACCAGATGGTCTAGCGTTGGTTGCGCTGTGTCAGCGCGGGGATCCTCGGGATGCGTTTGTTGCCAATGATTATGCTGGCTTGGCCGAGCTGCCGCCCGGCGCAAAAATTGGTTCGTCGAGCTTACGGCGGTGCCTGCAATTGGCCAAGGCTTATCCCCAGCTTGTGTTTGAAAACCTTCGAGGTAATGTTGAAACGCGTCTGAAGCGTTTAGATAACGGTGATTTTCAGGGCATTATCCTGGCCTCGGCTGGCCTTGCCCGCTTAGGCTTGGGTCACCGGATCACTGAAAACATCCCGACTGATATTTGTCTCCCCAGCGCCGGACAAGGCGCTGTCGGGCTTGAAGCGCGTGCCGATCGGGATGATCTGATTGATATCATTAGGGCTGTGAACCACGAGTCAACCTTTGCCACGGTCAGTTGCGAGCGTCAGATTTCGCGTAGGCTTGGGGCGACTTGTAATTTACCGGTTGCCGCTTTCGCACGACGCTTAGGCAATGACGCTGAGCCAACGGTGCAACTAGACACCTTTGTGAGTGATCTCCGCGGTGAGCAAGTGCTCACTGTTAGTGGACGCGATGTGATCGAAAATGCCCGGGCTATGGCGGATCGGGTTGCAGACGAGCTAATCGACAAAGGGGCTTTAGCGCTGGTTGCTGAGTCGCCCTAAATGATCAAAAAAATACTGCTTACCCGGCCAGCTGGGTTTAATGACGAGATCGCCGCGGCATTACAGGCGCGCAAGATTCAGGTCGTGCAGGCGCCCTTAGTTCAGATTCAGGAGCTGAATCTTGTGACCGCCCAGCAGCCGCTTGATGGGTACCTTGATCCTGAGCAGTATATTATTTTCACCAGCCAAAATGCGATCGACTATGCGGGAGACTTGATCCCGCAACTGGCTCTGGCAGCCAAGACGAATGTCTTTGCTGTTGGTCCAGCAACAAAAATGCGGCTTGAAGCGTTAGGGATCTTGGCCATTGCGCCAGATCGGCCTGGCTCTGAACCCTTGCTGAGCTTGCCGGTGTTCGCCGCGCCTTTCGCTAAGAAGGTGCTCATCGTGACCGGTCGATTGGGTCGGGATTACCTTGAGACGACTTTACAAGATCGCGGGGCAACGGTTGCGCGGTACGAGTGTTACGAGCGAGTCCCCCAGCGCATCGAAAACCTCGATGCGCTGATCGCCGAGGGTTATGACGCGATCTTAGTAACCAGTACCGATATTTTGCAGGCTTTATCAAGCCATTTATCCGAGGTGAGCCGGCGTCGAGTGGTGCTGTGCGTCACCGCGAGCAGAATTGCCGATGTTGCGCGGCGCTTGGGATATATCCAGTTAATTGAGGCCCCGGACGCCAGTGTCTCTGGCATACTCGAGGGATTAACCCGTGATCCATCAAATCAAGGAGCCGAGTTCCCGTGAAGGCGCCAGTCCCCGAGTCAACCCAGAATCCATCTGAAACCTTACAAACCCCTGAAGCATCTGCGACGCCTCAATCAAGGGGTGCGCGAGGCCTCGGATTTGTTCTACTGCTGCTTTTAGCGGGTTTCGCGCTCAGTGCCTGGCAAATGTTGCTGCTACAAGATGAGCAAAAAAACCAAGCCGAAAGACTGGCCGCCTTGACGACTTTGCAGACGGAATTGGATCAAGCGCGGCAAGCGTTGTCCGATCTCAACCAAGGACAAAGCCAGCTCGTTGAAGCGCTGCAAGATGTAACAATGCGCATCGATAGCCAAGCAGAATCCCTTGCTTTAGTGCGTCAACAAACGACCGAGCAGGCGACAGTATGGCAGCTGGCAGAGGTAGCAACCCTTGTGAGAATGGCGTCGCTTGCGCTCAATGTCTTTGCGGATGTTCCGCAAGCAATGGGCTTTCTGGGTCAGGCAGACAAGGCCTTAATCGGGGCTGAGGGGCGCGACTTGGTTGCGCTTCGCGCGGCCATCGTCTCTGATTTAGCGCTTTTGGCGCAGGTGCCATCGGTTGATCGAATTGGTCTTTATCTAAGCCTTGGCCAATTGATGCGTGCTGTGCCAGATTTGCCTCTTAGGCGCGTGATGCTCGCGCCCAAGCAAATCTCGCAGTCGACGCAGCCGTTGGTCCCCGGTTTTTGGGGCTGGGCCCAGCAGGCATGGGATACCCTTTGGGTGCGATTGGTTGGCCTTGTCGACTTTAGGCGGGGCGAGTCTGTACCCAAACCCGTTCCAACGGCGCAAGCAGCACAAGACCTAAGGCAGAATCTATTGCTGAGCTTAAGTACAGCGCAAAGTGCTCTGCTTCGCTTGGAGCAGCCTATTTTTGATGAGGAACTTCGTAAGGTTGATACCTGGGTCGGTGATTATTTTGATCCGACGGCTGCGGCGCATCAGGCTTTTTTGGCAGACTTAGGCCAACTAAAAATAGAGATTATTCAGCCGGAGCTGCCAACCGTCGAGGCGTCAATAGCCGCGTTAGCGCAGGTTCAAACGCCTCAGGCGGTGTCGCCCTGATGCGTCGCTTCTTGCTCATCATTACGGTCGTTCTGGCGCTTGCGGTTGGTACGATCACGAGCCGCTCACCGGGTTATGTCCTGATTGCCTATGAAGACATGATGCTACAAACCAGTTTGTGGGTTGCGGTCCTTGGTCTGCTTGTGCTGCTGCTGGGGCTGCGCTGGTTATGGCTTTTCTTGCGGACTGTTTTGGGTACTAAAAACAAGCTTGCTGCTTGGTCTGATCATCGTCGACTGGCGAGGGCCTTAACGTTCTTAGGTAAAGGCGCAACCCTTCGTGAATTGGGCGAAGTAAAGCGTGGTAATCGATATCTTTCGCAAGCGCTCGATCTGCCGAGTATAAAACCTGCAGCGCTTGCGCTGCTGGCCACTGGCGAGGCGGGTGAGGCGCAGGCTAGTGCTTTAGAGGCCCTTGCCTTAGGCAGTCAATCCCAGCAAGAACTGGCGGCGCTGAACCAAGCAACGCTTGCTCTGAAGGCGGGTTTAACGGACCAAGCAGCCGAGCACATAACCGAGCTGCCAGACAACCCAAAGACGCTCATGATAAAGCGCAGAGTATGGTTGGCCGCTAAAAACTGGGCCCTGTTGGCGAAACACAAACCGGCCGTCGCAAAATTTGATGAGACGCTGACGCTTGCCGAGCATGAGCAGTTAGTTGCTGGACGTCGAAGCTTGACGAGCGACGCCGAGCGGCAAGCTTGGCTTAATGCGCTGCCAAGTATTTCGCTGCAGGATGATGGTTTACTTGCGGCTGCGTTTGATGATTTTGATGAACCCAAACTTGCCGAGAAGCGTTGCCGAGCACTGATTGAGCAGTCTCCAACGCTCGCCTTGTATTTGGTTTACGCCGAACTAAGCCCTGAAACCCAAGTCGAAAGATCGCGGCAGATTACACGATGGCAACAGCAGGCGATGGGCGCGAATGTTTTGGCTGCTATGGGTGCACTGGCGGCGACGGCAGGAGATCACGCGGCCGCTGTGACGCATTATTCTGCGAGTCTTGCTTTGAAATCGTCAGTTTTGATTCGAATAAGGTTGGCCCGCTCGTTTCTAGCTTTGGGTGACTCGGACAACGCCTTGCTTCATCTACAGGCGCTTTAAGCTGAACGAGGGGCGTAATCGAACACGTCCGAGCGCATGTTTTTAGGATCAAAGCCCTTGGCTGTGAGGCGGTCTAACGTCCCGTAAACCATGCCTGGGCTGCCTGAAACGAAGATTAAATGGTCATTGAGGTTCTTAAAATCCTCATGAACCGCGTCGCCGACAAGACCCACGCGTCCTGCCCAAGTTTTGTCATCGTGGCTCACAACCGGCGTGTAGGTGATATTGGCATGGGCCGTCGCGGCCTTAAAATAGTCGTCTAAATAAAGATCGTCTGGTGTGACAACGCCCCAATAAACATGCACTGTCTGTGCGTCAGGTTGAGCGGTTAACCAATCAAACATACTTTTGATTTGGGTAATACCGGTCGCTGCGGCGATAAAAATTACAGGCTGCGCCGGTACATGACTCAAAAAGCACTGCCCAAGGGGATACTCTATGGTGACTGAGCTTGGATGGTCATTGAGGAACTGTTCAATGAGAGCTGAGTCAGCAGAATCGTCGGTTGCTTTGATATGCAATTCAAGGTGCTGCCCGCCTGGCGCATTGGCAATCGAAAAGGGAAAAGCGCGCTCGCCAACGGATAATGAAAGGTATTGACCAGCGTGATAACTTGCCGCGGCGGGCAGGCTTAAAACCAGTCGCCGGACGTCGTTTTGCAGGGCCTCATTGGTCGTAACTTGGCATTGGAGCGTCACGCTTAATTGCGTTTCATAGAAGCAAAAAATTCTTCGTTGGTTTTGGACTTCTTCATCTTGCCCAATAGGAATTCGATCGCGGCCAGGTCGTCCATCTCATGCAGGATTTTTCTAAGAATCCAAACTTTCTGCAGTTCTTCCTCGGACATCAAAAGATCTTCTCGACGCGTGCCAGAGCGACGAATATTAATAGCAGGGTAGACGCGTTTCTCGGCGATCTTGCGCTCCAAATGGAGCTCCATATTGCCCGTGCCTTTAAATTCCTCGTAGATCACCTCGTCCATTTTAGAGCCGGTATCGACCAGGCAGGTTGCGATAATGGTAAGGCTCCCGCCCTCTTCAATATTTCTAGCCGCCCCGAAGAACCGCTTAGGTCGCTCTAGCGCATGCGCGTCAACGCCGCCCGTTAGGACCTTTCCAGAAGCAGGAATGACCGTGTTGTAAGCACGTGCTAAACGCGTAATCGAGTCCAGCAGAATAATGACGTCTGTTTTATGCTCAACCAGACGTTTGGCTTTTTCGATCACCATCTCGCTGACCTGAACATGCCGTGAGGGTGGCTCATCAAAGGTACTGGCCACAACCTCGCCGCGCACGGAGCGCTGCATTTCAGTCACTTCTTCGGGTCGTTCGTCGATCAGTAGAACAATCAAATGACACTCAGGATTGTTTCGCATAATGGCTTGCGCGATATTTTGAAGGATCAGTGTCTTACCGGCTTTGGGTGGTGACACGATCAGACCTCGCTGGCCCTTACCAATGGGCGAGGTCAAGTCGATAATTCTAGAGGTCAAGTCTTCGGTGCTGCCGTTACCGCCCTGTAGGGACAGTGTTTTGTCTGGGAAGAGCGGCGTTAAGTTTTCAAAGAGGATTTTATTCTTCGATTCACTTGGATCGGTGAAATTAATTTGGTCGACTTTCAACAGTGCGAAATATCGCTCACTGTCCTTCGGCGGTCGAATTTTGCCAGACACTGTGTCGCCGGTTCGGAGGTTGAATCGTCTAATCTGGCTGGGGGAAACGTAAATATCGTCGGGCCCAGCAAGGTAGGAACTGTCCGGTGAGCGAAGAAAACCAAAACCATCCTGAAGGATTTCGAGGGTGCCATCACCATAGATGTCTTCGCCGCTTTTCGCATGCTTACGCAGGACATTGGCAATAATTTCTTGCTTGCGCGATCGGCCGAGATTATCCATGCCCATTTCTAGGGCAATTTCAAGAAGCTCAGGAATAGGCTTCGCTTTGAGATCAGTCAGATTCATTCAAATTCACTTTATGTTGAAGAGGGTTGAGGCTTAGGTGAAGGACCAAAGGACCTTTTGGGTTTAAAATTCGAGGGGGTTTTTGCCAGCAAGTGCGGTTAAGGGTGCAAGCTTGCACAGCTGAAACAGGAAAATGAAGGGTTCGGCGCCCTTTGTCAACTATTATTTTAGGTTCGTTTTAGGTCGAGCATGACCCGGGGGTCACGCTCGCGACTAAAATTTAGATGTTACTGTCCAAAAATGCGGTCAGTTGAGACTTTGATAACGCCCCAACTTTGGTCGCTTCAACATTGCCGTTCTTAAACAGCATCAGCGTTGGAATACCTCGAATGCCGTACTTTGGCGGTGTCTCGCCATTGGCATCAATGTCCAATTTGCAGACTTTCATCTTACCGTCATATTCGGCCGCAATTTCTTCTAGTACCGGCGCAATGACCTTGCAAGGACCACACCACTCAGCCCAATAATCAACCAAAACGGGCAGATCAGAGCCTAGGACATCTGATTCGAATGAAGCGTCGGTTACGTGTGCGATATCTGCCATGTGATGGCTCCCTGATGATAAAAAAGATTTGAAAGGTTTAAAGCGCGTTAAAAAAAGCAGGGTCTATCGTAAGGGTTCAGCTGTTTTTTGGCAATCAATTGTCAGGGCCTTTGCTGTCAATCAATTGTCAGGGCCTTTGCTGTCAATCAATTGTCAGGGCCTTTGCTGTCAA
>ERZ887849.1374-NODE-1374-length-23039-cov-10.548338_pt1 | contig 23039 bp, 22 predicted proteins | sample MGYA00521267_ERZ887849 | MGnify/ENA primary metagenome ERZ887849 (study PRJEB32303, sample SAMEA104408601) | aquatic metagenome | biome: Brackish water; feature: Pelagic; material: water | place: Baltic Sea | collected 2014-06-06T16:11:00 | depth 2,863 m ... | reverse complement strand
ATGAGTTTGTCCGAGTGCTCAGTGACGCCGACAGCCTGGTCCTTTTAGATGTGTACCCCGCTGGGGAAAAGCCCATTATCGGCGCGGAATCACGAGATTTAGCCTCTGCAATTCGTGCCTTGGGTCGCTTGATTCCGGTGGTGGAGCCAGATCTCGATCGCGTTGTCGAACGGATCCAGAACTTAGTGCGTCCAGGTGATGTCATTTTGATTCAAGGGGCGGGCAGTATCGGCCGTATCCCCGCACAACTCCTCGCTGCACAAGGAGATCGCCATGCTTTGGTCGAGTGAGCGGGTGGCGTTGTTATATGGCGGTCACAGCGCTGAGCGTCAGGTGTCCTATGACAGCAAGAACGCCGTGGCAGATGCGATGAGGCAGATGGGGATTCAGCCGATTGAAATCGATGTTGCGCAGGATCTTTTGACTGCGCTACGGGAGGCAGATCCAACACGAGCTTTTGTTTGCGTACATGGCCGGCCGGGAGAGGACGGCGTGTTGCAAGGCATTCTTAGCTACCTTGGTATTCCATACACCGGTTCGGGAGTGGCCGCGTCGGCGCTCGCGATGGACAAACCACGGTCTAAACAAATTTGGCAGTCCTTGGATCTCCCCACGGCACCCATGGTGGTTGTGACAGCACTCGAGCAAGCAGACATCTGCCTGGCGCGCTTAGGCCAGCACTTGTTCGTGAAACCTGCCCATGAGGGCAGTTCATTTGGGGCCTTTCAAGTGCGCTCCGAGGTTGAGCTGATTGCCGCCCTGAAGACGGCGCTGGCGATGGATACGCATGTCTTGGTTGAACCGATGCTGACCGGCGCTGAATACACAGTGGGGATCGTGAAGGATTTAGCCTTGCCAGTGATCCGTATTGAGCCTGCCGGCGGTTTTTATGACTACACCGCAAAGTATGTGTCGGACGCAACCCGTTATCACATTCCATCTGGTCTTGACAGTCTGACGGAAGCTCGAGTCCAGGAAATGGCAATCGAAGCATTCGATGCACTCGGGTGCAGGACCTGGGGGCGTGTTGATGTGATGGCGGGTGCCGATGGACAGCTGTATTTGCTGGAGGTCAACACGGTGCCAGGCATGACGTCACACTCACTGGTCCCCAAGGCAGCGCGTGCTGCTGGAATGGACATGGTGATGCTGGTGGAACAGATCCTCATGGATGCGGAGGTTGCGCCATGAGCTGGGCGAGTTGGATGCAAGGTTTGAAGGCCCATTGGGCGATCGGGCTCTTTATCTGTGGCCTTGGACTTGCTGGCACCTTGACTGCAGGTGGGTTGGAGCAGCTTTTGCGTGATCAGCGAATTTCCACGGTGCTGGTTCATGGGCAGTTGAAGTATTTGGACGCACGCACCTTGGAAGATGCGCTGACACAGGAATTTGCAGGTACCTTTTTTGAAACCTCGTTGCGCCGAGTGATCAGCGATGTGAAGCAGCATCCTTGGATTGCGGACGCGGCTGTGCGACGCGTCTGGCCAGACACTTTAGTCGTTGAAGTCACGGAGCAGCGTCCGGTCGCGATTTTAAATGACACCCTCTATTTGGGAATCAGCGGCGATTTGTTTGATCCACCCGTTCCTGTGGATGAGCCGCTACCCAGGCTCTATGGCAGCGAGGCACTGTCCCAACAAATGTACAGTCACTATGGGGTATTTAGTGAGCGACTCAGTGGCTTAGTGGATGTTGTCTCGGTGACACATGGCACCGATCTTGGTTGGGTGGTTGAACTAAGCGGTGGAACCGAAATCCGATTGGGGCGTTCCGATTTGCTGAGTCGTTTGGCAAGGGCACGTGATGTGATTGAATCGCCTGCGGTTGAGTCATTGGATCGGATTGCCCAAATTGATGCACGCTATGACAACGGGGTTGCCCTGACTCCGAGGGCTATCCAATGAGCCAGGTGTTGGTCATTGACATGGGGTCAAGCGTGGTCTCCGCCGCGGTCGCTCAGCTCACTGAGCAGGGTCGAATTGCCGTCAAAGGGTTGGGTCGAGCGCGTTCAGGCGGATTAAAGCAGGGTGTCGTCATCAATATTGATACGACGGTCGAAGCGATTCGTCGTGCGGTCACTGAAGCCAATCAAATGGCGGGTACAAAACTGAGTCATGCACTCATTGCAGTGGGTGGGACTCATTTGCTCGGTCAGGATGTGGTTGGCCAAGTGGACCTCAACCACCGCGAAGTCACGGATCAAATGCTGGCGCAAGCAATGGAGCATGTGCAGCGTCAGGTCGAAGTTCCAGATCGCGACGTCCTGAGTGTTATTCCTCAGCAATTTACCATTGATGCACAAACCGGCATCCGTGCACCTCAGGGGATGAGTGGTAGGCATTTAGACGTGCATGTGCACGTGATTACGGCGGCCACTCATGCGCTGTTAAACCTCAAGAAGTGTTTGAAGCTCGCAGGGATCGAAGGCGATGTGATCGTACCCAGTGCACTTGCAGTGAGCCAATTGGTGCTCTCGGATGAACGAGATTTAGGCGTCTGTATCGCCGATATTGGTTTTGGGACGACCGACTTGATGGTGGTGGCCGATGGTGCGCCTGTCTGGACTCAGGTACTTCCAATGGCGGGCGAGCTATTGACCCATGATTTGGCGGTCGCGCTGAAAACCCCGTTGTCACAGGCGGAAACCCTGAAATGTCGTCATGGCTTCGCGCACGCATCCTTTGCCCCTGCAGAGGCGCGTGTGGATGTCCAGAAGCTAGCCGATCGGCCAGCGGAATCCATCAGTTTGATGCAGTTATCGGCCTATCTCCAACCTCGGGTCGAGGAAATCGTTGAGATCATTGGTGAACGGCTTCGTTCGAGTGGTCGGTTTCAGGAAGCCGCAACAGGCGTCGTATTAACAGGAGGGACAGCCAATCTTCCTGGGATTGCCGCTGTGGCTGAAAGCATTTTGCAGTGCCCAGTACGGGTACTCAAAGGGGTCACTCAAGACGGTCTTGAGGGACTTCTACAAGATCCATCGAATGCGGTATTGGCGGGCTTGCTGGCCTATGGACGTGATCAGCAAATCCAGCCCAAGCCGCGTTGGATTGGAGCACAAGGAAGTGCGGTGAAACGGGTCCGGGATTGGATCAAAGGTAATTTTTAATCGAGAGAGAGGGTGTGCACATGTTTGAAATCGTAGATCAGGTTGAATCCAATGCGATCATTAAGGTGATCGGAGTGGGCGGTGGCGGCGGAAATGCCGTCAACCATATGTTGAAAAATGCGGTCGAAGGTGTCGAGTTTATCGTCGCCAATACTGATGCTCAGGCAATGAAGGCGATTCCAGCTGACCGGACTTTGCAACTGGGTGGTGGCATTACAAAAGGACTGGGTGCAGGTGCAAATCCTGACGTGGGTCGTAATGCCGCGATGGAAGATCGTGATGCCATTGCAGATCTATTGATGGGGACTGATATGGTCTTTATCACTGCTGGTATGGGCGGTGGAACAGGCACCGGCGCAGCCCCTGTGGTGGCCGAGATTGCCCGTGATATGGGCATTCTGACGGTGGCGGTGGTGACACGGCCGTTTGGATTTGAGGGTCGTCGTCGTAGCCAGGTGGCTGAGCAGGGCATTCAGGCACTGGAAAAGCATGTCGACTCACTGATTGTTATTCCGAATGAAAAGCTGCTTCCTGTGCTTGGTAAGAATGCATCGCTCATGCAGGCCTTTGCGGAAGCGAATAATGTGCTACATGGTGCTGTACGTGGTATCGCTGACCTGATTATTCGGCCAGGGATGATCAACGTGGACTTTGCCGACGTTCGCACAGTCATGAGTGAAATGGGTAAGGCGATGATGGGCACCGGTGTGGCCTCTGGTGAAAACCGCGCGCGGGTTGCCGCTGAAATGGCAATTCGTTCCCCATTACTTGAAGACGTCGATCTCGCCGGTGCACGCGGGATTTTGGTCAACATCACCTCAGGACCTGACTTTACCTTAGGTGAGTTTGATGAGGTCGGCCAAGTCATCGAAGACTTCGCGGATTTGAATGCCAACGTGGTACTTGGCACGGTGATTGATCCAGAGATGATGGACCAAATTTCGGTCACAGTGGTTGCAACGGGTCTTGGTGGAACGGTTGCGAAGCAAAAACCAACAACGGTTGTTGACAACACAGAGACTGTCGCTGTGGCGCGTAAGCCGCTTGATCCCTCGCATGCTGATGCGCCAGCCGTCCTGCGTCCACAGGCAGTTGGTAATACCGCATTGGCGATGCAGTTGGAGCCACGACACGACGTGTCTCCACAAACCGAGATGGACAAGATCCTGAATATCCCCGCTTTCTTGCGTCGCCAGGCGGACTAAGCACAGGGACCTCTCTCGCGGTCTGCCACAGGAGGTGGCAGACCAATCCCTGTTATACTGGGATCAGTCGGGAAGGAGATCGGGATTGATTACACAGCGCACCCTGAAAAATGTGGTTCGGGCCACCGGTGTGGGCTTGCACTCTGGTGACACGGTGTATCTGACCTTACGTCCTGCCCCTGAGAACCATGGAATTCAGTTTAAGCGCGTTGATCTTGATCCACCGGTGACCATTGCGGCGAATGCAGACAGTGTCAGTCAAACGACCCTCTCAACCTGTCTGTCGTCGCCCGATGGTGTGCAAGTCTCTACAGTTGAACATTTGCTCTCCGCACTGTCCGGAATGGGCGTGGACAATGCCTTGGTCGAGTGCAACGCACCTGAGCTCCCGATCATGGACGGGAGTGCCTCACCCTTTGTTTTTTTGATTCAGTCCGCGGGTCTTCGTGAACAGACCGCTCCCCGGCAATACCTGAAAATTTTAAAATCGATTGAAGTGACTGATGCTGGAAAGCTGGCAAGGCTGGAGCCTTTCGAGGGGTTTCGGATTACTTTTTCGATCGAATTTGATCACCCTGTCGTTGACCAAGGATCTTGCCAAACAGTGGTTGACGTGGATGAGGCATCGTTTATTCGCGAAGTCAGTCGTGCGCGCACATTTGGATTTATGCGGGATCTTGATTATTTAAAGGCCAATAACTTGGCCCGAGGAGGATCCCTTGCCAATGCCATCGTGGTGGGTGAAGACCGGATCCTCAATGACGATGGATTGCGTCAAAATGATGAGTTTGTGAAGCATAAGGTACTCGATGCACTTGGAGATCTGTACCTGGCAGGCTACCCAATCATTGGTCACTATCGTGGCGAGCGGAGTGGTCACGCGTTGAATAATCGATTGCTGCGGACCCTGTTTGCGGATCCCTCGAATTATGCGTTGGTGAGCTTTGATCGGGTTGCGGATTGCCCGATACCCGTGCTGCCAATTGCTGAAACCGCGCCTTAAGACTTGGATCTTGTAACTGGGAGGCAACTTCGTTGAGGTGATGTCCCGCGACTGGGTCAGGGACACGACCCGCTGTCGACGCGGTATGTTGGTGGGCAATCGGTGTGGGGCGTACGCGCATTTGGATCCGCCGTAAGCCTTGGAAGAGGCGATCCCCCTGCAGGGCATCGAGAAGGAGCTGTTCCTCGAATCGCAGCTTTGACGCGACCTCGGCACTCGGGACATAGAGTGTGAGTAATCCCTGCTCTAAGTCGCCAACGCGCACTTTAGTCCGATAGTTCTCGGGAAGGCTTGCCTGTACTTTGGTCGCGCGATCGTCATGAATGCGTGCCTCTAAATGCAGAGTGTCGAGAGCCCCCCCACGGGAGGTCAACAGACTCTTGAGGCTTTTTAGCTGTCCGGGATGTCGCATTTCGTTACAATGCCCGCCTAATTTTGAAAACGCCATAGGATACGCATGTTAGGAACGCTGCTCGCCAAAGTGTTCGGCTCGAAAAATGATCGTGAATTGAAGCGAATGACGAAGGTTGTTCAGCAAATCAATGCCCTGGAAACGAGCTTAGAATCTCTCTCCCTCGAGGCGCTCGGTGCCAAGCGCGCAGAATTTCAGACGCGCTTTGACGCTGGCGAACCCCTGAATCAGATTCTCCCCGATGCCTTCGCTGTCTGTCGTGAAGTCAGTCGTCGTGTCTTAGGGCTCCGACATTTTGATATGCAGTTAATCGGTGGAATGACCTTGCATGAGGGGCGTATCGCGGAGATGCGGACGGGTGAGGGGAAGACCCTGGTCGCGACTTTGCCAGCTTATTTGAATGGATTGACTGGACGCGGGGTCCATGTCATTACCGTCAACGAGTATCTCGCATCACGGGATGCGAATTGGATGCGTCCGCTCTACGAAGCCCTTGGCTTGAGCGTGGGGGTGATTGCCGCTGGACAATCTCCTGAGCAAAAGCGTGCCGCCTACGCCTGTGATATCACTTACGGGACCAATAACGAATTTGGGTTCGATTATTTGCGCGACAACATGGCTTTTGAGCCGGTTGGTCGGGTGCAGCGACCATTGCAGTTCGCGATCGTGGACGAAGTGGATTCAATACTGATCGATGAGGCGCGGACACCGCTGATTATCTCTGGACCCACCGACGATCATTCGGAAACCTATCGCGCCATGAATGCCATTATTCCAAAGCTGACGCGTGCAGAGCTCGAAGAAAAAACTGAGTTGGGGGAGGCTCCCGGCTTTGCGGTTGAAGGTCATTATTTGCTGGATGAAAAAAATCGCTCTGTCGAGTTGACCGAATTGGGCCATGAGCTGATCGAAGCAGAGCTCAATGCGTTGAGCCTACTGGCTGAGGGGGATAGTCTCTATAACCCCGTGAACCTTGCCCTATTTCATCATGTTAATGCGGGCCTGCGTGCCTATACCTTGTTTCAAAAGAACGTGCATTACATCGTCCAGAATGATCAAGTCATTATTGTCGACGAACACACGGGACGCACCATGCCGGGTCGGCGATGGTCTGAGGGCTTACATCAGGCAGTCGAGGCCAAGGAAGGTGTGACCATTCAGGCGGAAAGCCAGACCTTAGCGAGTACCACCTTCCAGAATTATTTCCGTCTGTATGACACGTTATCGGGGATGACAGGGACCGCAGATACAGAAGCGTACGAATTCAAGCAAATCTACGGTCTTGATGTGGTCGTGATTCCAACTAATCTGCCGAGTCGTCGTCGCGATCTCAATGACTTGGTCTATATGACCATTGACGAAAAGTATGAGGCGATTGTCACCGATGTGGTGACTGAGCGTGACAAGGGTCGTCCAGTACTCGTCGGGACGGCCTCGGTTGAAGCCTCTGAGTTACTGTCTGATTATTTAACAAAGGCTGGGATCACCCACGATGTGCTCAACGCGAAGCAGCATGAACGGGAGGCATCGATTATCGCCAATGCTGGGCGTGCAGGGGCGGTGACTATTGCAACCAATATGGCAGGTCGTGGAACAGATATTGTCCTCGGTGGAAACTGGCAAGTCGATTTGGCTGCATTGGATAATCCATCTGATGCTGCCATCGATGCACTGAAGGCAGAATGGCAGGGCTGTCATGACGCAGTTGTGGCCGCCGGTGGGCTGCATATTGTGGGCTCTGAACGCCATGAATCCCGCCGGATCGATAACCAGTTGCGGGGACGTGCGGGTCGCCAAGGAGATCCCGGTTCATCACGGTTCTTTCTGTCGTTGGAAGATGATTTGATGCGAATTTTTGCATCGCCTCGCATGAAATCGATTATGCAGAGTCTTGGAATGGCGCGTGGTGAAGCGATCGAGCACAAGATGGTCACCAATGCGATTGAGAAAGCGCAGAAGAAAGTGGAGGGCCGAAACTTCGATATTCGTAAGCAACTGCTCGACTATGATGACGTGGCCAATGATCAGCGGACTCAGGTGTACGCGCAGCGAAATGAGTTGATGGAGGCAGACGATTTATTGGAGTTGGTCGTTGCGATACGCCGCGAAGTACTCACCGGAGTGATGGCGGAATACATTCCACCGCAAAGCTTGATGGAACTGTGGAACGTGGAAGGGCTGACGACCGAGTTACGTGATGTCTTTGGTCTCGATTTGCCGCTCGCACAATGGCTGGAGGATGATCAGTCCCTGTACGAAGAGACACTGCTCGATCGCATTCTCGCCGAAGCAGATGCATTCCATACCCATAAATCCAAGGTCGTCGGTGATGACACCATGCGTCGGTTCGAGAAGCAGGTGCTGCTGCAAATTCTTGATCATCAATGGAAAGAACACTTGGCGGCGATGGACTATCTTCGCCAAGGCATCCATTTGCGAGGCTATGCTCAGAAAAATCCCAAACAAGAATACAAGCGTGAAGCATTTGAGCTGTTTACATCGATGCTGACTCAAGTGAAACGCGAGAGCGTCCGGGTATTGACGTCAGTCCAGGTTCCATCACGGGAGGAAATTGAGGCCGCTGAGGTTGCACGTCGTGAGGCTGCAGTGGCGGCCTTGGCAGCATCGCAAGCGAGTCAGGCAGGCCCGAGTGAGGGATTGAGTGAGGCTGCGCTTCCTCCACTTCCCGCGTCCGGTCAAAAAGTGGGTCGTAATGAGCCTTGTCCGTGCGGCAGTGGAAAAAAATACAAGCAGTGTCATGGGCGCTTACACTGAAACCCAGCGATTAAGCTGTGGGTGTGTTGTCAGATTCGAGGCGGTATTGGACTGGTGTGTGATGGAAGAGGCCATAGGTGGATACGATTAGGGCTTCATAGGGTTGCATTAATCCGAGTGCTTTGCGTGTTAATCGGAAGTATTTCGAGCGCCCATCGTCGAGAGTGAGCACGTCAAGATAGGCCTTATCGACGAGGCTGTTGACAACACTTCGCAGCGTACTTTTCACAGAGTGTGCTGAGAGGCACAAGACCTTCATATGTAACGGTACGGGATTAGAGCGGTACAGATCAATCAAATTCGCTGGTCCACAATGGGTTTTTTTAGCCACGTGTTGGCCAGAACGCTATTTGTTGTCGGCTCTTGCTCATCTCGCGCGATTTTCTGAGGTTGATCGTTTGGCGTTTATTGATGCGATTGAGTTTTTTCGAGTCAGTGCGCTTAATCTGGAATCGAGCTCGCTGAGTATTTAAGATTTTTCAGTGACCCTGTAGACCAGATATGTGTGTATTCGAGTGCATCGGAGCGAGCCACACCGACTCCAAAACAACTGAGTTTGAGTTCATACATAATTTGCTGAAGTGCGGCAACCACAGCATCGGTTGATTCTAAGGCAGGCCCCAGCAATCGACCACCGAGACCACATAAGGTCGCGCCAAGTGCCAGTGCTTTTGCCACATCGAGACCCGATTGAATGCCCCCGGACGCCCATAAAGTGATTGGATCAAGCTGTTTGAGCTCAATAAGACACTCAGGCGTGCTATATCCCCAATCAGAAAATAAATCGCCAAGTTCCTGAGTCGCGGACTGTTGCGCGAGTGTTTGCTCAATTGCAGCAAATTGCGTTCCGCCGGTGCCTGCCACATCAATGATTTGGATGCCAACGTCGAGGAGTGCTTTGGCTGATTGGTGGTCAAACCCAAATCCCACTTCCTTTGCGATAACGGGGATAGGGCTCCAACGGCAAATTGCCTCGCAGGCTTTTAAGACGCCGTTCCAATTTCGGTCGCCATGATCCTGCAATGCTTCTTGCATCGGATTGAAGTGTAGGATCAGTGCATCTGCATCAAGTGGAGCCAAAATACGCTCGATACATCGAATATCAGCCAACTGACTGGCTGTGATGGCACCCAAGTTGGCAAATAACGGCTGATCACCAATGGCGGTCCGAACGCTGTGAGTTAAGCCTGCGTGGTCATCGGATTCTAGAGCGATACGTTGTGAGCCAACCCCCATTGCGAGACCCAGCTCTCGAGCGGCTTCGGCGAGGTGCTGGTTGATCCGGCTTGCCAGGTGTGGTCCACCCGTCATGGAGCTGATAAATAATGGCGCAGAAAGCACGTGATTCAGACAGTTTGCAGATAAATCAACTGCATTCAGATCCACTTCGGGAAGGGCGCAGTGACGCAGACGGATTGCTTTAAATGGAGTGGTCACATGCGCTTGCTGCGCCTGCGCGTGCTCAATATGTGAGAGTTTACGTGTGACGGCACTCATGACTTTTCTCGAGTCCATTCAATCAGCAGCATGTGTGGCACGGTCAACCCAGCCAGCCCGATAAACAATATCTGTAAAACAAGTGAGTTCAGTTGCAGGACCGACGCTTCCACTTGCATCGCAACGGCGACAGCCGCTAAGAGGGTGAGGATGGTCAGAAATAGCATCACTACAAATCCAACAAAGCGCAGCTCGCTGTTGAGTGTGCGGTACACCGTGATGAGGTGGCGCGGGCTGTGAAACCCACAAAAAAACACCACGAAATACCACAGAGGATCCAGGTAAGCGGCCGTCGCGGCTAAGGCAGTGAGTTCTAAGGTGGCTGCAAATCGTACTTTGCGGAGATGTATGATCAGGTAGAGCGCACTAAGGATGCCTGCCAGTTGAAGGGTCCAAACAAGAGCAATCGGTGTCGGTCCGAACAGCAAGTAGTCGAAAATCTGAACTGTTTCCGTCTGGTCCAGCACGATGGGAAGACCGATGATGAGACCACCATAGGCCCAATGGTCGAGTGGATTGGCTGAATAGCGCAGATAGTCACGACCGAAATGAAGTGCGCTAAACGAGAGGAAGAGAATGAAGCCGAGAAGCGGCACGCTCCACCACAGCGCAATCATGCCGACTGCCAAAAGGATGTATACACCAAGAAATAGCGAGAGTCCGGGTAGTTTTCGCCACACCTTTTGCTGGTAGGCAACCACTGGATCGAGAGCACCATGCGGCAAACCCAGTAACGAAATGAAGATGGCCGCAAGTAATGGACCTAAATCCATCGCGCACACCCGACTGCGCTGTAGACAAACGGGCGTTTTGGCGCGGCTTGCATTATCTGTAGGGCATTCCTTGCGGTTGGCTTCATCATAAAGTCTGCGAACTGATCCCCTGAGAGTCGCTGGGCTAAGGTACTGAAGATGCCGGCTAATGCGTGCGGAGCACTCTGAATGATTTGGATCAAGCACTGGTCCATCCAACCAACCCACGCGGGATAGATGGGGTGGGAGGGCATCTCGTTGTGCTCAATCAGCTGTTTCGCCGCACGCTCTGCCCAGTCCCACATTGCCTTGAATCCATACCCAGAGGCGGCTCGCGTCATCTGGCCTCGCGCGCCAATTGGTGTTCCCCAACTAGAGAGTTGATGCACACCCATCGGAATGATTCCCCGTTCCTCGCGGACGATGCGGCCCGATGGCGCCGATTCTTGAGTCATGCGGACAAGCTTCTCCATGTCAAACGGTCTGCCACCAAAAGCAGTCCATTCGATCAAGGTGCATCCATTCGGCTTGGGTAAACGGTACAAAAAAAGGAGGGAGTCTGCATCACAATGCATGCACGTCATGAGATCAACCATACTGGGGTCGGGTGGATGCGTTTCCTCAATCTCGATTCCAGCAAAGGTTTGGTAGGTTTTAAACTCGGACAAGGAGGGCGGGCGACTATCGACCACATGTGTTGCTTTTGGAGGCGCCGTGATCTCAACATTCAGATGCAGACTCATCTGCGGGTGAGACTCGATACACAGTGCTGCCCAGTCAAAAAAATCCGCGCCTTCAATGAGGGCATAGCTCTGCCGTTCGCCGATATGTACCGTGCTTTCCGTATTCTGTCGGGAAAACTGCCAACGCGACCAGCGTGCTTTGATGAGATGATCCAGGGAATGCGGTCGGTCCACCCAGAAACCAAAGCTTTGTGCCTGTCCAAGATTTGCCTTCCGTTCCGCAATCCGCAATGGGCCTGGGAGCACAGGATATTTGGAGAGGGCAGCGGCAAGCATCAGACTGCTGGCTCCACCACCCACACAATACAGCCAGGTGGACCCGTCCGTCATGTGTGTGACTCGGTGTGATCCACGAATAGCTTGCAGGAATCTTGTCGCTGTTCAAACGAGGAGACGCTCAAACACGTGTTGATCATTTCGCGACTCGCAAGCCACCATTTCCGTGACGACGAGATGACGGTACGACCCGCCCAAATCGACGCATGCCCATCGAGAATCTGAATACCGATCTCACGATAGACACGCGATGCGACCCGAATCGCCGCTCGTGTTCGAAATGGGAGGTACGGAAATCCTCGAGCGCCTGACGCGTAAAATGAATCTGCGAGAAGCAGTAGCCGGCGAACACCTTGGTCGATGGACTCAATCACTGACGGGTTGGTCGCAACTATCTCTGCCGGTTCAATTGCGCCGACCCAGTCACTGGGTAGATACCGACGATCTGCCCTCGCGTCTTCAAGCACATCGCGCGCAATGTTCGTTAGCTGCATCGCGATCCCCAAATCAGCTGCGTAGCGACGTGCCTCTGGATCTGAGACCTTCAAGACATCGCACATCATCAGTCCGACGGTGCCAGCAACATGGTAAGCATAGTCCAGTAGCTCGCTTTCGGTCGCGATACGAACGCGCTGAAGGTCAGTGCGAACCCCTTGGATCAAATCCATCATGACTCGCGGCTGAATATTGGGATTGACTGCAAAAAACTGGGCAGCAAATGGGACGGAGTGGTCTTGGTGTTGGATCGCATGCAGTAGTCCGTCCAACACATGTTGGGCGTGAAGACGGTCGGCGGTGAGATCTGCAATATCGTCCACTTCGCGACACAAAGCGTAGAGCTTGGCCGCCGATTCAGCATCGTCTGATGACAGGAACAGACTGGCCAAATGAAATGTACGCCCGTGTGCTTTGAGGGACTCAAAGGCCGCTGATTTTGTCATGCGGATTCCTTGAGTGCGGTGTGTGCGAACTCGCGAGCCAGGGTTTCGACAACCTTTGCCGAGCTTACGACACCAGGGAGTCCTGCACCCGGATGAGTCCCGGCGCCGGCGAGCAGAAGATTATCAAAGTCCTCAGCTTTATTGTGGAAGCGGAACCAGGCGGACTGCGTAAACAAGGGTGCAATCGAAAAGCCCGCGCCATGCACCGAGAGATAGTCCTGACTAAAGTGATCTGGGGTCATGCTAAAGGGTTCGGCGATCACATTCTTTAAATTGGGCAGCAGCGTGCTATCTAGCGCATCGATAATGCGTGCGCGAAGTTTGGGTTCTTCAACCGACCAATCGATCCCCCCTTGCTGGTTTGGGACGGGTGCCAGCACGTAAAAGCTCTCGTGTCCTGCCGGGGCAAAGCTTGGATCTGTGGCCGTCGGACGATGGATGTACAGAGAGAAGTCTTCCGGCAAGATCTGTCGGTCAAAAATATCAGCCAGTAGCTCCCGATACCGTTCTCCGAGCCAGATCGTATGGTGCGCGACACCCGGATAGGTCTGGGTTGTCCCAAAGAATAAGACATAAAGTCCCATGGAAAGCTTTGAATATTTTGCTTTCGCTCGTGACATGATCCCCAAAGCGCTTGCGGGAAGCAGTGTTTGATACAAGTACAGTGGGTCGCCATTGAACACATATAAGTCGGCCTTCATCGGGCCTTTTGACGTATCTAATCCAGTGATACGACGACCTTGATGCTGGAGTTGATGAACCGTTGTCTCTGTTGACACCTGAATCCCAGCCCGATCGATGAGGCCGTGAAGTGCGCGCACCAGAGCGCCTGTCCCACCCATTGCAAAGTAAATTCCATAGGCACGTTCGAGGTAATGAATCAGTCCATAGATCGAGGTGGTATCAAAGGGGTTGCCGCCGACCAGCAGGGGTTGAATCGAAAATGCTTGCTGTAATTTGGGATGTTGAAGATGGCGGGTGACCATTTCCCAGACGGTACGGTCGCTTCGTAGTTTTGCCAAGCTTGGAAGTTGCTTCAACATCGTTGTGAAATGATGAAAGGGTTGGTCCGCTAATTCGACGAAGCCTTTCTCGTAGATCGCTTTGGATGCATCAACAAGTCGTCGATATCCGTCGACGTCTGGAGGATGGATTCTTTCGATTTCGGCCAAGGTTTCTTCAAGGGTTCCGCCATAATCGAAGGTGTCACCATCTGGAAACTGAAAGCGATACCAGGGTGTTAAGGGTCTGAACTCAATATGATCAGCCCTGTTTTCGCCGAATAGTGCAAAAAGCTCATCAAATAAGAAGGGTGCCGTGATGACGGTCGGTCCCGCATCGTGGGTGTAGCCACCGCGCTGAAAGACTTGTCCTCGACCGCCGAGGTGCGCGAGCTTTTCGATAATCTGGACATCATAGCCAAGCGCGCGAAGCCGCAAGGCCGATGCCATGCCGCCGAACCCTCCACCAATTACAATGGCTTGTTGCATCAGGCAACCTTTTGTAGCGAAGGATATTTCTGATATAGCCGACCAATCAGCCCTTGCACAATTGCTTGGCACGGCCGTGGAAGAATATCCAGTGCTGCCATGGCATCGTCGATGTATCCATCAAAGAGTACTCGAAGCGCTCTTTCTGCAGCTTCGATCGAACCGGTTTCCTCAACCAGTATCCAAAATCCATTGAGATGCACGCCTTGGTCATCTTCACGATCATCAAAATCATCTGCCAATTGATACGCAATACCGATATCCATTGCCACATTCAATACTGTCCGTGTGCGCGCGTCATATCCTCGAGCCAACGCCAAAGGCAGCGCAATCGGTAATCCAAGTAAGGGTCCGCTCTTATGACGGACAGCTTGCTCATAATCCGCATAGGACAGGGTTAACCCGGTGGACCATTGACAGTCTAGAGATTGCCCCGCCGCCATGGCTGTTACACCCTCATTGAACGCTCGGATGAGCGCCACTAGTTGTGCATGGGTAATGCCTTCAATTTGTGTGAGTAGTTCGTAGGCTTGGCTAATGAGTGCATCACCAAGACAGACAGCGGTTGCAGACCCTTCTTGATACCACACACTGGGGACTCCTCGACGTGACCGATCTTCATCGAGCAGGTCATCATGAATCAGGGATGCTTGATGCAGTCCTTCTATTGCTGCAGCGAGTGGCACACAGACGCGCTCTGGCAATCCAAGTTGTTCACCCATGTCCAAGGTCAGCTGAGCGCGGACGCGACTGCCACCTGACTTGAGATGTACAGAAAGAACCTCGTTTAGACTTTTTTCATGACAAATCGATTGAGCTCCCAATTGGGTTAGCAGTTGTTCGACAGCATGAAGAGGGGATTCGGGCAATTTTGTTGTTGTGGCCACCTGTTGCCTCCGTGAAAAGCAACCCTCCATGGCACGTAATATGGAATTAGACAGACATCCTCATCCGCCCAAGAAATGGCGCCAGTGTGTCACACTGGCGCCTTAGCATTATGCAGTTTGAGCTGTTTTTGTTTCGCTGGTCGCTGCGTACCAAATCAACAAACCAAACGCGATTTTGTTCACGACGTCTGCCAAGTTGTAAATGATGTTAAGTGACTCGCTTGCACCCGCAGTGGTCAATCCAGTGGCCGGGTCGACGAAGACGAAGTAGCCAAAGATATATCCCAGTGGATAAATTGCCCATCCGATCGTTACAATCCAGCGCATCGTGTTGTATGCGCTTTGTACTGCAGGAGACGCTTTTTCAGCAGCCATTTTGCCTGCTTCACCGGCAAAGATTTCATACAGAATGTAGAACCACCCCAACATCCCGATCACGAAACCGAGTGTGACGTCGATGTAGCCTGCTTCACCAAGAAAGCCTGGGACCAACATCACGAGCGTACCAACCAGTAACCGCCAGAAGATACCACCAGGTGCTTCGCCAATTGCCCGCAGGATCAGATAGAACTCAATCATCAACAACGGCACAGTCAGTAACCAATCAATATATCGATACACCGTGGGTGTTTCGCCAGTTGCGACCCACACATCACGCATGTAGAAGTAGTGAACCGCGGCAATGAAAGTCACGAGGCCGGATACGACAAGTGACGTTTTCCATTTGCCACTGACGCTTTGTGTTTCCCAAAGGAAAAACACTGTTGCGGCAGCAAGTGCCATTGAGATGAGCCAAAAAGAAATCCCCACAAAATCGTCAGATTCTAGGTTCGCGGCGGCGTTCGCAGTGGTTGAAAGTGTCAATAGCGCGGTCACAGGAATGATCCGCCCTAGTAGTGCTCGATATGAAGTCATGATTGCCTCCTCAGGCGCATGTATTGTGTTCCCACAGTGTTTTTGTTTTCGCTTCCTAACGACACCTGACCACGGTCTACCGACGAGGTGTACCTGCCACCCCTCCGATAGGTCGCGGCTAGGCGTAACTCCTTTTGCGAGATTTTATACCATGCGTCGTCTAAGAAAAATATATAACAAGTCAGATTTTTATTCGATTTTATGAAACGGATAAGCACCTCGTGCGCTTGTCTGCACTTATTTTAGTGCGTACCGGTAATAAACTTTCGGTCTTGGTAGGAATTAAGATCCGTCGGGTGATGCGGGTCCACCTCTGAAATCTGTTGCATCACATTGGACGCCAAGCGACCATTTGGCGGGCTCAATCAGGATGAAGTCGCTATGCAGTCAACGATCGGTGGCCGGGAAATTCAGGGTGTGCTTTTTGGAGCCTGCCGCGCGCCTGTGTATCGGGATAAAGCGCGTGATGATCTCTTGATCGTGTCATTTCCAGAGGGTTCCGTAGGCGCGGCTGTCACAACAACCAATCAATTTTGTGCAGCCCCCGTGACTCTCTTGAGGCAGCATCTACAGCAGACACAGGCCGTTCGCCATTGGTTGCTGAACGCAGGGAATGCCAACGCGGGAACTGGGAGTGCCGGAATGCGGGCGGCGCAGTACACCGTGAATGCATTGGCGGATCTCGTCGGATGCGCTGCGGAGGCTATTTGGCCGTTTTCGACAGGAGTGATTGGCGAGCCTCTGCCTGTCGATGCCATCTGCGCTGCGCTGCCGCGCGCGTTGGCAGGATTGGATTCCTCCATCTCGGCTTGGGAGCGTGCCAGTCGGGCCATCATGACAACAGACACGCGCCCGAAGCTTCGCCATGTGACCTGCGAAATTGATGGTGTCACAGTCACCATCACTGGCATGACGAAAGGATCCGGGATGATTCATCCCAACATGGCAACGATGTTTGGTTTGTTGGTCACTGATGCCTGCATCGATGCGCATTGTCTGGACCAAGCGTTGCGGGATGCGGTCCAGCATAGTTTCAACTGCGTCACCGTGGATGGCGACACCTCGACCAATGATGCTTGTGCCTTAGTCAGTACACGGCGCGCAGGACATCCTGAGATTACCGATCTCAATTCGCTGGCTGGGCAGATTTTTCAATCGGCATTGGATGGACTTTGCAACGATCTTGCTGAGGAGTTGGCCCGAGACGGCGAGGGTGCGGGCAAGTTTGTTGTTGTGCGTGTCAGAGAGGCATTGAGTGAGTCTGATGCGCACACGATCGCGAATACCATCGCATTGTCTCCGCTTGTCAAAACAGCGCTGGCAGCCTCGGATCCAAATTGGGGTCGTATTGTCGCAGCAATCGGTCGTGCTCCGGTCCCAGAGATTGCCATTGAGCGTGTTCAGGTCTGGCTCAATGGTGTGCAGATTGTTGCCAATGGTGGACGACATCCTGACTATACCGAGGAAGCTGGGCAACGTGCGATGGCTCCCGTTGATATCATCATTGATGTGGCGATGGGCCAAGGTCAGGCCAGTTGCCGGGTGATGAGCTGTGATCTCACCAAAGAATACGTACGGATCAATGCCGAATATCGAACCTGAGCTCCATGTTGCTTGTGCGGTGATTCGTCAAGGCAATCAAGTACTTTTAAGCCAACGTTTGGCGTCCGCGCATCAAGGCGGCCTTTGGGAGTTTCCGGGAGGCAAGGTCGCGGCGCAGGAGTCTCCCGAGGATGCTTTGGCCCGTGAGTTGTATGAGGAGCTGGGAATCCAGGTTCGTGCAAGTCGATTTCGGTTCCAAATCCCATGGGATTATGGGGATCGACGGGTGCGGCTTTGGGTATTTGATGTGGATGCTTTTGCTGGTCTTCCGACTGGAAGGGAGGGTCAGGTCGTTCGTTGGGTATCGCTAGATGATGTATCCGGCTACCACTTTCCGAGCGCGAATAATGCCATTGTTCAAACCTTGGCGCTTCCCCGTATCGTGCGATTTTACGATCCAGCCTTGGGGCCCCCTAACCTGTGGTTGGATGCTTGGCACGTGCCTGTGCTTCTTTATTTCAGAGGGGTCCAAGAGCTCGATGAGTTATCACAGCTGATTGACCGAGCACTGAGTATCGGGCATCGCGTGATACTCCCGATCACTCAGCATGCCCTTTGGCGAGAAGGGGTTGGGCTGCACCGACAAAAGGGCGATGGGCGCGCACTGGCCGAAGTCGCGCTAGAGCGGTGTCCAGGTGCCTGGCCTTTGACAGCAGGTTGTCGGTCGCTTGACGATTGGCGTGCGCAGGCTGATTGGCCAGCACATGCGTGGTTTGTGTCACCGGTCTTGCCGACCGATTCTCACCCAGACCTCGAGCCTTTGGGTTGGGCTGGGTTTCGTGATCTTGCACAGCATCTCGCACGCCCCTGTTACGCTCTAGGTGGTGTGACACCAGGCGACTTAGACCATGCAATTGCCGCTGGTGGATTCGGGGTGGCGGGCATTCGTGGATTTCAGTGAATCAAATCGTCTGGATCATCGTCAGGGACTGGTTCACCAGCAATGCGATGCTCTTCATTGGCCCATGCACCCAGATCAATAAGGCGGCACCGTTCTGTGCAAAACGGTCGGCTCGGATTGGATTGATGATAGCGGGCGTCTTTACCGCACCGCGGGCAGGGTACGATGACATCAATCTCGTCGTTCATGCACAATCCTTAAGTGTCTGATGAAGACGTACAACCTGCTTTTGGAGGTCGTCACGTGTTCCGGAATTATCCAAAATGAAGTCTGCTTTGGCTAGGCGGCTGGCTCGATCTCGCTGAGTAGTCATGATTCTCTGAATTTCCTCAGCACTGGTGCCGTCACGTTCGATGCCACGGGCGATCTGCAAAGATTCAGGAAGATCAACGACAATTACGCCCTGACTATCCCGAGACGCAGTTTCCAACAGGAGCGGTGAACAGACAATTTGATAGGGTGCCGCCGGTTTGGGTGTTGTCAGCCACGTCTGAACTGCGTCTCTGACGCGTGGATGAACGATGGATTCGACAATATGCTTTAGATCGGGATCTTGGAAGAGGGCTGCGCGGAGGCGGGCACGATTCAGTCCCTCTGCATTAAAGTACATGTCACCAATCGCATCACGCAAGGCGCGTTCTCCGGGGGTTCCTGGGGCAATGACATCACGTGCGAACTGGTCTGTATCACAGGTTGGTACACCGAGAGCGCCAAAGTAGGTCACCGCGAGTGATTTGCCGCTGGCTATTCCGCCGGTCAAGCCATAGGTTGCGATAGGCATTCGTGTTCGAGTTCCTGACTAACTCGGTAAAGCATACCAGAGCAATGCAGCCGATGCGGAGAGATGAGGGCCAAAGCGGATGGCTCCCTGTCTCTTTAAAAGGCGGCTTTCGATCAATCCAAAGCAGGCCGCCGCAAAAATCAGCCAGGCAAAGTGGAGCGGTGTGAATAGCCAGGCGAGGGCTGCTAAAAACGCAATATCACCACCCCCGAGCGCAGGACCTCGACCGGTATGTCGGGTCAGGATGTTGAGCATTGACAACAGACAGGCACTCCCGAGGCATAACCAGATGTGCGATGCGAGTTGATCGGGCGCAATGATGGTTTGATAGACGCTCGCCGCCGCTCCGAGGATTAGGCTGACGAGAAATGGCAGTAACCCTGTTTGATGATCCATGAGTGCGCCTCCAATCAGAGTCGCATTGAGAACAAGACTCATTAGAAGCCACGTAAGGGGTGCATCAGGACGACTGAGAATTAATCCAAAGCCAAGCACACTGGTGAGGATCAGTAGTCGTTTGGAACCCTTGCAAAGAGTCTTTGGAAAGCGAGCTTGCAGCCGATACCAACGTAAGTCATAGAGCGTCTCTGCCGCTAATTGTCTTGGTAGGCGCGGGATCCATGCCCACAAGATCGCCAAACTGACCAGCGTGAAAGCGAAGATAATTAGGGGGGTCAAGACAGTGCTCCTAGAGTAAACATTGGTTGATAAAGGGCGAGCATGAATCCGCCAACGAATAGTCCAAGGCTCGCCATCAGGAGGGGTTCAAGAAGACTTGTGAGCCCTGTCAGCTGGCGATCCAATTGTGCTTCGAGATGCTGTGAGTTCATTCGCAGATAGCGGGGCAGTCCACCTGCCTCCATCCCAAGTTGCCACAGGCCAATGGTCGAATCAGGGAAGGTCACGCCGGTGAGCTGATTCTGGTCGATTCGACCTTGATCAATCCCGGTTGCAAATGCATGGAGCTGCCTCTGGATGGGTGAGTTATCGATGAGTTCAGCGCTGTATCGCAGAGCATTCGGTAAAGCGAGCCCAGCGGAAAGGTACAAATGCATGCCCTCGCTAAAGGCAAGGCCAGCCAGTTGAATACGCAGTGCCCCGATGACTGGAAGACGGTTTAAGCAGCGATGCCACAGCAGACGAAGTGACTCTGAGCGCCGATAGATGCGATGTCCACCAAACCATAGGGTGGCGATCAGAATCAGGAGCAATCCACCCCACTGACTGAGCAGGCGACTGACCACCAGTAAGCCCTGTGTTGCAAGGGGTAAGTCAGCCTGAAATCTCGCATAGAGTGCCTCGAATTGCGGCACGATACCGATCAGTAGGCCAGCCATGATCACTAGGCTCAGGCAGCCAATCGCGAGTGGATACCGAGCGGCACCCCAAGCCTGTTCTGTGATTCTCGCAAGTCGCTGGTCACTGTCTGCAAGCAATTGCATGGTGTCACTCAGTCGACCACTGCGTTCGGCTTGTTCCAGGGCGATCCGCTGTCCTTTGGTCAATGGCCAATCGGCTTGTGTGGCCGCTTCTGCGATGCGCGCACCGTTCTGAATTGCGTCCGCGAATTGGAGGATCTGTGTGGCGAATGTGCCACCGTGTGATCGTGCCAGAAGACTCAGGCTGTCGGTCAAGCTGAGTCCGCTCGATAACAAGTTGGCGAGGGTGCGTAACAGATGTTGGCGCTGATTGCGCCGTTGTTGGGTGCTCGTCCATTGCACGGGCTGCGTCCTCAATTTGACTGGAATCCAATACCCGTCGGAGCTCGTCCTTCGTGGTGATCTTTCGCAAACAGAGATGCGTCATCGCATGTTGAAAATTTAGGCGAACGCCGTTGCGCGAAAGCAAATCAAATATGCCAACTCGCCCATGGAAACCTTGTTGACATGCGCCACAGCCTTGTCCTCTGCAGAGTTGGCAGAGGCGTCTTGCGAGGCGCTGCGCACCAACTAAGAGCAAGCTGTCATGGACGAGATGGGTAGATATACCCAACTGGTGTAACCGATCGGCGACATCGTCGACGCCTCGCGTATGAAGTGTTGAGAGCACCAGATGCCCTGTTTGCGCGGCTTGAATTGCGATGTGTGCGGTTTCAGGGTCCCGGATCTCCCCGATCATGAGCACGTCTGGGTCTTGTCGTAATAGGGCGCGTAGGCCATTGGCAAAGCCAAACCCACGCTCCGGATTGACCTGAATCTGCTGAATCCCCGGCAAGATGCGTTCGATCGGATCCTCAAGGGCAATGACATGGCGATCGTTACGCAACAAATCGAGCATCAGACGACTTAGCGTTTGCGTCTTTCCAGAGCCCGTGGGCCCGGTTAATAGAATCAGTCCACTGGGCTCATCCAACGCGGATGTCACAACCTCTTGTTGCGCCGGAGACAGCCCAAGTGCCTCGATTGACGGGACTTGATCGGCATTCTCAACGCGCCTAAGCACTGCCTTTTCCCCGTAGAGCGCGGGAACGATCGATAATCGAAAGCGATGCTCAAGGCTGTGGCCGGTGTGAATGGTAATGGCGCCATCTTGGGCGTGCCCAGATTCAGTGAGATCGAGATTCGCCATCACTTTTAGTCTGGCCAAGATGCGCGAGGTGAGACTGGCCGGAGGAGGATCTTGACGCTTTAATTGCCCATCAATCCGAAACCAAACCCCCAGGGTCTCCTGATCAGGACTGAAATGGATATCAGACACGTTGAGGCGAACTGCCTCGAGCAATAGATGCCGCACATAACGAACCAGAGGCGCGTCATCGACCGGATCAGGAGGGCGCTGCGGCCGGAGCAGTGATGACTCGGCCGAGCGCGCGAAGGCCGCCAAGGCAAGAGCATCTAAATGCTGTGCATCCGTCATGATAAACGGCCGGTTGGTCGGTAAATGCTGCATGGAACGGTGATGCGCGATGACCGCAATATGATCGAGATTGGGTAGGCTTAACGTCACACCGTTAACGTGCGTACTTTGTCTAAAGTCTCGCCAAAGTCCCCCGTCAATCCAGGGTACTCCTGCCGCGATTGCCAATTGCACGGGTTCATCTTGCATGCCGAAACCCTAGTTCAAGGGCCGATAAAGTCAGTTGTACATGGACTAAGGCGCAGGTTTTCAAGTCTCGTATGCAATGCGCTTCTACAGTCTGGTCGTGTCCAACAAAACGGAGGAAGACACATGCGACAACGTGGTTTTACATTAATTGAGTTGATGATTGTGGTGGCAATTTTAGGAATCTTGGCAGTCGTCGCGATTCCTGCCTATCAAGATTATGCAACCCGGGCAAAGGTCTCTGAGGCACTCTCGCTCGGAAGCCAAGTCAAGGCATCGGTGACTGAGGCGTATAGCGCGACAGGCTCACTGCCAGGCAGTAATACAGCAGCCGGGTTACCAGCGAGTACGGCGCTTGTTGGAAAATATATTACTGATACATCAGTCAAGTTATCTGGTGTTGTTGAAATGACCTTTGGCAATACTGGAAATACGAGCTTGGATGGCGCCCTCATTAAGTTTGAGCCGACCATTTCAGGGTCAAACGTGACATGGCGTTGCTTGGTCAGTTCAAACACAATCTACGCTTACGTCCCTGTAGATTGTCGCCAAACTATCTAAGAGAAGCGCAATGCCGGACGACTGATTTGTTTGGTAATGCCGACCCCTGTAGGGCACTTCATGCCTCAACAGGGGTTGGTTTTCTAGAATCCCCCCACACCCTTACCCTATGCAAAAAGTCACCGTTCTCTATAACGATCAATGTCC
>ERZ887849.1368-NODE-1368-length-23203-cov-9.468593_pt1 | contig 23203 bp, 23 predicted proteins | sample MGYA00521267_ERZ887849 | MGnify/ENA primary metagenome ERZ887849 (study PRJEB32303, sample SAMEA104408601) | aquatic metagenome | biome: Brackish water; feature: Pelagic; material: water | place: Baltic Sea | collected 2014-06-06T16:11:00 | depth 2,863 m ... | reverse complement strand
GCAAGCCGCCGCTGCTGCCAGCCGCTGCACAGAAACCGGGGGCAGGTGCCGCCCTCTGGAAATCAGGCTTTGTCGCGTGCCCGGGCCATGTCCATGGCCAGATCCTCGATCATGTCCTCTTGCCCACCCACGGTACGGCGACGGCCCAGTTCTACCAGAATATCGCGTGCCGAGAGGCCATACTTGGCGGCGCTGCGTTTGGCAAAGAGCAGGAAGCTGGAATACACGCCTGCCCAACCCAGCGTCAGCGAATCACGGTCAACTCGCACCATATGGTCCATCAGCGGTACAATCAGATCCTCGGCAACATCCATTGCCTTGAATAGATCAACACCGGTTTCCACTCCCATCCGGTCACACACCGCCAGGAAGACCTCCAGGGGCGTGTTGCCCGCCCCTGCACCCAAGCCCGCAAGAGAACCATCAATACGATTGGCACCAGCGTCCACCGCAGCGAGGGAGTTGGCGATCCCCATGCCCAAGTTGTGATGCCCGTGGAACCCCAGCTCGGTTTCTGGCTTAAGCTCAGCGCGTGCCAGCGCGATGCGTGATGTGACATCGTCCGGAAGCATGTAACCCGCGGAGTCGGTAATGTAGACGCAGTTCGCTCCATAAGATTCCATCAGCTTGAGCTGCACCACCAACTCTTCGGCTGGGATCATGTGCGCCATCATCAGAAAACCAACTGTATCCAGCCCGGGGATTTGCGTCGCCATGCTGATGTGCTGCTCCGACACGTCCGCTTCGGTGCAGTGTGTTGCCACACGGATAGTTGAAATACCGCAACCCACCGCCATCTTCAGGTGATCCACAGTTCCAATCCCCGGTAGCAACAGGGCCGACACTTTGGTTTTCTTGACCGCTTTACACACCGCAGTCAGATATTCCTCATCGCTCGCCGCGGGAAAGCCGTAGTTGACTGATGCTCCACCCAGCCCATCACCATGGGTGACTTCAATCAGCGGAATACCCGCCTCGTCCATTGCCACCGCGATCTCTACCATCTCACCTACGGTGATCTGGTGCTGCTTAGGGTGCATACCGTCGCGCAGCGACATGTCGTGCACCTGAACTTTCCTACCTTGCAGATTCATTGTGTCGCTCTCCTCAAGCGGCCGTCGGCGTGAACCGCCCGGCCAATATTTCTTCTGCATACATTTCGGCAGTGCGCAAACCCGCCGCCGTCATGATGTCGAGATTCCCCGCATAACGCGGCAGGAAATCGCCAAGGCCTGCGACTTCCATATAAATGCTCACCCGATTGCCATCAAAAGTTGGGCCATTTTTCAGGGTATAACCGGGAACGTACTTCTGCACTTCGGCTACCATGTCGTGAACCGAGCGGGTGATCGCCTCTTGATCGGGCTCTTCTGCAGTTAAGCAGTGAATCGTGTCGCGCATCATCAGCGGGGGCTCCGCAGGGTTGATCACGATGATCGCCTTGCCCTCTTGCGCGCCGCCAATCAACTCCACACCTCTCGCGGTGGTGCGAGTAAACTCATCGATATTCTTACGCGTGCCGGGCCCGACCGAACGCGAACTCACCGTGGCCACAATCTCGCCATAGGTCACAGTTTGCACTCGGCTCACCGCCGCCACCATGGGAATTGTGGCCTGGCCGCCGCAGGTCACCATGTTCACGTTCATTGCCTTGGCCGCCACCGCGTCCTGCAAATTCACCGGAGGCACACAAAACGGGCCAATAGCGGCGGGGGTCAGGTCTACCATCACCGCGCCCTCGGCATTCACTTTGCGGCTATTCTCCGCATGCACATAAGCACTGGTGGCATCGAAACAGATCTGGATATTGTCCTCGCGCATGTGCGGTATGAGGCCATCCACTCCATCGCACGTCGTCTTAACACCCATCTCACGAGCGCGCGCCAAGCCGGGAGATTCCGGGTCGACGCCGACCATCCAGACTGGCTCAATTACCGCACTACGCAGCGCCTTCATCAACAAATCTGTACCGATATTGCCAGGCCCAATAATTGCCGCCCTGATTTTTTTACTCATTGCTCACATTCCAAGTCGTTGTTCGAATGATCAGACAAACCGGCAACTGCACTCGCCGATACCCTCGAGTTCGAGACGCATGCTGTCCCCTGCCACCACCGGGATCAACGGCGCCAGGGAACCGGAGAGAATGACCTCACCGGCCTTGAACGGTATACCAAATTCACCCAGCGTATTGGCCAACCAGGCGACGGCCGTCAGAGGGTTTCCCTGCACCGCGCTGCCCAAACCCTCGGAGTGAAACTCTCCATTTTTCCAGATACGCATTTTAAGATTCGGCAAGTCAAAGTCGCGAGGGTCAACCGCATTGCGGCCCAGCACATAAGCACCGCAAGACGCATTATCAGCAACCGTGTCCTGAATTTTAATTTCCCAATTGCGAATGCGGGAGTCGACAATTTCGAAACACGGCATGATGGATTCGGTCGCGTCCAGCACATCTCGCTCGGTCACGCCGGGCCCCTGTAAATCGCGCTTCAGCAGAAAGGCGATCTCGCCTTCAGCGCGCGGCTGAATCAAATGCCCTGCCACAGGAATATCCGAGCCATCGGCGTACTCCATCGCGTTGGTGAGAAAACCAAAATCGGGCTGAAAGACACCGAGCATATCCTGCACTGGCTTGCTGGTCACACCAATTTTCTTGCCTACCACCCGCTCACCATCGTTTTCCAGGCGCTGGCTGAGCATCCTCAAGCTGATGTGGTATGCATCCTCAATCGTAATCCCCGGCTCGCGCTCCGTAAGCGGCGCCAGCGTGCGAAAGTCGCGCAGCGCGCCGTACAGCTCATCACCCAGAGCCTCTCTGCGTGATTTATCCATAATTGAGGAAATCCAGGCACTGGCGATTAAACAGGCCTTCGTGTTCAACCATTACCCAGTGGCCACATTCGGACACCAGAATGAGCCGCATGTGCTGCAAATTCTTCGCCATGGCGAGAATACCGTTTTCCGGCATCATGCGTTCGTCCATGCCCCAGAATCCGAGTACTGGGCACTGAATTTCAGACAAGCGAGGCGTCAAGACAGGGATTTTCATGCTGGCCATCACGTGACCGTTCATAATCTGCATAATCTGCATACGCTCACTGACCAGCGCATCTGTCGCGTGCCGCGGGTCGTACATCAACCCAGTGGCGAACAAGTCTTTCATGACTTCTGGCGTGACCGGCTCGCCAGAACCAAAGACCTTGAATACCTTTTGCATACCCGGCATCTGCTGGTATTCATGGAGTTCGCTGAGGCCACCTGGCGCCATAAGTATCAGCTTCTCTACCAACTCCGGATACTCCAGAGCCAACCCCAGTGCCACCGCGCCGCCCAGCGAGTTACCGACGACACTGCAGCGCTCGACGCCGGCGCAATCCAGTGTTTGCTTGACACACTGAACAAAAAAATCGAGCGTGTGATCAACGTCATCCGGCTTGTCAGAGAAGCCATAACCAATGTGGTCGGGCACGATACAACGATACCCTCCTGCGACCAGCGCCGGATAATTCCCTTTGAAATTACTGTGCCCGCTGGCTCCAGGGCCAGATCCATGCAAAAACACGACGACGTCGCCTTGCCCCTCATCAAGATAGTGGATCCGGTAGCCATTCGCGCAATCGGCATAAAGACCCTCTGGCAACAACCCCTTATTTCCCATTATTTTCTCCACTTCTCCCGGGACAAACCCCCTCAGTACAATACTACTGCGGCGAGCATTAAACGTGATCAACGTGCAAGCATCATCCTTTATTTAAGGTATGTCTACTCTACGACGGCATCTCCGAAGCTGGTTGGTGGGCCAAAAAAAGCACGATGCGAGGGCGGCTGGTTACCGTTGATATCCGTCACGCCATACGCCTCCCCAAGCTCTGCCCCGATGCACACTGTACCGCTGTGCGTCATTTTCTCCGGATCCGCCCAGAGTGCGGCAATAACGCGGCCGCTAAACTCCGGGTGCTCTGCGGACGCCATCAAATCAGAATATTTATCCGGCTCGGCATCAAACACTTGCCGGGTGCGCTCGGTCAACAACAAGCCCATCCACAGCGAAATGACGGCCACATTGTGAGGCCGGAAGTCCACTGCCATATCGTGTGCCATTTTATCAATAGCTGCTTTACCCGCTCCATAGGCCGGGCCATGCATATAAATACGCCCGCCAAACGAAGAGGTGTTAACGATCAGCCCATCGCCGTTGGCCAGCAGCAAAGGAGCGGCGTACCAGCTAGCCGTATAATGCGACCGCATACCGACATCCCAAAGGTTTGTCAGATCCAGCGGCTTTTCCCAAAAAGGGCCCGTTTGCGTCAACGCATCGTGCAGGCTGGTGGCATTGTTGACGAGGATGTCCAGGCGACCATGATCTGCCTGCACACGCGCAAACAAAGCCTCTACCTCAGCATCTACGGAATGATCACAGCGTACCGGCACGGCTGTACCGCCTGCCGCCTCAATGGCCGCTGCAGTTTCCGTCAGTGAGCCGGGCAAGGCCGCTTCGCCAGCCGCCCAGCTGCGTCCGGTGACGTACACCGTAGCTCCGGTAGCGGCAAGCGCGAGTGCAATGCCCTTACCCGCGCCGCGGCTTGCCCCGGTTACCACTGCGATACAGTCTTTACCCTGCTTCATACATCAGCCTGCTTCATACATTGACCCACTGCCTACATTGGCTTGCTTGCTTAGCGCGTTTGGTCGACCATGCTACTGACCCCGGTCGCTATGACCAAGCACGCCGCGTACGAGGCTGACCAACATATTGAGCCATTCTGCAAAAAAACCTCCCGCACAGACGGCTAGCCAACTGCCGCTGCGCGCGTTAGCGGGGGCAGTGCTGCCGACTTTGCTCTGGATACTGCTACCGGCAGCCGCTGCAACAGCCGGCCCCGACACGCGAGAGCGCCTCTCCGCCGGCTCTCCGGCCTGGTTGCAGGCAATCGGCCAGCTCACCGTGCCCGGCCTGAAAACTGAGCAAGGCCGGGAACGCCACCACACAGAGCGCTGCAGCGCCACCCTGGTCGGACCCGCCGACCAACCACAAGCAGACCTTATCATTACCGCCTGGCATTGCCTGGAGGCCTATCGCGACCTCAGTCGCACCATCACCTTCACACTTTTACCTCATTCCTCAGCACGCCGCGAACTCAGCGCAAGGCCCTATGCAGATGGTGGCGGCATGGCGGCCGACTGGGCGCTGCTGCGGCTGAACGACCCCGTACCGCGGTCAGAGGTTGCCGCCATACCTCTACACCCGGGCCTCGCGGATGCCGAACAAACCATACTCATGGCCGGTTATTCGCGCGACGCAGGCATTGGCTTGAGCGGCGGTATTCTCAGCTACGACCCGGCTTGCCGTATCACCCATAACACCGCCAGGCAGGGCTACACCAACTGCACCGCACACAAAGGTGCGTCGGGCGGTGCAGTGATTCAGCTGGGAGCGCAAGGCGAACCACTGCTGAGCGGTATTATTTCCGAGGGCGATGGAGCACAAGACAGCCGCTTTGTGCCGGTTGCTGTGATGCGTGCCGCAGCACAGCGAGCGATACTGAGGGTACCGTAAATTACCGGGGCGCGAAAAACCGAACGCGATCAGGATTCTGTTGCGACGGTGTGGCGCCGCTGACGCAGTGGCGGTGGAGCACCTACATGCGGCTCACCGCGCTGCGCGGCCAACTCTATTTGCCGTTGACGTTCGCCGAAACGCGCTTTTTGATCTTCCGTGAGGCTGGCGTAACAATGCGGGCAACAGACTCCCGGCTGATAGCGCTCGGAAGCCATATCTGCTTCAGTAATGGGGTGCCGACACCCATGGCACTGCTCGTATTGCCCCTTCTCCAGCCGGTGATTCACCGCCACGCGGTTATCGAACACGAAGCACTCACCTTCCCAGGCACTCTCTGCCTCTGGAACCTCCTCCAGATACTTCAGAATGCCGCCCTGCAAGTGGTAAACCTCTTCAAAACCCTCTTGCAACATGAACGCAGACGCTTTTTCACAGCGAATGCCACCCGTGCAAAACATCGCCACTTTGCGATGCCGCGCAGGGTCGAGATTTTCACGCACGTAGCGGGGAAACTCCCGAAACGAGGTAGTCTCTGGATCGATGGCACCGCGGAAGGTTCCGATGCCGCACTCATAGCGATTGCGCGTATCAAGCACCAGTACCTCGGGATCATTGACCAGGGCATTCCAGTCACGCGGCGCAACATACGTGCCAACCACCTGATTAGGGTCAATTCCCTCAATACCCATGGTGACGATTTCGCGCTTCAATTTGACCTTCATCCGGTAAAACGGCATGGTCTCATCGATAGATTCCTTATGCTCCAGCAACGCCAGCCTGGGATCGCTGCGCAGCCAGGCCAACACCTGGTCAATACCCTCGCGTGACCCTGCAACAGTGCCGTTGATACCTTCAGCGGCGAGCAACAAGGTACCCTTCACGCCAGCGGCAAGGCAGACATCCAGCAGCGGTTCACGCAAGGCCTGATAGTTGCCGAGCGTAACGAACCGATACAAAGCCGCAACTACCGTCTGCTCCATCAGTGTGGCTCTCCCGCATCCGCCTTGCTACCGCCCAAGCAGTCAGGCGATGCGGGCGCGGCGCCAGCGCGTTCTTTCCACTCTTGCGGGGAATAGGTGTGTAATGCCAGCGCATGCACCGGCCCTTGCAGCTGTTCGGCCAGCACGCTGTACACCCGCTGGTGCCGCGCTACCTGCCGCTTACCTGCAAAAGCTTCACTGGCCACGACCACCCGAAAATGCGTCTCTGAATTGGGCGGCACACTGTGCATGTGACTTTCATTGACCACCTCCAGATGCGCGGGCGCCAACGCCGCGATGAGCTGCTTCTCAATGTGCTCTTGAACCGACATATCACCTCCAAACTGTAGGGCTAATTTTACCCGAGATTGGTGCCACGGGGTACTGCATCGCGGCAGCGACACAGCGGTTACTGCCCCCGGCGACGCCGAGCATTCCGATACTGCCCCGGCGTTTGCCCGGTCCACTTGCGAAAGGCACGGTGAAAGGCGGAAGGATCAGTGAAACCCAACTGCAGTGCCACAGTCTCGATCGACCAGTCCTGCCTGTCCAGAGCCAAGCGCGCGGCCTCACAGCGGGCAGCGTCCTTCAACGCCTGAAAAGTAGTGCCCTCTCGGCGCAGTTTGCGGCGCAAAGTGGGTGGCGACAGGCTCAGTGCCTGGCTGATGGTATCGAAAGCCGGGACACCCTGCCGGAAGTCATGCCCCAGCATGGCACGTACCTGAGCGGATAACCGGCCGCTGTTCTCACGCGCGTCCATTACCAGTAACTGGTATGGCGCGGTGCGCAAGAAATCGTTCAAGGAATGCTCCGTATGTACCACGGGCCAGGCAAGGCAGGCGGGATCGAAATACAACAGGTCTCTGGGCTGGCCAAACGCCAACGGGCATTGAAACAGATCAACGTACTTCTCCGCGTTGTTGGGAGCGCTTGCACGAAAATCCACTCGCCTCAGCGGTAGGGGCCGGCCACAGAGCCAGCCAAAAAAACGATGCCAGAGCGAAAGCCCATAGACATCGGCGGCTCCCACGGTCAGCCCTGATACCGGCCGCTTGTGCAAGTAACCTACCCGCGCGGTATCTTCGCTGAAATTTGCATACAACTGGCTTTGCTCATCGAAAAACGTGCGATAGAACTCGGCAGCTCGTTGAATTGCCTGGCCGAGGTCGGGGCACGAGATAATGCAGTAACACATCATGCGGAACGCACCGGGCGCGGTGAGATCATTGCGCACTACGCCGAAGGTAGCATCTTGCAACAAGCGCAGTACCTGCTGGTAAACGCGCGAGTACTCCATCGCCGTGACCTGTTCGCGGTAGCCCACAGCCGATTCCTGAAAGGGGTCAAAGTCCAGTTGCGCCGCAGCCAACACCGCGCCGGGATCGTGGCCGTGTCCTTGCACCAGGCGCAACAGCGTGCGCACGAACCGGCTGGGCATGTGTTCTGACATCGCTGCGTGAAATCTCCCTGAAAAGTTGCACTCGCTATACTAGCAGAGCTGGCGGCCCGGCGGTCCGGCGGTCCGGCGGTTCGTCAACACAGCGGCCGGATGACCCTTGGTCTGCTCGCCAGCAACCCCTATACTCAATGCAGGCAAGGTCAGGCGGGGCGACTCATGAATATTCGCTATAATGTACTGTTCGCAGGGGAGGTGCTTAACGGGCAAGATGTGCTCAGCGTGCGCAGTAACCTCGGCCGCTTGTTCAAGGCAGACGATGCCACAGTGGACAAGCTGTTCAGTGGCAAACCGCAGCTGCTCAAGCGCGACTGCGAAGCCGCGGTAGCAGAGAAATATCGGCACGCCATCGAAAGCGCCGGCGGCAAGGCCATTATTCAGCAAGCCCCGCTGGCAGCGCCGCCAGCCTCAACTGAATTAACAATCGCACCACCGGGCAGCGATGTCTTACGTCCCGAGGAAAGAGCGGCAACGGTTACCGCAAAGCCAGTAATCCCCGCACTCGAAGTTGCTGAGCCTGGCGCGCGCCTCGCAGAACCCGCCGCAGCAGCACCGCCCCCACCGGACACCAGCCACCTCACTCTCGGGGCAGCAGGCGCCACCATTCCCAACCTGCAGGCAACAACAGCTACCGTCATCCCCGAATCACATTGGTCCGTGGCCAAGCAGGGCAGTGACTTGCGCGAGGGTGCAGCGCAAGTACCAGAACCCAAACCCGTGGACACTTCGCAACTTTCTCTTGCGCCCGCGGGCGCAGACGTACTGGAAACCCGCTACCGTAAAACGTCCACCGCTACAGCGCCTGACACCAGCGCTCTCAGCCTTGCAGATCCGCCGCCCCAGGCAAAGTAACTTCAACGCGTAAGCCTGGCTGGTTATCATCGAGGGCAATTGTCCCCTTGTGATAGTGCACAATGGCCTGCACCAGGCTCAATCCCAGCCCATGGCCAGGCTGCTCTCCACGGCTTGACTCCACGCGAAAAAAACGTCGAAAAACGTTCTTGCGGTCCAATGGCGCCACACCGGGGCCTGAGTCCCCGACCGTGATTTCGAAGCCATTGGGGTGGCGCGCCAAAGTCACCTCAATCAGCCCTCCCTCCGGCGTATATTTGATCGCGTTATCCAGCAGGTTCGCACACATTTGAAATAGCAAGTCGGTGTCACCCGGGCACAAGACATCAGGCGCGAGTGCCACCTGCAGTTGCACATTGCGCTCATTAGCCACCGGTTCATAGAGCTCCACTACATCACAGAGCAAACCCGACAAGTCGACCATAGCGTGCACTGGTGGGCGGCTGCCCGACTCCAGCGCCGAAATTCGTAGCAGTGCATTGAAGGACGACAAGAGGCTGTCACAATCTTCAATAATGCGATCGACTTCGTCTTGCCCATCTGCATCCAGCCGCTGGCGCAACTGGCTCAGCTGGTTGCGGATGCGCGTCAGCGGCGTGCGCAAATCGTGGGCGATATTGTCTGAAACCAGCCGCACACCCTGCATCAAAGAGCCAATCTGCTCCAACATCTGGTTCATTGCCCGGGCCAGCTCTCGCGGGTAACCGCGCTTTCCCGCCACTGTCAGGCGCTGGGCGAAATTGCCGCGAACGATACTCGACAGCTCGCTGTTGAGGCGCTCAAAGTGATGCAGCGTCGTTGCCGCGCTGAAAAAACCACCCACAACCCCCAGTAAAAGCGTTGCAACCATCGCCCGAAACAGCGTGTTGAATACCAGCCCACCGCTGGCGATTGCGTCGGCATAATTGCGCGCCACCAGCGCATCCACCCCATCGCCAAGCTGCGCGCGCCTGGCAAGAAAATCGACATCCACCGGCTCACCCCAGTTCAGCAACGCCAGCTGAAAGCCCAGCCAGCCTCCGGAAAACTCGCGATACCGAGGGGTTTGTGTCAAGTCTCCGGCCACTTTTGTTCCGTTGCCATCAACGATCAGATAGTTGAAGCGCCCGATAGTCGGTAAGTTGCGCTGATCTTCCAGGTACTGATCCACGCCATTCAGACCCTGTCCGGCATACACGACTTGCAGTGTGTCTAACTCATCGCGAATCGAAGAGCCCAGTTCAGTAAAATAATCGTAGCTGAAATAGGCATAGAGCACGGCCAAGAGCAAAAATACCGTTGCGCTAAGCGCCGTCACATACTTGGCGATGTAGCGAAACGTCAGGCTGTTAACCACGTCGAGAATGCGCATACCGGCTATTCGACTCCCAGGCTGTACCCTGCACCGCGTACGGTTGACACCAGGGGTGGGGAGAAGTCCCGGTCAATTTTCTGGCGCAGTCGCGACACATGCACGTCGATCACGTTCGTTTGCGGGTCAAAGTGGTAACCCCAAACATGCTCCAGCAGCATCGCCCGGGTAACCACCTGGCCCGCATGCCGCATCAGATACTCGAGTAGTTTGTATTCGCGCGGCTGCAGGGTGATGACCTCCCCGTGGCGCCTGACCTCCTGGCTCAGCAAATCCATTTCAAGATCTGCAACCTGTAGCCGGGTCGCAACTTCGGCACCGGCCTCTCGCGCGTGTCTGGCGAGAATTTCCAACCGGGCCAGCAACTCAGCCATGGCGAAGGGTTTGATCAAGTAATCATCCGCGCCGCACTGCAGGCCCTGCACGCGGTCATCAACGCTGCCTAGTGCGCTCAGCAGCAGCACAGGCGTACGCTGGCCGGACTCTCGCAGGCGCCGCAACAATGTCAGCCCATCCAAGCGCGGCAGCATGCGGTCAACCACCAGCACATCGTGCTGGCCGCTGCGCGCGGCAGCGAGGCCAATTTCACCGTCGGCACAGTGGGTACAGGCGTGGCCGGCCTCCTGCAACTCCGAAACAATGAAATCGGCTACCGTCCGGTCGTCTTCCACCAGCAGAACTTTCATCTGCGCATTCCATAACCTGTGAGCCAAACAATGTAGCACTGCCCAGTGCTGCACAACAATTTACAATGCCGTAATGCGCAACCACCTCGCCGACAGTGCTAGAATTTTGCCGCTGTACGCCTGCCCTGCTAGCCGTCGTATTCACACCACAGGAGATTGCATGTCAGAACACCAGGCGCCAAGCCCACCGTCACTGCTGCGCAGACTCGCCGCTTTGCTCTATGACACACTGCTGGTGATCCCGCTGGTGGGTGTCACCGTTGCACTGGCTAGTGCGCTGGAGATGTGGCTACTGGGTGTGAGTGAGGGCGGTGACTATTACCAGATGAATCCGCACATCGTACAGTTGCTCAGCATTGCCTGCGTAGCGATATTCTTTACCCTGTTCTGGCGCAAGGGCGGACAAACCCTGGGCATGCAGGCCTGGAGAATTAAACTCGTCGACGGCAGTGGCAACACACCCGGCACCGCTCGTTGCCTGCTGCGCTGTGCTGCGGCATTGGCATCCTTACTACCGGCGGGCCTAGGCTACTGGTGGTGCCTGGTTGACAAGCAAGGGCGCTATTGGCACGACCATCTCAGCTGCACTCACCTTGAGCTACTACCCAAACAGAAAAAAGCGAGTTAGCAGCGGGCCGCTAGCTTTAGCTTTAACGTGTACGCAGCAGCAAAATCAACCCTGCGCCGATACACAGCAGCACAGGCGCAAGCGCCGCGTAAAGTGGTGCAAAGCCAAACACGAGGCTCGCAGGCCCCAGCAAATCCTCGCTGATCTGGAACGCAACCCCAACCAACACTCCGGCAAAGATACGCACGCCAAGCGTTCCATCACGCAAAGGCCCAAAAATAAACGCAATCGCCACCAGTACCAGGCCCGCGATGGAAGCGGGCTGCAGCAATTTACGCCACATGGCGAGCTCGAAGTCATCGGCATCCAGGCCTTGCTGTTGCAGGTAGCGGCTATAACGATGCAGATCAATCAGCGGCAAGCGCTCGGGAGACACCACCTCCATTGTTAGTAACTGCGGGGTGATACCGGTGTCCCAGCGCAAACTGGCAGCCTGAGTCTGGGTGGTCTCCCAGCTGCTGAAATCTGTCCTTACCACATCCTCCATCAACCAGTGGTCGCCGGCGAAGCGCGCGCGCTGCGCACTCAACGACGACACCATGCGCCGCTGCTCATCCAGCTGCACCAGCAGCACGCCGTTCAACGCCGTTTCGCTTTCCACCGCGTTAAAGTACAGGTAGGAATCACCCTCCCGGTTCCAGATACCGTAGCGGCCCGCCAGCCCACCTGGAGCACTTTGGGCTAACGCTCGACGGCTTTCGGCCAACTGTTCCGCAGGTGGAGCCACTGCCTCACCAAGGAAAAAACCGACCAAGGCAACCAGCAGAGCATACTTCATGACCACTGTAACCAGACGGGCAATGGACACGCCAGCACAGCGCATAATCGTCAACTCGCTGGCAGTGGCAAGTTGGCCAAGCCCCACCAAGCTGCCAATCAGCGCAGCCGAGGGTATAAACTCGTATATGCGGCCAGGGACGGTAAGCACGATGTAGCTCGTCATTTCAAGAAAGGTGTAGCTCTCGCTGAGATTGCTTGACTCATCAATGAATACCGACACCACATCGATACCTACGATGACCAGCAACACCAGAAAAATCGATGCCAGCAGTGTACGCCCGATGTAACGATCAAGCAGCCGCATGGTTGGCCCCTTTGAAGCGCCAGCGACGGCGCAGGGTGTCGCCGTACAGCAGCACCAGCGCCAAGGAAAAATACAGCAAATGAACCGCCCAGAAAGTCAGCGGTCCGGCTCCCTCCTCCATGGCAGAGCGCGCCTTGGTAAGTAGCACCAGATAAATCAGATACAACGCAAAGGCCGGCGCCATCTTGATATAGCGACCTCGGCGATGGTCGGTGCGGCTTAGCGACAGCGCGATCAGTGCAACAATTGGCACCAACACCGGCAGGGAAAGCCTCCAATGCAGCGCGGCACGCTCCTCTGCCAGCGCAGAATCCAGCAAAGCCAGGGTAGGTCTCGCATCAACCCGGGAAGCGCTGCGAATACCACCCTCGGGTTCTGGAATCCGCTCTCCAAAGCGCTCAAACTGCACCACTTCGTAGTCCAGCTGGCCAGGCTGACCGCTATAACGGTAGCCATCCCTAAGTTCCAGATACCGTACCGCTGTTGCGGTATCGAGCACAATCTCACCCTCTGCCGCCACAGTCACGATGAGCCGGGTTCGGCCATCCCCTGCGGTGGTCTGCTGCGCTAGAAACACCGAATGCATGACGCCGCTATCCGGGTCGATGCTTTCGGCGTAGCTGACGACGCCATTCGACTTGCGATATTGAAAGCGTCCCTCTGCAAGGGTTTGCAGGCCCTTCGAGGTTTCAGGATCGTCTAACAATGCCGAGGAGCGGGCAGCACCCATGGGGGTTACCCAGAAGCTGAGCAGCGCCACCACCAACATAACCACCGAAGCCGACACCAGGGTGTAGCCGGCCAACCGTGTGGGGCTGACCCCGCAAGCAGACAACACAACCATCTCACTTTCGACATACAGGCGCCCATAAGCCATCAGAATGCCCAAAAATAGTCCCAGCGGCAAAATCAGCTCGAGGAAACCGGGTAGGCGAAAAAACATGACGGGGAGTAAGATATCGCCCGCGAGGTTACCCACGGCTGCCTCAGCCAGATACTTCACGAAGCGTCCGCTGAATATAATCACCAAAAGAGTAAAACTCACCGCCACAGTGTGTTGCAGGACATCGCGTGTCAGGTAAGACAGAATTTTCATGCAGACCCAGATTACAAACTGCAGCTGACTCGCTCCGAGCAGCTGGCAACGGTTTAGTTTCAACGCAGTACATCATACACTAGGCGCCTTTTCCCGGCCCACGAAAACTGACAGGCATAGACCATGAGCAGATTGACGTTTACCGCACGCACCAGCACCGACCCCGCCAAAGCCAAAACTCACTGCGCTGTCGTCGCAATTTTTGGTAGCGAACTTTCCGCGAGCGCAACTGCCTTGGACACCGCCAGCAATGGTGCCATCAGCACGGCGATCAAACTCGGAGATTTCAAGGGCAAACCGGGGCAAACGCACCTGCTGCCAGGAATTGGCAAGGCCCAGCGGGTTATGCTTTTGGGTTGTGGTGAGCGCAAGTCCTTCGACCAGACGGTTGCTCGCGAAACTTTACAGGGGCTGAGTAACGCGCTCAACGCCAGCAGCACCACGGAAGCGCTGTTGCAGGCGGCTGACATGGTAAGCGAAGTGGTCAGCGGGCCCTGGCTGCTGGAATTGGTGGCGCGCGGCATCACGGCAAGTGGCTATCGCTACACCGCCACCGTCGCCAAGCCGAAAGAGCCGCTGGCACTTAAGAAAATGATTGTGAACCCTGGCCAGGCACTGTCGGCGGCGCTTGCTCAGCGGGCGCTGGATAACGGTGCAGCACTTGGCGCGGGGATAAACTGCGCGCGCGAACTGGGGAACCTGCCTGGTAACATCTGCACGCCCTCTTACCTCGCCAGTGAAGCGCGCAAGCTTTCCCGCGGCAACAGCAAGGTAAAAACCCAGGTGCTGGAAGAGAAAAAAATGCGCGAGCTGGGCATGGGTTCATTGCTGTCGGTCTCCGCTGGCAGCGACGAGCCGGCCAAGCTCATCGTTATTGAATACCGCGGTGGCAAAACCGGGGACGCCCCTCAGGTGCTGGTAGGCAAAGGTATCACCTTCGATTCAGGCGGCATTTCCCTTAAGCCCGGCGCCAGTATGGACGAGATGAAATACGACATGTGCGGCGCTGCCAGTGTTATTGGCACCTTACAGGCGGTCATCGAAATGGGCCTGGCGCTAAACGTGACTGGCGTGATTGCCGCCGCTGAAAACATGCCCAGTGGCCGGGCGACTAAACCAGGCGATGTGGTCAAAGCCATGTCCGGCACCACGATTGAAATCCTCAACACAGATGCCGAGGGCCGGCTAGTGCTGTGCGACGCACTCACCTTTGCCCGCCGCTTTAAACCCGCTGCTGTGATCGATATAGCGACACTCACCGGGGCCTGCGTTGTGGCACTGGGCTCACACGCTTCTGCGGTTTATGCCAATAACGAGCCACTCGCGGAACAGCTGCTGGCCGCTGGCACCGAAACACATGACCGTGGCTGGCGCATGCCGCTGTGGGACGACTACCGCAAGCAGCTGAAGAGCAACTTTGCCGACCTTGCCAATATTGGCAGCCCAGGTGGCGGCTCGGTAACAGCGGCATGTTTCCTGGCCACCTTCGCTGAAGACTACCCTTGGGCGCATCTGGATATCGCGGGGTCTGCCTGGAACAGTTCACCGAAGGGCGCTACCGGGCGACCTGTAGCGATGCTCACTCGCTACCTGCAGGATCGGGCCGCAGGCTGATATGACCCGCGTTGGGTTTTATGTGATTCAGCAAGCGGGCCAGGCACAGCGGCTGCAGGTTGCCGCGCGCCTGGCCGACAAGGCGTTCCAGCGTGGCCATCGCATCTATATTCATGCGCAGGACCCGAAGCAGGCAAAGGAACTGGATACGCTCCTCTGGGGGTTCCGTCCCAGCAGCTTTTTGCCGCATGGCCTGCAGGGCGAACCCGGCTCCGACCTGGTCGCCATCGGCTGGGGTGAAGCACCTGCCGGACATGACGACCTGCTGATCAATCTGCAGCTGCAGGTTCCTGCCTTCTTCGGCCGTTTCAACCGAGTGGCCGAGGTTGTCACTCGGGATGAAGCCAGCCTGGCGGCACTGAGAGAGTCATGGCGCTTTTATCAGGCGCGGGGCTATCAGTTGGAAAAACACGACTTGAGCGGCGTATAATGCCGCGCTTTCCGCACTCGGATAGCTGAAGCGATGGATAAGACCTTCCAACCTGCCGCAATCGAATCTCACTGGTACGACCATTGGGAACGTCAGGGGTATTTCAAGCCTCAGGGCGGCGATCGCAGCTACAGCATCATGATCCCGCCGCCCAATGTGACCGGCAGCCTGCATATGGGTCATGGCTTTAACAACGCCATCATGGATTGCCTCATACGCTACCACCGCATGTGCGGCGACAACACGCTTTGGCAGGTGGGCACGGACCACGCCGGCATAGCGACGCAAATGGTTGTTGAACGCCAGTTGGCCGCCAGTGGTGTGTCTCGCCACGACCTAGGTCGGGAGGAATTTTTACACCGGGTGTGGGACTGGAAGGCAGAATCCGGTGGCAACATCACTCGCCAGATTCGTCGCCTGGGTTCGTCGGTTGACTGGAGCCGGGAGCGTTTCACCATGGACCCAGGCCTCTCCGCCGCGGTCGGCGAAGTGTTTGTACAACTCTACGACGAAGGCCTGATTTACCGGGGTAAACGCTTGGTGAACTGGGACCCCGTGTTCAACACGGCGATTTCCGACCTCGAGGTTTTAAACGAAGAAGAACAAGGGTCTCTTTGGCACTTCCGCTATCCGATTGATGGCGAGCAACAGCATCTTGTGGTGGCTACCACACGTCCTGAAACAATGCTCGGCGATACGGCGGTCGCCGTGCATCCGGAAGATGAACGCTACCGCCACTTGCTCGGCAAGCACGTACGTCTGCCCATAACCGGCCGCCTGATCCCCATCATCGCGGATGACTATGTCGATCCTGCCTTTGGGTCCGGCTGTGTAAAAATCACACCGGCGCACGATTTCAATGACTACGAAGTGGGTAAACGTCATAACCTCCCACTCATCAACATTCTCGACCGCCATGCGCATATTCTGAGTGAATTCACCGTTCTCACCTTTGAGGGCTACGCCGCCCAACACGGTGAGCAGGCCCCGGCCCACTACGCCGGAATGGAACGCAACGATGCCCGCAAGGCTATTGTTGCGGAATTTGAAACTCTGGGCCTGCTGGAAAAAATTGAGCCACATACGCTCAAAGTTCCCCGTGGGGACCGCTCCGGAGCCGTGGTGGAGCCTTGGCTCACGGATCAGTGGTATGTGAAAGTGGCGGACCTCGCCGAACCCGCTATTGCCGCAGTAGAGGACGGCAGCATCCAGTTTGTGCCGAAGCAATACGAAAATATGTACTTCGCGTGGATGCGCGATATCCGCGACTGGTGTATTAGCCGCCAACTGTGGTGGGGGCATCGCATCCCGGCGTGGTACGACGCACAGGGCAAGGTTTACGTGGGGCGCGATGAAGCGGAGGTGCGCAGCAAGTATGCGCTAGCCGCCGATACCGTCCTGCAGCAGGACGAAGACGTACTGGACACCTGGTTCAGTTCAGCACTGTGGACTTTCTCCACCCTGGGCTGGCCAGAGAACACTGAAGAACTGCAAGCCTTCCACCCCAGTAGCGTACTGGTCACTGGTTTCGACATCATATTCTTCTGGGTGGCGCGCATGATCATGCTCACCCTGCACTTCCTCAAACATCAGGATGGCAGCCCTCAGGTGCCTTTCCACACAGTGTATGTTCACGGCCTGGTGCGCGACTCCCAAGGCCAGAAGATGTCCAAATCGAAAGGGAATGTGCTGGACCCTATCGACCTGATCGATGGCATTGATCTGGAGCCGCTGGTAACCAAGCGCACTCAAGGCATGATGCAACCGCAGCTGGCGAAAAAAATCGAACAGCAAACCCGCGCCGAGTTTCCGGATGGCCTCGCAGCCTACGGTACCGACGCCCTGCGCTTTACCTTCTGCTCGCTGGCGTCCACAGGACGCGACATCAAGTTCGATATTGGGCGCATCGAAGGCTACCGCAACTTTTGTAACAAAATCTGGAACGCCGCACGTTACGTGCTGGGTAACTGCGAGAATGAAGACTGCGGCATAGACCCTCAGCTGCCGGTGCGCCTCAGCCTTGCAGATCGCTGGATTCTGTCGCGCTTGCAAAATACCGCGGACACTGTGGCCTCTGCCCTCGACCAATATCGATTCGACCAAGCCTGCCAAGCCTTGTACGAATTCATATGGAACGAATACTGTGATTGGTATTTGGAACTATCGAAACCGGTACTGTGGGATGACGCCGCGGCGCCCGAGCTACAGCGAGGCACAAGGCGTACCCTTATCACCGTGATGGAAACCTGGCTGCGTCTACTGCACCCGTTCATGCCTTTTATCACTGAAGAGATTTGGCAGCGTGCCGCGCCCTTCGCTGGCGTCAACGGCCCCAGCATCATGTTGCAACCATGGCCCGTGAGCGATCCTGCTGCCGTGGACAGTGCTGCGAGTGCAGAGATAGAATGGCTAAAAGCGGTGATTGTGGGCGTTCGCAATATCCGCGGGGAAATGAACGTGCCGCCCGGCCGCAGTTTGGAAGTACTGTGCCGCAATGGCAGCGACACTGACCGCCAGCGCTTGCACGACAACGCCAGCTTTTTGAAAAAGCTGGCCAAGCTGGAGAGCATCGAATGGCTGGCTCCCAGCGCGCAACCGCCAGTCGCTGCTACCAGCCTGGTAGGAGATCTGGAGCTTCTGGTACCGCTGGCAGGGCTGATTGACCGCGATGTGGAACTCGCGCGCCTTAGCCGAGAAATCGAGAAGCTGGAAAAGGAACGCGGCCGTTTACACGGTAAACTGAGCAACAGCAGCTTTGTTGACCGGGCACCACAGGACGTAGTCGCCAAGGAGCGCGAAAAACTGGAAGCACTGAAACAGGCGCTGCTTAAACTGCGCGCGCAGGCGGACTATATAGCGAGCTTGTAATGCGCGAACCCGGTAAAACAGTTCGACACTCGGGGTGGCCAGCACCCCGAAAATAATAAAAATCAGCAGGCAATACCGAGGAAAGAGGTATGAGTGAACGGGTAAGTGGTACGGTAAAGTGGTTCAATAATGCCAAGGGGTTCGGTTTTATCACGCGGGAGGAAGGCAGCGAAGACGTCTTCGTACACTTTCGCTCCATTCAGGGCGAAGGCTATCGCACGCTGAGCGAAGGGCAGGCCGTAGAGTTCAGCCTCGCGCAAGGCCCCAAGGGCTGGCAAGCTGAGGACGTGCAAAAACTCTGAGGCACGCCTAACGCAACTTGGCGCGACCATCTCGGTTCGCGTTGCGTCCGGTTTCCCTTCCACGTGGCGAGTCACGCAGCGGCGTGCAGCTCACTGTGATTTCACCACCGCTGCTCGGGCACTTACGCCGGGCCAACACGATTTTATTAAGAGGAATACCATGCAGTCTCTTCCGCAACTTCTTGTAGGGCTACTCATTGCCTTGGCTCTGTCCACCCTTGCGGGCTTCCTGCTCGGCCAACCTTTCCCAGACCTCACGTTGATTGCCCTGTTCGCTGCAGCGACGTCCGCGTCTATTCTCCTGAGCGCTTTCTGGCCCGCCTCGCAAACATCGACCGCCAGGCCCACCGCCAAGACGAAACCCGCCCGCGTAAAACCCGCTCACCCTGCAAAACATGCACAACAGGGCCGTGAGCAAGGCACAGTCAAATGGTTTAACAGCGCCAAGGGCTTTGGCTTCATCACCTGTGATGACGGCCGTGAAGTATTCGTCCATTTTCGCGCCATACGCGGCGAGGGGCGGCGCAGCCTGCGTGATGGCGAGCGCGTGGCCTTTCACACAGCAGTCAGTGACAAAGGCCCACAGGCCGAGGATGTCGAGATTCTGGAAGGATCAGTCTAAGATGGTGAACAGCCGCAGCACAGCCGCTCGTACCGAGCATCGCTTTCGGGGCATGATCATGCCCACTGCTGCACACTCGGCGATTCGGCGGGTGCGACGCCAAGGCAAGCATCCGAGCATCCACGGTAACAAACTGTGGAAATCCAGCTGCTTACTGCTCGATTATCTTCACAAAAATCCGCCCGCGAACACCGCAAGGGTGCTGGACGTCGGCTGCGGCTGGGGTATCGCAGGTATCTGGTGCGCCTCCCAGTTAGGGAGTGAGGTAACGTCCCTGGATGCGGATCCAGACGTGTTTCCTTATCTGGATGCCGTGGCTGCGTTGAATGGCGTTACAACTCACCACCAGGTAAAGCGTTTTGAGCAGATCACCAGCCGCGAGTTGGCAGGCTATGACCTGCTGTTGGCAGCTGACGTGTGTTTCTGGGACGAACTGGTACGCCCGGTGACCAACCTGGTCAACCGCGCCGTCAAGGCCGGCGTCAAAACCATCGTCATTGCGGACCCCGAGCGCTCAACGTTTCTCGACATGGCGCAAACCTGCGTGGAAAAACACTGTGCGGACCTGCTCCCATGGCGCTGCCGAGGCAGTGTCGAGGCGCGTGGCGCGCTTATGGTGATCGAAAACGCCTGATCGTGTCCGCATCGAAGTAGCGATAGCTGCGCTCGACAGGCCCACTGGCGATGGGAGCACCGGCCTCCAACCGCGGACGGAAACGTGTTTTCAGCAGGCTTCGGTAAAGCCGCATGGCAGAGCCCTTGTCCGCCTCGTCCTCCGCCTGTGTCTCGACGTCCCGCGCGACACCATCGTCCGTCACACGGTAGCGCGCCGTCACGAGGACACCACCCGAGCCCGGGTCACGCGTGAAGGCACCGTTATCGGGCAATTCGACCGGGCTGTTGAACCACTCCTCTAACAGTGCCTGCTGCCCGGTGGCCTGCAGATGTGCAGCCACCGCACGGTAGTCCGCAGCGGCCAACCTGCCCTCTCCGTTCCACTGACGCCAATCAGCCAAGGCCAGCCAGGCTCTCGCGCGCAGCGCCTCGTCCTGCAGGTCCGGCGCCGCGATAAAATCGAGCAGCAACTGCGCTCCCTGCACTTCTGCACTGCGTTGCAGGGTCAGCAGCCGTTGCTCATAAACATCCAGCTCTTGCAGGGGTTCTTGACGAAACCCGAACGGCGCCGTCGCGCCACGGTTGCTTGCCCACACATCCGGGCGCGCCTGCGCCTGCACAAGATACAAGTTGCGCAGTTGGCTATCGACCAGATACCAACGTTGACTTGCAGGCAGCGTAGCCTGTGTTGCAAGCAGTAGTTGCTGATTTGACTCATGCAGGTGCAGCAGGCGACGCTGGTCGCTGCTATCCAGCTCACGGCGCAGGGCTTCACGCTGCCAGCGAAAGTAGTCAGCGGCGGCACGCGTATTCATACGCTCGCCGCCGCCCAACAGTCGGTAATAATAGTCATAGCGCGCATCCAGCGCCTGCCAGTCTCCCAGGCTCCGGTGCGCGGCGAGTAGCTCCTTGATCAACGGCAACTGCTGGTCGCTATACAAACCTTGGTTGATCCGCAATACATGCAACGCTCGGCTGTAAACCCGGGCGGCTGCTAAGGGGTCGCCAGCGCCCGACAAGCCCCGCCCCAGGTCTGCCAGGGGTACCGCCAGGCTTGCGGCGTAAGGCCCCTCAGCCGCTTCCATGGCCTGCAGCCTGGCGCGCTGCTCGGCCAACCGTGCCGGCGTAATAGCGGCGTCTTGCGCAGAGACTTGCACAGTGACAGGCGCCTCGTCTGGCCAGGTTTTACCGCTGCGCAAAAAGTCGTACCCATAGGGCGTAGAAGATATAGCCTGCACAGCGGGTGCGAGGCACAACCAAAACACAAGACCACACAGGCGCAGCCATGGCATGCCGCCTTGCGCAACGCTACGCCTCATCCACCGTTTCACTGCAAACCTCACTGTCGATCGCCGAGGCCCGATGTTGCTAGAGCCCTTGGAGCAATGATGATATAACGGCTTCTTGACAGACTCATCGCTCTTCCTTATTTATTCTCGGCGAACCGGAGCCATTCGCATGAAACAACTGGGTATTCTGGACGCCGCCTTCATCAACCTGGAGCGAGGCAATACACCGCAACATATTGCCAGCCTGGGAATCTACGACCCCTCCACCGCGCCCGGCGGCAAGGTTCGCTTCAAGCAGGTAATCGCCACGTTTGAGCGGCGCCTGGACAACCAGCCTCTTTTCAGAACACGCTTGGTGCAGGTTCCTGGTGGGCTGGACCGGCCCTACTGGGTAAAGGACGAGCGCTTTGATGTTGAGTTCCATCTGCGGCATATCGCACTGCCCAGCCCCGGTGACTGGCGTCAACTGTGCATCCAGATCTCCCGCTTGCACTCACGCCCGTTAGATATGTCAAAACCCCTGTGGGAAGCTTACATTATCGAAGGATTAGACCGGATACCCGGGCTGCCGCGGGGAAGCTTTGCCATCATGACCAAGATTCATCATGCCATGGTAGACGGCATGGGCGGCAATAGCATCGTCGCACTAATTCATGACCTGGTACCGACACCTGAGGCCAGCGCTGAGCGCGACGCCGTGCCACGTCTTGTAGACACCACCCCGGGTGTCGCTGAACTGCTCTCACGGGCAACGGTCAATGGCATCAAGAACGTGGCGGGAGTGGTCAGCGGCGCTGCCAGCAACTCTTTGCGCCTGGCACGCTATGCCGCGGGGGTCGCCAAAGGAGACTTCCCGGCTCTGGACATGCAAGCGCCAAAGAGTCGTTTTAATCACCCGGTGAGCCCGCATCGAGTGTTCACCGCAGCCGAGTTCGAACTGCAGGCTTTCAAACTGATTAAGGATGCCGCTGACGTCAAGCTCAATGATGTTGCCCTGACCGTTGTTGGTGGGGCTTTACTGCGCTACCTAAGCAAGCTGGGTGAAGCACCGCAAGCGCCTCTGGCGGCCGCCATCCCAATCAACATGCGCACGCGGCGCGAAGCCAGCCCGGACCACAATCAGATAGGCTCCGTGTTTACCTCACTGCACACCGACATTGCCGACCCCTGCGCTCAGCTGCAGGCCATCCATACCAGTTCACTGGATGCCCAGCGAGCCGGTGAGGTCAGCCCGCTGGTGGACCTGCTCAAGCTGGCGGGGGTCTTCACACCTGCCCTGACGCGGCCGGTAGCAGACTTCTGGGCGCGCAATCATCTGTCCGGTTACCTGCCGGTGAACGTGTCTACCGTGGTTTCCAATGTCGCCGGGCCAGACCAACCGCTTTACTGCGCCGGCGCGAGGCTGGTGGATTATTACGGGCTGGGTGTATTGACACCCGGCATGGGCATCTTTCATCTTGTTTTTAGTTACTGCGGCAAAATCACGGTTTCGGTACTCGCAGACCGGGCCATGGTGCCTGACCCAGAGCAATACCGCGATTGCCTGAACGAGTCTTTCCAAGCCTTGTACGACGCCGTGCTTCCCCCGAGCAAAGCACAAGCGGCACGTCGCAGACAAAAAAAACCCGCCAAACGGCGGGTTTAAAAATAGTCATTTACTGGACCTGGATGAACATTTCCGCCACTGAGACGGGAATATCTAACCACATGACAAAATTTTAGAACCGGCACAGATATATATCCAATGTATTTATTTTATGTCTACTA
>ERZ887849.1367-NODE-1367-length-23229-cov-9.553379_pt1 | contig 23229 bp, 19 predicted proteins | sample MGYA00521267_ERZ887849 | MGnify/ENA primary metagenome ERZ887849 (study PRJEB32303, sample SAMEA104408601) | aquatic metagenome | biome: Brackish water; feature: Pelagic; material: water | place: Baltic Sea | collected 2014-06-06T16:11:00 | depth 2,863 m ... | reverse complement strand
GCTCCCCGGGCTGAGGGTGAATAGCGTTGGCGATTTGCGCAATCACGCCGGCATCTTGCAGAAAGTTCTGGCCGAAGCGCTTGCGGGGTGTGTGGGTGCTTTTCATAACGCTATTGTACGGGGCCTTTTTCATTAGAGCCACGTTACTGTGGTGCCGGCACGCTTTTGCTTAAAGGTAAAAGCCTGCGCAAGCAGCGGTGTATTGGGGGTCTCACAAGAAGCTTGCAGGCGTGTCCGTCGGTGTGCTCTTTCTTTGGATACCACCTGACGAAAAAACCCTGTCGATCAGTAGGTTGGTGACGGCCCCTGCCTCGTACAGCCTCTTGACCTTCTCTAAACCGGCCTGACCCAAGCGCTGGCTGGTTTGAGGGGATTCGATGAGTGTTCTCATGGCGTCTGCCAGCGCGGTTGTGTCGCCTTCATCAATGAGCACGCCGTCTACCCCGTGATCTATCAACTCACCTACTGCTCCGCAGTTGTAAGCGATGACGGGTTTGCCCTGAGCCCATGCTTCAATTACCGCGCGGCCAAACGTCTCAGGGCCACCCGAGTGTGATCTGGAGGTCACGACGAGGCCCACACAGGCCTTCAGAAGGGTTGTAGGATCAGGTGCATGGTCGTTTATTTGGTAAAATTCGCCCAGATCAAGACTGGCAATAAGGCGCCGCAGCTTCGTATCCAATGCACTATCGCCCACCGGGCCATAAGAGCGAACCGGTATAGCACTGCCGCTGCTTCTCAATATACTCGCTGTCACCAGCAAGTCGGCGTGTCCTTTCCAACCGTTTACGGTTGCCAAGTGTAAAAAGAACCCGACATTGTTGCCTGCCTGTTGCAGCGGCTGTTGAGTTGGCGGCGTAAGAAGTGCCACCATGTCAGGCACCACCAAGTGAGACATTCGGCCGAAAGGTTGCAAATAATACTGCGACAGGTAACCCAATTGTTTCGCCACAACCGAAGATGGAATCAAGATTCTGGCATCGCTTAGGCGCCCAAAAATGTAATCAAGGTCCGTCCAAAGAAAATCCCGTACGTAAATGAAGCTGCGCTTACCGAGTGACGGTAAAAACTTGGCGGTCATCGCTGCAATCAGCGCAGAGGCTTGGGTGTTGATCACTATTTTTGCATCTGGATTTTTTAGGCAGTCGTACAGGAGGCGCAAAGACGCCCAGTGCTTGCTCCAGGCTGAATCGGTGCTGGCCGCCCGTATCAATTTCGCGTTCCGGGGTAACGCTCCAGGGCAGAGAAGACGTTCAATATGGAGTCTGTTTTGTGCATAAACCAGAACCTTTATGCCATCCGGTAGATGTTGCAAGATGGTCTCGACACTGCGTTCAGCACCGCCATAGCCAGATCCAAGTGACAAGAGGATCAACGTTTTCATGATTTTAGGGCCCTGAGTTTGGCGCCACTCCCTGCAAACTGTGGCACTGCAATGATGCTAGCAATTTCGTACTACACAAACAATTTTGACTAGGGCTCCAATGCGCAGCTCAGTTTTTGAAAGGATTTTCGAAGAACTGGCATTTTGCGGTGTTGACGAGAGGCGGCACTGCTACACTTTGTGCCACTTAATATCAACCGAGGTCTGATACAGCCGTGATGCCACTTCCCAGCCCAATCCGTTTTTCGCTTGTGATCGCAACGCTTCAGGATAATGGTGACCTCCGGTATTGCCTCGACAGTATTTGCAAACTTAAAGAGTGCGCTCTAACTGAAGTGATCGTAATCGATCAAAATAGAGATAATCACCTCATTGACGTGATTGCCCCGTTTGAGGGGCAACTGAATATTCGACATATTCGGGTCGACTTCTGCGCGGTTAGCAGAGCACGCAACGTGGGCGCGCGGCTCGCGCAGGGTGATTGGCTTGGGTTCCCTGACGATGATTGTGTGTTGTTCGATGACACTCTCACCGAGGTCGAGCGGTTGCTAAGCGACCCGTCACTGCGTGTTGTCACGGGGCAAACTGTTGATGAGTCTGGGTCACCGAATGTCCTTCGCTGGCAGCCCCAGGCGCTGCGGTTCGATCGCTGGACCATGTTCGGCTGTATGACCGAGGCGACGTTCTTCATTGAGCGTCAAACGTTTTTGCGGGTGAACGGGTTTTGTGAGCACTTCGGCCCGGGTGGAAGGTTTCCGGCGGCTGAGGGAGTAGACCTTATGAACCGACTGTTTCGAGAGGACCCGGATCTTGGTGCGATGTACAGCCCCACTGTGAGGATGCAGCACCCCACCAAAATTCCGCCCTGGAATCGCTGGGCCGTCCGCCGCTTTTATGACTACGCACGAGGCGATGGCGGACTCATCGCCAAAAGTCCGCAGCCGCACGTCCTGTGGTGGGGTGTGAAAACTATGGGCGCAGCACTTTTACAGCTGTTTTGCTTGCGCGGCTGGCGTAGCGTTGCTTTTGCCGCTCGACTTGCGGGTCTGACTCGGGGATTTATATCGGGCGTATTGGTCTACTGGTTCAAAGGGTGAAAGCGCAAGCGCTGAAGTATGTTTCGTGGGGAGACACTACCGGGTACGCCGTTGCCGGGAAGTCATATATTCGCGCCCTTATCGATGCGGGGGTCGACGTGACATGGACGCCCATGCTGACCAAGCGCGGCGATTATGAAGTTTATGAAGGAACCGACTGGCCCTGCGCCCACTTGGCGCCCGTGTGTAACCGAGAGTTGGAGTACGACACAATTCTGATACACACCGTGCCGGAGTACTATCCAGATTGGATTGATCGGGAGCGTGTACTCTCCAAGCGAATTTATGGCTACACGGTCTGGGAATTAGAGCGACTGCCCGATCATTGGCCGGCCATTTTGAACAGGCTTGATGGAGTGTTGGTCCCTTGCGAATGGAATCGGGAGGTATTCAACAGGTCCGGCGTAACCGTTCCGATACATGTTGTCCCTCATCTTTCCCAATTCGTTGGTGCAAGCCCGGTGTCGGACGCTGACAGGGCGACAATTCGGCAGCATCTCTCGAGTATTGATGATCACGCTGACCGGTTCGTGTTCTACAACGTGGCCTACTGGTCGCACCGAAAAGCGCCCTATCTCGCCTTGCAGGCATACTGGCGCGCCTTTGGGCCTAATGATCGAACGTTGATGATCTTGAAGACCACGGCGAAGGATATCACTCGGTTTCACCGCCACTGGCGCAATGGATTTCGGCTTCGACACCCTCTAGCCAAGGAGTCTGTGAGGGAGCTGAGGATGCAAATGCCGGATCGGGCTCCAGTAGTCGTCATTGCTGATGAGTCATTATCCGATCAAGAAATGATGGCGCTGCATGAGCGGGGCGATTGCTTTGTTTCGCTAACGCGCACAGAAGGTTGGGGCTTGGGGGCGTTCGAGGCCGCCCGCACAGGGAAGCCGGTGATTATGACCGGCTACGGAGGCCAGCTGGACTTTTTGGACCCGGCGCTTTCGTGCCTAGTTGATTACGAAATGGTACCTGTTTATGAGCCCACTTGTTATGAGCCCACTTGGGCTGCTAATTACCGGCCTGCAGACCAATGGGCGCAACCCAGTGTTAACCACGCCTCGAAACTTATGCGTGAGGTCTTCGACGACGCCGTGAGCGCAAGAGCGCGCGCGATTCAGCAAGCGCAGAACATTCAAACACGGTTTTCGCAGGAAAAGGTCGTTAGTGCGCTAATCAAGGCGCTTGAGCTCTGAACGCTGGTATAAACGCTGAAGCAACGACTCGCACCTGCAATAAACATGCAGGGTAAAATATTTACCCGGCCATTAACAGTAGATTCAAGATAGAAGGTGGCAATGATACCCAATATTTTTCATTTTATTTTTGGCTTGCGGGAACAAGACGAACCATTCCACCTGATCTATTACTTGTGCCTGAAGTCCTGCATTCATGCCAATAAACCTGACGCGGTTAACTTTCATTTTGCGAACGAGCCATGGGGGCCTTGGTGGGACAGAATAAAGCCCTCTTTACAGTTGCGAAAAATAAAGCCCAATAAGTTTGTATCTGAATTTGAATATGTTGATAAAGCAATCGAGAGATACCGTTATGCGCATCATGCAGACTTTCTGCGGCTTGAGATTCTGCGAGATGAAGGTGGTATCTATGCAGATATTGATACCCTGTTTTTAGAAAATTTTCCTCAAGAGTGGCTTGCGAGGGATTTCATTCTTGGCGCTGAGAAGCCGGCCCCGGGTACTTCTGGCTCACTGTGTAATGCGTGGATTGCGGCGCAGCCAAATGCCGAGTTCTGCCGTTTGTGGCTCGATGAAATGGAGCAGGCGTTTGATGGCAGTTGGAGTAATCATTCAACGCAGTTGCCCTTTCTGCTCGCTCGTCGTCGGCCTGATCTTTTGTCGGTCGAGCCAGAGGCTTCTTTTTATGCCCTGGATTATAGCGCCGAGGGCATAAACGACTTATTCATGCGGTCTGTAAAGTTGCCTGATAACGCGTATAGCCTCCATTTGTGGAATCATCTTTGGTTTGATAAAAAAACGTAAGGATTTCAGTGTTTTTCATTCGGATGCGTTGACGGTGGATTATGTTCGGCATGCCAACAGCACTTATGCTGAAAAGGCGCGTCGCTACCTTCCTGAGGATTGCCGAAGTAGTAAAATGGCCTATCATTTGCAGCGAGCAGGGCTGCAGGGCCCAGAAATAGTGAAGCAGGCTGTGCGGAGGCTATTAAAAGGCGGTTTGTAGAAACTGCGCCGCGAAGTTCTTATTTGGAAGCTCGGCTTTCGCCCATAGCGGCTACTCGCTGTTATATTTCTTCCTGCTTTGATCAACCACCAGAACGCCGTATGCAGCTCTCGCAGTATTGTTCCCTCATAGACACCACGGTCGCCGATCCCGCTTATCGCCCCAACTTGATGTTAGACCACGAAGATTTTTCATTAGCCTGGCCGCCGCGAGTGGGTAAATGATTGATATCACTCGGCCGCCGGCGCTAGATACAACACACCCACCGGCGACTGCAATGCAGGGTAAAGCCAACCACTGTCGCCCATAAACGTTTCCGGCAGCGGCCGCTGGCCGCCGCCGGGGAGTGCTAGCACAAGGACGGCATCGATAGCGCTCGTTGGCATGGACGCAAAGCTACCGCCGTGCACATAGCCTGCGTGTGGCAGCAGTGCATACTTGGCTCGCAGCAGGGTAAATTTCATATCTTCAGCCCTGCCACTAATGGCAATATTTTTTGGCGCGCTGCCCAGCAGGCGAGCCACGTCCCCTGCGAGGTTGACGACGTCTGCGTCTGTGGGCATATCCAGCGCATCTGGCTGCTCGGCCTCACGATAGTGGCTGGCGGTTGCCCAGGCTTGTTCGGCGCTCCTGGCTAGCCAACGAGCATCCATTATCAGCCAACCAATGAGCCCCACAGTGGCGAACAATGTGGCTGGGGGGTAAGGGTGTGTGCCTGCGCGCTTGGCCCCCCGTCTTGCTAGCGCGCCGAGTATGCCCCAAGTGAGGAAAAGCCAGCTCCCGGCTAGCAAGGGCAACGGCAGCAGCGGCGCACTGGCGCCAATATTGGTCTCGTTAATAGAGGCCTGCGAAAAGCGGGTAGTTTGTAGCCATTGAGACGCGACCATCTGCCACATGCGCGAGTGTGTGGCGGCGTGTAGCGTCAGCGAATGAAAACGGTTTTCTCCGCTTGCGCCTTTACGCAGCACGATGCCCAGTTCGCTTATGACCCCCTCCCAGCCCGGTGTGTTGCGTAGATCTGTAATTGTTGCGGAGGGGGGCAACTGCAGTGTAAACGTCTGAGCGGGGTTTTGCGCGCGGCGCCAGAACAGGGTGTGGCCTTGGCGGTTGTCGCTGCGAATGCGCACTTGCAGCAATGGTAAGTCATCGGCGTTAAACCCTGCACCACGAGAGGTTAAGACGGCGCCGCCGTTTTTATAGTCCGTTACCACGTGCTCCCCGTTCACCACTGAGGTGCTGCCCACAACCACCTGTAGGTTCTCGCTATCGAAGCGTTTTATGGCGGTAGGGCCGCCTGCGGCTTTACTGTTAACCCACAGCGTAGCGGCGATGGCAACCAGCAGTGCGCTAATTCCCGCCGGTAAGGCTATGGCGTGCAGCGCGGTTTTTGCGGGCGCTGCGGTTTGGTTGTCGACAGGCGCAGCGCCAGGCGATGCACTGCCGGGTAGCCGGCTGCTGCTCACTACCAGCAAAAAAATCATCACCGGCGCCACATGTAGCAATAAACGATTGATCGCGGTGCCATCGAGAGCCCAAGCGCCCGCTGCGGTGAAGCCGAACAACACCGTTTGGCTGAGCGCTATTAGCGCGCAAATGGTGAGGATAGGTGCTCTCCAAACGCCGAAGCGTTGGCTGACCATGCACCATAATGCGTTCGCCAGAACTGCGTACCATAAAACATTCCAACTCTCTGTAAGTAGCAGATGCTTAACGTAAGCGGGCGCAACGTTCTGAGTGGCCAAGGGCCACTCGCCTAGCGGCCCGAGGACTAACTGGTCGTCACGCAGTCCAATGACGCCGAAGCCAGGCAGAGTGAGGTAGCTCAGGCCGGTAAGCCACAGGGTGCAGCAAACTGCGATGGCGATTCCGGCAGCCGGGAAGCTTGCGCGCGGGTGCTTGATCAGACAACACAGCGCGATGCCGCAGGCCAGCCATATCACGGCATCGTGTTTGGCTAGCAGCCCCAGCAGCAGGAAGCAGAAACCTAGCAGGCATTGGCCAAGGTGTTGCTGAGCAAGCCCACGCAGCAAGGCAATCAGCCCCAAGCCGCTAAAACCCGCCAGCCAAAGGTCTGCATAGCCTGCCAGGCTTAAATGAGTCGCTACCAGTGGCAGTGAAAGGAGCATGAAGCACGCGGCAGCGCAGCCTCGCAGGCCTGCACCGGCGGCTCGCAGCTGCCCCCATAGTGCCAAGCAGAGCGCCACAGCACAGAGTAGCGTTGGCCAGCCGGCCCGCGTTTCAGACCACTGGCCAAACGCGGTTGCTGCCCAGTAAAACTGCGCCGACACCAACCCTGGGTAGTGGTGGCCCGGCATGTTGTAGCGGTGCTCCCCTTGGCCTGCGGCCCACAGGGCCGGTTCGTCCAATGCCACGGGGCCCCCGGCATAAAACCACGCTTTGGCTTGGTACACCCAGGTTTGCCAAGCGTCCCAGGGAAACACCGGACGATAAAGGGCTTCCACAGCAATGAGGCCCAGATGGCAGGCAGTGAGGATGAGCAGGCCAATCATCCAATAGTCTGGCCGTTCAGCGTGGGTGGAGTCGTTGTGCGCAGAGGCCGCGTTCAACCTGCTGCGGGGTATCAATCGATCCAGCAAAAGCCCTGCGGCGCCAACCGCCAGTAAGGTCAGAGCGACTGGCCAGAACGGTGCGCTGTGGGTAAAGGCCTGCCAGGCACACAGGGTCAGGTACATCAGGGCAGAGCCCAGAAAAAAGCCATAGCCCAGCAGGGCGCTGGTGCGAAAATCGAACAGTTGGCGCGCAGCATGCAAAATAACGCAGCCGATAGCCCACGGCAGGAGTATTCCTGCGATCGTGATGAGCGGGTTCACGCGTCTACTTTAGCGGCCGCTGCCTGCCGTGCGTGGTGCAGGTCAGCTTCCAGTATTGCGACACGCTGCACCAGGCGCTGATAGCGCGTTTCTACACGCGAGCGCTCGATGTCCATTAACAGGATTTTGACCACTAGCACGGCGAGCCCCAGAGTTAATGCCAAGGTGGGTGGGTAGGCCACACCCAAGTACCCTGCTAGGTTATCCAGCAGCGCGGGTAGCAGCCCGGCGGCGCCAAACACGACAGCGACGCCGATCCAACTGACCGCGTGTTGTGTGCGCAGCCTGTCTCGACGCACCAGCACTAAAATTACTGAGGCAACGCACAGCCCGATGGCTGCCGGTAGCCAAGGCGTCATTGCGCCTGCCCACACGAGTTGCGCGGGGAGTTGCCCTTTGGCCGCAGCGGGCGTTTGATCAGCCCGAGCAATAACGTATGTATCATGTAATACACCACCATCAACCAAGAATAGAACACTTTCGACGCGCCCGCTTGGCGTTCGAGCATGGTGACCGGAACGTCATGGATTTCCAGCCCTTGAGACTCCAGCAGCATGAGCACGCCAACGTCTTGATAATCCAGCACCGTCGCCTGCCACTGTGACAGTACGGTAGCCGCGGCTCTGTTGTAGGCGCGAAAGCCCGACGTGACGTCATGCTGTCGTAGGCCCGACGTCCACTTCATTAAGGCCCAAGCAATGCGGCGCATAAATGACCCGCGCTCGGTGTAGCCGCCAATGGTAACGTCGGCGTGGCCGTTCATAAGAGGGGCCAACAGAACGGGTAGCCAGCGAGGCTCGTGCTGGCCGTCTGCATCCAGGGTGAGCACAATATCAAAGCCCTGGCGCAGCGCGTAGCGTATGCCCGTCTGTGTTGCTCCCCAGGCCCCAAGCTGGTCAGCCAGCGGAAGCACTGTGGCGCCAGCCGCTTGGGCGACAGTGCGTGTGGCATCGGTGCTGCAATCGTCAATCACCACAATCGGATAGTTCACGTGGTGGCGTACGTCAGTGACTACGGAACCCACTGTCGATTCTTCGTTATGGGCCGGTATTAGAACGACGATGCGCAAGGCATCTTTTGTAGGTATCGTTTCATTCATTGTTTAGTCGAGGCCAGCGATCGGTAAATACGAATAATAGCATCAGCCGAGTGTTCAATTTGAAACAATTCGTTAAACCTCGCCTTTCCTGCGGCGCCAAGACGCAGCATCTGCATAGGGTTGGCGGCGAGCCGTGCAATGGCCTGGGCAAGGGCGTCAATGTTTTCCGGCGGCACAACTAAGCCGGTGACCTCATGCTGAACAACCCAAGGCATGCCGCTGCCCGGCACGTTAGTCGCAATGCAAGCCTTGCCACGGGCCATGGCCTCAAGCAGTACCATGCCAAAGGCTTCTGTTCGCTCAACCGACGGCAGGCACAACACGTCGGCGCGGGCTAGCAGCCTCTGCACTGCCTCATCGGCCAGTGCGCCGTGCAGCGTTACCCGGTCACCCAGCCCTGCAGCGGCGGCCAGCGCGGCCAGCACTGGCCGTTCGCTGCCGTCCCCAATAAGGTCGAGGGTGACGCCGGGGCACTGGCCTAGCGCGTGCAGCAGGTTGGCAAAGCCCTTGTAGTAGGTCAGCCTGCCAATGGCGATCAACCTAAGCGGCCGGCTGCTGGCAGTGTCGGTTTGACTGTCGCCCACCACCACAGGTGGCTGCAGGCCAAGCGGCACCACTGATACCTTATCGCGAAATAGCTGCAGTGATGGGCTGGATTTCAAGTAAGGAGGCGAAGTCGCGATAATCACCGCGGCCCGCTGCAGTAGTTGCCGTTCCAATGGGCGGTAGAGCGCTCGGTAAACCCAGCGCAAAGCCAGGCTTTGGGTGCTAAGGGGTATGTCGGCGTGCCAGTGCACAACCCAGGGCAGTTTTCGCGCAGAGGGCAGTAACAAAGCCCAAAACGCGGACAGGTTCGGCATATGTATGTGCAGCAGTTCAGGCGCCTCTTCGCGAATAAGGCGCTGCAGTTGCCAAGGGAATGCGGGGCTCAGAGGGGCAAAAAGCATCGTGAACCACACGGCGGCACGCACGATTCGGTGCGAACTGGCGTTATCCTCCACGCTGCGCGCCCCGTGTGTGGAGCGATGCACCAGCGCAATGGCTTTTACGCCGAGAGGTGCCAGTGCCTGCAAGAGGCCATGCAAATACGTTTCCATGCCACCATGGTGCGGTGGATAGTATTTTCCTAAGTGAAGAACGCGCAGTTCATCTTCCGTCACGCCTTGTAATCCTCCCCCGGCTGCCAGTAACCTGCGTCACATCATTGAAGCAAGTGATGAATAAGCGGTGAGAGTCTACCTGATCTAAGGGTTGCGATCCTCGTTTTCCTCCCCTGGAGGAAGCCTTATCCTGCAGTGTGTGGGCGTCAAGGGTTTAAATTTCGGCGGCCCGCAACGACTCTCACCCGCAACAACACACCGACGGGCTCTTGTGAAACCACTGAAAAAGCTTTTCGATCTACTCTCGCCACCTGAACGTAAGCAGGCCGGCTTGCTGTCGGCGATGATGCTTGTGGTGGCGTTATTGGATATGCTCAGTGTGGCATCCATCATGCCTTTTATGGCGGTGCTGGCTAATCCAGGCCTACTGCAAAGCAACGAATTTTTAGCATGGTTTTATCGGCACGCCAGCGCAGTGGGAATAAGTGGCCCGGAACAATTCTTGTTGGTCTTGGGTGTGCTGGTGTTTGTAGTTTTGCTGAGTTCGCTCGCTTTCAAGGCGTTGACGGCCTACGCACAGACGCGCTTTAGCCTGATGCGTGAGTACAGCATTTGTCGCCGCTTGGTGGAGGGCTACTTGCAGCAGCCCTATAGCTGGTTTTTGAGCCGCCACAGCGCCGACCTGGGCCAGACCATCCTGTCTGAAGTGAATATGGTGATGGGCCAGGCGCTCACGCCCGTCATGCAACTGGTGGCGCAAAGCGCTGTAATGGTTGCGCTGGTTGCGCTGCTGCTGCTGGTCGACCCCGCTCTGGCACTGGCGGTTGGTGTAGTGCTGGGCGCTGCTTACAGCATTGTTTTCAAGCTCATGGCTGGCTTTTTGGCACGAACCGGTGGCGAGCGCGTAGAAGCCAACCGAGGTCGGTATAGGGCGGTGAGCGAGGCGTTCGGTGCCGCCAAGGAAGTTAAAGTCGGCGGTTTGGAGAAGGTCTATGTCAAGCGTTTCGCCGCGCCCGCGCGCCGGTATGCCAAGCATCAGGCTTCGGCTCAAGTCGTTGGTCAGCTACCTGGCTTCGCACTGGAGGCGCTGGCTTTTGGCGGCATGATCTTGCTGGTGTTGGTGCTCATGACACGCAGTGGTAGTTTCGCCAGCGTGCTTCCTATCATCGCACTCTACGCGTTTGCGGGTTACCGCATGATGCCGGCGCTGCATGTTATCTACTCCGCGCTCACCCAGTTACGCTATGCCGGAGCGGCATTGGATACGTTGCACGCAGAATTTATGGGCCTGCAGGCCCCTGTGGCTGAGCAAGGCGCAGTGGCCGCCATGGCGCTGAGGCAAGCGATTACCCTAAATAGCGTGCATTACAGCTACCCCAACGCATCAGAGCCTACTCTGCGGGGTGTGAGCCTCACTATCCACGCCCATAGCGTAGTGGGCTTGGTGGGCGCTACCGGGAGCGGAAAAACCACGACGGTGGATGTTATTTTGGGCCTGTTGGAAACGCAGCACGGGATGCTTACGGTTGATGGCACCGTGATCGACGCCAGCAATCGGCGCCAATGGCAGCGGGCGATTGGCTACGTGCCACAACATATTTACCTCGCAGACGATACCGTTACCGCGAATATTGCCTTGGGCGTGGAAGACGACGCCATCGATCACGCCGCCGTGGAGCGTGCTGCCAGGATTGCCAACCTGCACAGTTTCGTGTCCACTGAGCTGCCGCTGGGATACGCGACCTGCGTAGGTGAACGCGGAGTGCGCCTGTCGGGCGGGCAGCGTCAGCGCATCGGCATTGCCCGCGCGCTCTACCGTAACCCGCAGGTATTGATTCTTGACGAAGCTACCAGCGCTTTAGACACCTTGACGGAACAGGCTGTGATGGACGCCGTGCACAATCTCGGCAATAAAATCACCATTGTTCTGATCGCACACCGCTTGAGCACCGTGCGGCAATGCGATCAGATTTTTATGCTGGACAAAGGCCAAGTGCAGGCGCAGGGCACTTATGCTGAGCTAGTCGAGCGCAGTGACATCTTTCGCGCGATGGCGTTCGAGTAAATTCAGTGGCCCAGAGGTTCGATTATGGCGTACTTTTTCATGTACAAGGCATGCCCCGCCCTCGCGATACACTCCATGCGTTGCGGGTTAGTCGCCAAAGACACGATAGCATTCGCAAAGTCATTTGCGGTCTGGGCCGCTAGATAGTCCTCATCAATACGAGCCTCTAACCCTCGTACGCCCTGTTCCGTAGAAATGACCGCGCAGTGATGTGCAAAGCCCTCTATGGTTTTTAGCTTCGTGCCACCCCCTGCAAACAGAGGTACTAAAACAATGTCCGTTTGCGCATAAAGGTCGGTTAGGTTCTCGGCGTCGTCTATGAGGTGAATGTTTCGGTGGGTCTCGGACAGAGTCCTCAGTGCAGACGAAGCATGGCGTCCTACAACGCGTAAGCACCATGGTTTGGAAAGCCGCCTCTCAAGAAGTGGGGCAACCTTGTTCACGAGGTACCTTACGGATTCTTCATTGGGAGGGTAATTCAACGTGCCAACAAAAATCAGGCCGAGCTCACGATCAAGTGTTTTTTTGGCAAAATAATATGGAACTTCGATTCGATTCGATCGAATCGCAATGCGAGATCTCAATCGCGAGGGTAAAAATTCAGCATCTTCTTGTGCAGATAAAAACACATGTTCAAACCGCCCTGCTAACTTGCGCTCTACGAGAGCGTACTGAATGGCGGTTGAAAAGCTAATCAGAGCTTTCCGGTAAAAGCCCATCCTTGCGAGGCACAGCGCAATGCTGAAACGAGTCCGCGACTCCATGTCATCGACATCAAGGTCGTACGGCGTGGCTGAAAACTCATCAGTGAACGCTTTCCCGATATCGTACAAGTAAAGTCGAAAAGTCACGATGCGTGAAACCGGTTCACCACCAATCGCGGCGTTGAAGGTTCTTATCTTCGAACCTGTGGCGCCTGAAGGTTCCCAATGCTGCCAATCTGTGACGAAGCGGTTTGAAAGCCAGGCGAGGAAGGGGAACGCAAGGCCTAACACGCGGTAGTATCGATGCATTGCCAGCAGAGTGCTGTTATCCAAATAGCAAACGTCGTCTGCCGGGTAGTCATCTGGCGGTGCATGACACGTCTCGTTAGAGCCAACGACGAGCACATGCACGCGATAATCGTAGTTAAGCGTTTTCAACCAGTCCCAAGCTCTCAGGGCGCGTCCAGACCCACCGGCCTCAGGCAGTACAGGCGTTATGAGTAGGGCAATCGGCTTTTTTTTCATGCGTGAGGTTATGCTGACGAGCTGTTTTAATTTGTGCGGTGAGTGTAACGCTGACTGTAGCCCATAAGCTGACCGGACACCACGTGCCAGCCAGCTTTGCCTAGTCTGTTTCGCCAGGAAGCGCCAGCACTCGGTGTGGCTGTCGCTGAAGGTTGCTGCGCCGCTCTACTTCTTCGGCTACACCCGGTGCCGCCGCGGCCTGGACGCAAAGGCGTTTTGCCGCAACGCTAGCGTTTGGAATGCCCGGCCAGGCTAGCGGTGGAGCAGTTGCTGGTAAGCCTCTACGGTTGCGGAAACACAGTTTTGCCAAGAGTATTGGGCGGCGAGTAGGAGCCCCGTTGACACGCGTTTAGATACTGTGTCGTCATCATCATGCATAGAGTCCAAAGCGCGGGTGATCGACGAAGTATCTTCAGGGTCGACCAGCCAAGCGGCTTCCCCAGCCAGGTCCTCCATTGGCGTCCCCAAAGAGGTCAGCACTGCGGTTCCCGACTGCAAGGCTTCCAGAACCGGCAAGCCAAAGCCCTCATACAGCGAAGGGAAGAGCAAGGCTCGGGCACCAGCCACTACAGTGGGAAGGGTTGCCTGTTCAACATAGCCCAGCCTGATGAGATTGCCGTTGTCCGAGATTTCTGCGATCTGGTTCAGCAAGTCTTCACATTGCCATCCAGCCTCGCCTGCAAGCACCAATGGCAGGGCTTGTGCCCCCCGCGCCCGCCTATATTCCAACCATGCGTCCAACAGTCGTTGCAGGTTCTTGCGTGGCTCGAGTGTGGCCAGGGCGAGAAAATAGCGTTTGTATACCAGCTCCGGGAAGGGGCACGCCGTGTCGAAGTGATTTGAATCCATCGGGGAAAACTCAGGCGTGGCGCCGAGTGGTGTAACCCTTATCCGCTCGGCCGGGATGTGGATGTGTTCGACGAGTTGTCGTTTGACGAACTCGCTCACAGTCAGAATGGCGGAGCCGTCACCGGCTAGCCGCCTTAGGTGATGGTTGACCAGCGCTGACCGGCCTGCGGGGTGCCACTCCGGGTGCAGCCAGGTAGACAGGTCGTGGACAGTCACCATCACCCGGCCCGGGAAAGCACTGGGTAGCAGGAAGTTGGGTGCATGGAACAGGTCGGTGCTTTTGCTGCCCCGCAGCCCCCAGGCGTACAGGCCCGGGGAGAGTAGTCTGTAGGCGCGAATCAACAGGTCACTGCGAGTTGCTCGTCCATGCATTCTGGCCAATAGGGGGGGGCTGGTGCCGCCGGCATCAGGGTCAGACGGTCCGCTTGCCATTTCCAGAGCCTCTGCGGCAGGAACAAGTCTGCCATGCAGATATACCGAAACCTGGTCTATAGCTGGAGCTTGGCACAGGCCGTCCAGCAGGTGGCGAGTATACTGGCCAATCCCCGTCAGGTTGCCTAGCAGGGGTTCACCCCCGAGGATAATTCTCACGCGTTACTGCTCCCGGGATCTTTTGCCAGTCAGAGGGGATTGCATTACACTTTCTGCCGCTTGTGGCTGCCTACTTTACACTTTTGGCAGGGTAACCAGAAGCGCCGGGGTCTGACAGGACGATAACCCAGCCATGCGCGTACTGATCATTTCCTGGCACTATCCTCCCCTTCCTTCGGTCGCCTCAGAGCGTATCTGGTGCTTTGCCCGTTATCTCAGCGAAGCCGGTTACGAAGTTGATATCCTGACGGGCGAGACTGCCGTCCCTGAAGAAGACCTGCCCGGGGTTACGGTGTACCGTGTGGCCTCACCGCTGCAGCGGTCAATCGAAAGCAGGCTCGGGTTCCTGCGCGCGCCGGCGGTTTCTCCGTACCCCCGTACTCTGCCTGCGGTAGATAGCGGCGACACCGCGGCCGGAAGCGTTCCTGGTGGTTTGTTGTACAAGATGGCGCGCGCGCTGAACAACTTCCGCATCCGGCGCGGCCTCGGCTACCTAGGCCGCATGCCGGACATGACGGATCTGTGGTACCAACCCGCCAGGCGCTGGATACAGGCGCAGGCAGGTTGGGATATTGTGATCAGTTCCTACGCCCCGTATTCGTGCTTGCGCCTGGGCCGCTACGCCCAGCGCGTGGGGAAATGCCGTCTCTGGGCGGCGGATTTTCGCGATTTGTGGACACGGCATCACCTATTCAAAGGGTTATTTCCGTTTACCCTCATCGAACGCGTCATGGAGAAAAGCATTCTGCGCCACGCCGATCTAGTCAGCACGGTGTCGGCAGGACTTGCCGAAGTGCTGCGGCGCGATCACGGTCACCACAACATCCACGTGGTCTGCAACGGCTTTCGACCATTGGAGGAGATTGCGCCACTGCCGTCCCCGTTGCCGCAGACCGGGCGCCGGATCGTGCTGCATACCGGCACGCTGTATCCCACGCACCAGGACGTTGAAGCCCTGTTCGTCGCGCTGGCCCAGTTGCGGGAACGGCATCCCGAGCGGGCAGTGCAAGTGCTGCTAGCATTCGCGGGCGGCAATGTGGATGTACTGCTGCCGCTTATCCAGCGCCACGGTTGCGAGGACCAGGTAGCACTGCTCGGCCTGCTATCACCCGATGCCGCGCGCACGGCGCAGCAGAAGGCACAGGCACTGCTCTATATAGGCGCGCGTCGCGGCGCCTATCGTTATGGCGGCATCGTCCCTAGCAAGCTTTTTGAATATGCTGCGAGCGGCCCGCCGGTACTGTTTCTGGGGCAAAGTGACGCCAGTGATGCGCGGTTTCTGCAGCAGACCGGAGCTGGGGTGATAGTGAACAATACGCCCGCCGAGATTTGCGGGGCGCTGCGGGACTTGGCGGATGGCATACTACCGGGCAGCGTGCCGCGTGATGAGTGCTTTATAGCCGGGTATAGCCGCCGCGCCCAGACGCAGTACCTGATTCAGGCCCTGCGGGCCTCCATGATTAAATGTGCTGCGCCGGATGAAAGAACCAAGGTGTAAGATATTATGTCCGCATCGCCGGAGTCTGACCAACCCGATATTAGTCTTCGCGCAACAGCGCCTCCAGCTTAGCGCGTAGGGCCAGCATTGACAGTTCGCGTGCCCGCGCATGGCTTTGCTGCTTGTAGTAGGTGAGCACTGCTATATCCATTGCCTGAATAGCGGCGGCGATTGCCTCGGCGGAAAAATCTTCAGCGACCACACCAATATCATACTGTCGTACTTGCTCGCTTACCTCTTTCAACGGCGTCACCACCACTGCCAGGCGCGCTTGAATGAACTCGAAGAACTTATTCGGCAGAGCATGCTGTAGATTCACTGTGGAAGGCGGTGGCACGAACAGGCCAATGTCGTAGGAGTTGAGTGTCGGGATGATTTCATCCGGTGCCACCGGCGGCAGAATGCGAACGCGCTGCGCCCGAGAGGCCTTTCGACAGAGACTCTCATAGCTGCGCTGATCCGCAGGGACCAGATACATATCCAAAGAGTACTCCTGCGGCAGAAGCTGCACCGCGTCGATCATCACATCGAGTGCGCGATTGGCGTTGGAGACACCGTGGTGCACCAATCGGATGGTTTGCTCATCAACCGGTGTCGGCTTGATGTCGTGGTACACCGGATAGCCGGGCACAACAGCGAAGCGGACCTTGTATTGCTGCTCATACAGATTGGCGATACCGTCCGAGACCGTAATGCCTTTGTAAATTTGCGATAGAAAATTGGCGCATATCCAGTGGTACAGCCGTGCGAAGCTAAGGCGCCAGACGATATTATTTTCGAACTGGCGGGGATAGTACTCACGCGCATCCAGAATCACCCTGGCGGCGCTGCAGCGCTTAATCAGGTCGGGCAGCAGCAGGGCATCGTGGCAGATGACCAGATCGTAGTCGTCTGGCACGGATGAACAAAAGTTCTTTCTTTCCAGATAGCGCTGGAAAGAACCCGTCAGCAGCAGACCAAAGGAGTATAGCTTCTCCACGGGATTCGTGTGGCAATTCGAGATTACAAGATTTTTGACACTATGACTGTCATAGACTCCACCGGACAATAACGTTACCGAGTGTGATTCGGACAGTAGATCTGCGAACCGGCGAGCACGCGGGCAATGCTCCGATTTTAACAAGCATGCGAGCAATATTCGCATTTATGAACTCAGTAGTTTAATAGCTATTCTGCGGAATAATACACCGCAACATCGAATACAACTACAGGTCGAGTGTGCTCCCGACTAATCATAATCTCCAATCATAACCAAAGGAGGTCTACTATAAAAACACTGGATTGAGAGAGCCGGCTTGAAAACGATCTGCCAGTCACGATCTTTTATCTTCATCGATGCGTTGTTATACTGATGTTGGCTACTTCCGTAAGATACGTCTTCATCTCATGGTGGAAGCAACTTATGTTGGTAACAATTTGGACAACGCCTTGGCATGACCTCAGGAAATACAGAGTTAATATTACATAAGAAAAGTAAGCTGACCAGTTATAATCCTGAAGATCACCCTCACCAAAAAACGTTAACGAAGAAACTAAGGCGAGAATAATCAGCCCCATTCCAAGTCCGCCTATCAAGGTAGATTCGTTTAGAACTTTTAGCCTATTAGCGTAACTTTCTGCATCTTTTATGATTTCCTCTTTTTCGAGACTTTGAATTATTTCCTTGTCATCTATTTGTTCCACTATGGCTAGACTTAAAATTTTTCGCTTAACGCTTCTGGCTGGGCCCGCATTAGCTTGAAACTCGTAACCAAAGCGCGCACTTCTATGGTTTACGAGATACTGGGCTAAAAAGGAAAACATAAGAATCAGAACAACAACGAGCGTTAGCACGGAATTTAAGTAGAGCAATAGGCACCCAGAAAATATTGCTGGCAACAGGTGCTGTGGAATGGCTAGCACCATCCGTAACACTCTCCCCATGATCCTTGGATACCCAAGTGCGATAAGCGTAAAATTTGAGTAGTCAACCCTGGCCGTCGAGCTAGTAGTGTTAGCAAAGCGATTCTTCAAGGCAAGAATAGCTTTCGCGGTAGTATGATTTTCATAAGCCGTAGATAACCTGAGTGCTTTTGAACTAGAGCAATAAATCAACATGGCAGACATCAGAAAGGAGAAAAATATGGCTAAGGACGAAAGAAAAAACGAAACTTGAAATCTAAACCCCTCTGGAGTGGTTAGACCGGCTACCTGTGCGGGGACAGAAAGAGTTGCCTTGCCGTTAACCAAAGCCACAAGGAGTAGGATCGCAGTCATCTGAAAAAAAATACCCAATAATGCGTACAAAACCACCGCAAGAGAATTGACTGTTGAGACGCCGAACGCGTCGACCAAAATAGATTTAAGGATATGTGAATAAGAACTAATCCCTCGAAACACATTCTGCGGTAGAAGATAGCTTTTTATCATTACATCGCCTTTTTCCTTGCCAATTTCTCATTTATGGAGATTAGTGAGAAGATGAGTCGTGTTCGAGCCAACGTCAGTAAAATTATCGATCTGGCGAGTAGTATCGAACCAAGTTCCAGTGGCCCTGCCTATCGGAATCATTATGGTGTCAGCCGTCCTGTCTGAGGTTAGCTGGTTAGAGCTTATAGTATCAGCAGGATGTGCGGCTGACCTGCCCGGCATCTCTCGTGCTCCCGGATCACAAAATACAGCCGCATCATAGACCGGCCGATTCTGTCCCCTATATGAAAGTTATTTAAAGTTCGACAAAATTCAGAATAACTTCGCTTTTGGCTCTTGACTAAACCGCGTGGCCCACGATTACATTGTATATGCCCGTTAGCACATTTCGCTCTTGCTCGAAGCAATGTTCCTTACGCAGCCATTGTGTCTTTTGCTCATTTCTATATTCAGCACGTCTCGCATACGTTGTTGTCACCGCTTCGACCAGCGCACTGGGGTCGCCATTGTCAAAGACGCAGCCAAGCTCATTGCCAAGAATAAACTCGCGCATATCGGGCAGATCCGAGGCGACAATGGGTAGGCCAGCGAAGGCAGCTTCAAAAAGTTTATTCGGCAGGCAGTAGTAGTAGCTGAGGCACGCGTTCTGAATAGGGATGATAGCGAGGTCTACCGTTGAAATAAGGTCAATCAGTTCTTCCGGGGGTACTTTTGGGTGGCTGTGAAATCTGTCCCTCACACCCAATGTTTTTGCACGTTTCAGAAGGTTGTCCTGCACTGCCTGATTCCATGGCCCTACCGTAACAAGGTGGAATTTCGGTAATTCCTGTAAAGCCTGCAGCACCAGTTCAAGCCCCCGGTTTATTGTCACCGAACCGGTGTACACCATTAATGGAGTGTCAGCGTCAAGACCAATCCAGGCCCGCAAGTTAGTCCTCGACCGCGTCAATGTACCAAGGAGTGGCGTATTGCGCAGCAAATGCACCTTTTCAAGATCATAGCTCCTGCGTATCTCGTCGACACATCCGGCAGAGACGGAAATTACAGCGTTAGCCTGACGAATATACCGCCGCTCGTACTTTATGCGGGTAACGTTCGATGCCTCACACCAATCGTTGTTTCTATGCGCTTCCAATTCATGGGAGTCATAAACAAGTTTCACTTTTCTGGCTTTGGCTGCCATGGCGCAGGCCTGCAGACTCCAGAGTTCATGTGCGTGGTAGACATCCGCTCGCAGGTCAATCAAGGGCTTATACCAGGAGGCCAGGTAGCTCCCTTGTAGATAGCGTACCCCAATTGGTGAAATTTTTGGTCTAAGCTTCTGGTTGATGACAGTTCGCAGTTTCACACGTAACGTTGCAACAAAAGGCACCCCTCTGCTTCTTCTTTGATTAAATGAGCAGACTATTTTAAGCGCCTTCTTTAGGCTGCGATGTCCGCTTCTGGCAACACTTTGCACACGTCTCATATCACCTCGCGTTTCAGCGACGACTGAATTAAAGAGGTGGGCTAAACTGCTGGCTATGATCTGGTGCGAAGACTGCTTGCCGGTGATAATGTTGCTTACGGATGAGAATACGGTGCTGACGGCAACAAGGAAGAGGCGCGCCGCCAGATAGGGTGTCGCAGCCAGGTAGAAAGCGAAAAATGCTACAGCTGCAGTGCATACCACCAGCACCACGGCCACCGACAACAAAGTTTTGAATGCCAGCGCGGTGCAGGCTCGGTACAGTCGAATAAGCACTGCAAGAGCCAAGCCAAGCAAGCTTCGTCCCTGTTCGGGCCCCTCGATCAACTCCTGCGGCGGCTTCTCCAGGTAACGGACGATTTCAGGGAAGTAGCCTATCAGAAGGCTGGCCAACCCCACATGCAGGCGGACCCGGTGATAAGTGACACCGTTAATTACTTCCCGCGATGCAAACCCGGGCCGCAGGACACCGAGCACGTGGCAATCATAGCCGTCGGCGACCAGTGCCTCTGCTGACTTCACCACGCGATAGTCGGATGTGGCGGGATTGTTGACGACCATAACGACCCGGGTCATCGAGAGCCGTCCAGCAAAGCCTCGATCACCTTGTCCTGATCATGATTGTTCAGGTAGGCGTGTATGGGCAAGCTAAGTACCTCCCCGCTCAATCTGTCGGAGACCGGGCAGTGTGCCGTACCGGTATATGCCTGGAGAGCCGGCTGCCGGTGTAGAGCCCTATGGTAGTAGACCTGCGTCGGCACACCGACCTTGCCAAGCCGATCTTGGATTCCCCCGCGCTTTTCGGCCTCGATGCGCAGCGTGTATTGGGCAATTGCACTGACATATCCTTCTGGAATTCCGGGCACGGCAAACGCGCCTTGCAGGTGTTCATTGTAGCGCGTCAGCACCTCCTGCTTGCGCTCACGCTCCTCATCCAGCACTGTCAGCTTTTCAAGCAGTATGGCCGCTTGCAGCGTATCTAAACGGCTGTTGAGCCCGATCCTGACATTGTCGTACTTGTCCGTGCCCTTGCCGTGGACGCGCAGGGATTTTAAAACGGAGGCCAACTCATCGGAATTGGTGAACACCGCCCCGCCGTCACCGTAGCACCCAAGCGGCTTGGCGGGAAAGAAGCTGGTGGTGGCGACATCGCCGAAGCTGCCGGCTTTGCGTGTGCCGATGGCGCCGCCGAAGGACTGAGCAGCGTCCTCAATCAGGTAGAGATTGTGCTTTTTACAGATCGCTTCCAGACGCGGGTAGTCGGCAGGCAGACCGAACAGGTCGACAGCGATGACAGCTCTCAGTTTGCCGTGGCGTGTTGCGTCATGTTCTGCGATGGCCTGCTCCAACGCATTGGGATCAATGTTGAAGGTGTCCTCGCGCATATCGACAAACACTGGCCGCGCTCCAACCAGCGGTATTACTTCGGCGGTTGCAAAGAAGGAAAATGCCGTGGTGAGCACAGCATCACCGGGGCCCACTTCGAGTGCCATCAACGCAAGCTGCAGGGCGTCGGTGCCGTTGGCGACACCGATGGCGTGGCGGACGCCGCAGTACTCGGCCAATTGCTGTTCCAGTTCGCGCACTTCGGGGCCCAGGATGAAGTGCCCGTGCGTAAGCACGGTCTTTATTCTGGCATCAATGCGGTCCTGCAGACGCTGGTACTGGCTTTTAAGGTCGATAAACTCCAAGCGGATGGCTCCTGCTGTTATCTGCTGTGTTGAGCCTAGGCTGATTCACGCATCAGCCAGGGTACAGCCACCCTTTTCCAGGCGGTATACCTCCCCGGTATGGACGCAGCGCGCTTCGCCGCTGCCACTTGGCGGTAGATCAAGCTGCTCGCCGAAGCGGCTCATCCAGCCAACCTGCCGTGCCGGCACCCCCACCACCAGTGCAAAGTCCGGCACATCGCGATTGACCACGGCCCCGGCTCCGACAAAGGCGAAGCGGCCCACGGTGACGCCGCAGATAATGGTGCAATTAGCCCCTAGTGTGGCGCCCTGCCGTATCAGTGTGTCGCGATATTCGTCCTTGCGCGAAACACCCGACCGCGGGTTGTAGACATTAGTGAAGACCATAGAAGGGCCGCAGAACACGTCGTCCTCCAGGGTCACGTTGTCATAGACGGAGACATTGTTCTGTATCTTGACGTTGTTGCCAATGCGCACGCGATTGCCGACAAAAACGTTCTGGCCCAGACTGCAGTCCTGGCCAATACTCGCCCCACCACACACATGTACCCAATGCCAGATGCAGCTGCCAGCACCTATGCTGGCACCCTCATCTACGATTGCGGTTTCGTGTACCTGATAGTCCGCCATGCTCAGCCTGCCAGCTTCTTGATGAAAGGATGGTACTCACCAGTGAGGCCCAGCGGTTTGGCATTGCGGATATTGGCCACAGTCTCGATGGCAACGCGGTTGTCATCCAGCCCGAAGCCCTCGCCGGCCAGTATCTGCTCGTAGCTCCGGATATGCAGGTCGGTGAAGCCGCCTGACAATTCGATCTCCTCGGCATCGGCGGTAATGCTGCGGTAGACGCGCTGGCCTTTTTCCGCCACGGCGGCCGGCAGATTGTTGGCATCGATGGAAAGGAACCAGCGCACTCGCGCGTTTTCATATTCCAGAAAGCCAGCAGCTGTAGTATCGGATGTGTAATGCACGATGTTCTGCTGCAGCGCACCGAAAATGAAATGTAGCATGTCGTAGAAATGCACACCGATATTGGTCGCGATACCACCGGACTTTTTCGCAACGCCTTTCCATGAGGCGAGATACCAGGCGCCACGAGAGGTAATATAGGTTAGGTCCACATCGTATTTCGCCTCACGCTTTTCTTCGGTCACTTTCTTTTTCAGCGCCAGGATGGAGGGGTGCAGGCGCAGTTGCAGAATGGTGTTGACCTTGCGGCCGGTGTCCTGCTCGATCTCCTGCAGCCCATCGATATTCCAGGGATTCAGTACCAGCGGCTTCTCGCAGATGGCATCACAGTCGGAGCGGAGGGCAAAACGGGCGTGGGAATCGTGCAGGTAATTCGGTGAGCAGATAGCGATATAGTCCACAGGGTTGTTGCGGCGGCGCAGTTTGTCGATGTGGCGGTCGAAACGCTCGAACTCGGAAAAAAATTGTGCATCAGGAAAATAGCTGTCGATGACCCCTACAGAGTCGCTTCTATCCATGGCGGCAACCAGTTCGTTTCCAGTTTCGGCGATAGCGCGCATGTGCCGGGGAGCGATATAGCCAGCGGCACCGATCAATGCAAAGCTTTTGTTCACTGTGTCTCCTTGGGGCTTGTTTTTTGGCCTCGTCAGAAAAATTCGTGGCCGGTTTCCACCAGATGCTCCCCGGGCTGAGGGTGAATAGCGTTGGCGATTTGCGCAATTACGCCGGCATCTTGCAGAA